>Ga0325402_1003752_pt1 | contig 13841 bp, 12 predicted proteins | sample PopdelMetagenome_22_FD_207212 | JGI IMG/M metagenome (GOLD analysis project Ga0325402, IMG submission 207212) | Populus deltoides microbial communities from Bellville, Georgia, United States - Xylem-PdKOR-R3 | ecosystem: Host-associated > Plants > Phyllosphere > Stem > Wood/Secondary xylem... | reverse complement strand
GTCCTACACTAAACTAGAAAGCAATAATCTAGAGAATCTGGATAGTTAATACCAGATTCTCTTTCCTAAACCATATATACTAAGATTTCTCTAAGATCCTAACTGATTTTGAGACTGATTTCCACAGGATGTTTGTGCATTGTTGGTAGAATAAGTCATAGGGCTGTCTACCCATTGAATGGAGCATGGTTCTCAGCTTTTCTCTATGTTTCATTGACGTTTTGAGTTGGACTTTGATTTGTTTAGTACACTTGTGGCTTCAGATTGGCATATTTTCACTCTTTTGTCAGATGAGATGGAATGCAAGGCTCCTATGCTAAAAATAGTAATGTTTTTTCCAGGTGAGACTCGTGGACATAAAATAAACAGAGATGCACCCACCATCGAGAGTCAGAAAGGAGGTACATCTGTTCCTGATTTCTACTCGAGTTTTTTCAAGAATTCAAAATGCCTGATCAATTTCATGTTAAATATATAGGAAGAATGCGTTCACTTATGATAAACTGGGAGAAAAGGGGAAGATCTTCTAGCTATGAGGGACCTACTTCCGGCACTTCCACTGGGACAGGATCTGTGGTGAATGTGCTCCCTCTTAATATGGTAGGAATAGATTTCAACTTTTGTGTGTGCTCTGTTCTCTTTCTTAACTTTCTGATCATCTGAAGAGTGAAGACCTGCAATATTATTTGGGATTCAGGACTGTATGACATGTTTTCAAAGCTTTACACAATGTATCATGTGCAAAAAAACAAAAAGAGGACACGTTAACCATTTATGTTCGCTTTTAGGGTCTTATGTCTTCTGTACAATAATGATCTATCATTTTGTCTTGCTTGTATGAATGAAACAATTATTAAACGGAAATTGCACTTGACTCTCCTTGCTCTGTTATGGATGATATATATATGAGCTTTTTATGATACATAAAATATTTTATTATTCATCAGTACTGCAATGAGAAATCAAACTGTGTTCTTAGGTTGTGGTTTAGATAACAGCAAGATTAGATTGTAATTTTCTGAGGAACAGGACTATCACTAGCTTAAGATAGGTTTCATAGCTTTCTTTGAAGAGGGATATTTTGTTTCTCATTTTTGCTTTGGTCAAGAGGGATCTTACATGACATTCTCCAGAGTATTTTGTGGATCAGTGTTGCAATTGTTGGAGATATTACCGAGACTTGATCTTGGTTTCAACATTCTAGATATGTTTCTAGGTCCAGGTCCTTCCAAGAAAACTATTTGAAAGGGCTATTTAGTCAGAGAAGCAAATTGTGCTTTCATAGAAGTGTAATGCAGCTGGTCTATGAAGTTGTGGGTTACTCATTGGTAATTATAGGCACTTCTTAGACTCAAAATCAAATGACTGGAGATGGCATGAAATTTGTAATGGAAGAAAAATTTCTCACCTTCTCTCCCTTAACAGCTTGCAAGTTGTATGCATATCTTCAATGATTTTTTGTTGAGATGAAAATTTCTATTCCAGCTCATGTTTTTCAATATTTTTTAATGTGCTTGTTTAAATCTTTACATTTCATTGACATTAATATGCTGATTTGTACACCGTTTCAATTCTTATTATGTTGAAGTTTAAACAGAGAGGACGCACCCCATCCATTGAAAAGGAAACGGTTTCTGCTTTTGACGAGGATGTTATTGCAGACTTAATGGAACAGCATGACCAATTTGTCAGCTCTATGCAGTCTCGTTCTGCCAAGTTACAGGTGACTTAGCAGGATAAGCGGGTGTGTGCATGTGTGACAGTTGTAGACATAACATGTTCTTTTGCTCCTGCAAGGGCAGGGGAGAGTTGATAACAGACTGCACCAGTTTTTTTTTCCTTGCATTTTTCCCACATTGTTCCATGTAAGAGATGGAGATAAATTCATTACCAATAAACAAACAGTCTAAATTCTTCTCAACTCACAGCCCATAGATGAATAATTATGGAAACTATCTTGCAATTTTCCAGGAGTGATTCTTTTGTATGTTTATGCATATGAGTACCTCAAACTGCAACTGTAATTTTTTGCTGTCCCTAGCTGATAAGCTGCCTTTTAGTATGTCCATAAATTTATAATTCTTCATAATGCTCATATTCAATCAGAACCCCCTCCCTAATAGCTGGTTATTACCTTCTATCTGTACTTCCTGCTTAATGCCTTCCAACTGTAAGTTAGCTGTCATAATCTAGTTATTACTTCCTTACTGATATGTTGGAAATGAACACATGCAATGGTACACACCTGCTTTCAGCAAGAAACACACAGCATTTACCAGAGCAAATTCTATAGTTCCGTGACCGGGTTAACAAGAGTCCTTATTATCATTCATATAAATCCATTACAGTTTTGCTCTCGGATTTTAGTTTCTTCTCCTACAAATGGCTCTCAATTGATGGGAGGACTTATTGCCAAACTGTGCACAACATTCATTATAAAGTTTATTTTGGTCCTTACATTTGCTTAACATTTGAATTCAGCAAGTTTTTCTACTCCCAGCAGCTAATCTAGCTCTCTATGAAGTTCATGTCTCGATTAAGTGCTGAGGGAAAGAGTTATTTGCTTTGGCCTTACATGAATTGATTTGTCACCTCTCAAGGAGGAGCAGGCCTTTTCTATTAGCCATCAATATGCTGATATCTGTTTGCCCCTCAGATAACTTACTATTGAGAAACTCCTTTTATTTTTCTTTTTTCTTTTTTTATCTCTATTGCTCAACATAATCTATCATTATCTTTTACATGAACCTACTATTGTTCAAATTTTGTGTTTGTATATATTTGCTTAAAGGTTGGTGAATCCAGTTAGTTTAGGCCATTGGAAGTGCTTTAATATTTCTGCATCCAGTTAGATGCCATTGAAAGGTTGGTGAAACTTGTCAATGATTTCCTGTAGGTTGTCTACAGATATTGGGAGAGAAATGATGTTAAGGGGGCCATTGGTGCAATGGAGAAGATGGCTGACCATGCTGTAAGGACCTATTTTCTCACAGTATTTGACAAGTATACTGGATACTACAATTTATTTTAACTTTCATTCCTAACCTTTTGTTTCTTCTTCATATGCTTACTTTCAGGTCCTTTCTGATGTTATCAGTATCGTGGCTGATAAAATTGACATTGTCACTTTGGATATATGCACATGTCTCCTGCCACTTCTTACTAACATGCTTGAAAGTGACATGGATAGGTAAGAAGTTTGAGATATTTTGTACTTTGTAATACTTTTCATTTAACCAGCTTACTGCTATTGGTTTATGTGTTTTTTATTATAAGCATTCCACCAAGTGTTGATGTCACTCCACATCTCTTTCTTCCTTTATCTCTACAAAAGGGAGTGCCAGTAGTGAAGGATGCTACTGTGTATTCCATATTTTTTGTTTATGTTTCAGCAACTATTCCTATAAAGTTGTTAAGAGAGAGACGGCAGATAATTGCTCTTCTTATCTGACACGGCAGATAATTATAGATTAATGAATCAACTAGCTATTTGTCATTGGCTCTCTTTGGTGGAGGCACTGCCTCTGTTCTGGCTGAATGGTGGTAAAAGACGGGTAACATTTGGCCATTCAACCAACTGAATATTTGGTCAAAGACACTGGATGTTGTCAAAACAAGCAACTCCTTTGCTTTTTAAGTCATTATCATTGCGGATGATGCCTCTTTTGTTTCCCTTTTAAAGGCAGGTGGGTAAACATTTGAAAGAAATCATATTCCACCTATACTCGTAACATTTAAACAATTCAAATTACATGCCTTGACTATTAGGGGGATGAAAGGCAACCACTTCAATAGCAGTGTACTTGGTGTCAAGTTCCTTTACAGCGTAGTGCTTGAAGTGATGATAGAAATGCCTTTGAACTGCATTTCCTTAGCTTGGAGCATATGGAATGAATTAGTTATGTGTGGAGTCCATTTTTACTTGGGTGGTTTTCCTTATGTTATTTTCTACTTTACAGCATACACGTCATCTGCATTACAAACTGACCTCTGCTGGTCAACATGCATTAGTGATGTGGCACAACTTGTTGGTGATAACAGGGATTTCCCAGGAGCTTTATGGTCAGCATGAGCTAATTGCAGCTCAGCTCAAGACCAAAGCACCATCCCGATACACAATGCACCCCTCTGCCCTTTAAACTTTTTTCTTACAATTACTTGATTATGTTTCTCTTTAGTTGCTTTCATAATTCTGTGGTCTGAGGATCCATAGCTAAATTGCCCGTTGTATTTAGGCATTTGAGCATTTCCCTGGACATGCTGCTGAAGCTGGTCAGAATGTTTGGTTCAATGATATATTCAACACTATCAGCGTCAACATCTGTTGGTGTGGATATCGAAGCAGAGCAAAGGTGTGCACCTTTTTGTGATGTTTGCGATTGATTTCCTATGCATGCTACAAAAATTGCTTTAAGACGGGTACACATCTTATTTGTTTCATAGGCTGGAACGTTGCAATATCTGCTTTGTAGAGCTTGAAAAAGTCAAACGCTGCCTGCTTACCCTTACAAGGTAACTTTAATTCTCTTAGTGGCGTTGAGAGCTGTGGCATTTATATTCCAATGTATTGTGTCTGGATTCTTTTCTTTAATCTGTTTTGTTCAATAGGAAAGGGGGATCGGTTGCAAAGTTTGCGCACGAGCTAAATCTAGCTCTTCAAGAAGTATCATGACCAAACTTGAAATTCTTCCGAGTGGCGACTGCTGATTGTTTTAGCCATACATGGTTTGAATTATAAGTTCTTTGTGGGAGGAGCAGAGCTTGTGCACTTGTAGGAGTTAAAACTGCTTGCCATGGATCTGCATTCTGAGTTTTCTGCCTGCTTGGCCCCAGACCTCCGTGTACATTCATGATAAATGGAGGCATTAACCACTGATTCTATCTAGTTTACTGAAAAAGACTTAAAAGCTAACAGGGTTGTATCTTCATCGAGTGCTTGCTGCGGAGTCTTGGCACTCATCAATGTGGTAATTGGTGGAAAAGGATTTACCCACCCAGTATGTAGGAGACAGATTGTAACGTTGGCATGTATCAATTTCATTCTTTTTTGAATACCTATCATAAGAGTGTACGATTCTTGCTGCTATTCGCCCACTAGGTTACCTCATTTTTTCCGCTTCCTTTCGGTCCCCCACCAAAACTGACCAGCTTTTTCTGTTTTGGGTAAAAAGCTATTTTGGACTTGAACAAACTGGCAATTGAACAGTACAGGCTTCAAAGAAAGCAGCATGATCAGCAATCGATAATGATGCAATGTCATAACCAACCAAGCAACTGGATAGAAGAACTAAAACGATAAGCTAGAAGTATCACAAGTAATTTTTGAAGGGAGACAAATTGCCTGGCATAATAACTAATGAGATTAATATTATACGAGGTAACTAGAAATTTTCAACCAGCCAAGAGTTGAAGTAATATCATTAATAACACACTGGCGACAGAGCTATGCAGCTTTGAAGACAAATCTAGAAAATATGAACAGCCTCCATAAGAATGCTAAGAAGATGAGTCAACAGCTCATTTCATTGAGAAAACTATGTCCTAGCCAAAGCTTTTCAATTCAAAGTAAATACAATTCATGAAGCTGGCAGGAACGGCAGGGAAGAGTTACACAAAGACTGGTACAAATATTCAGTTAATCTTCCATTCAATCATAGCCATACCATTGATCTTTAATCTGATCAGAGCTGTACAATAGGAACCGGCTTTTCATTTAATACTGTCATGTATACTAGAAAAGGCAAAACATCAAATTTAATTAAATGCACTAAAAGAATCAGAACAGTGTGATTGTTTATGTTGTTTTATGCTTATGGATGTTCATATAAGATGGTATATAATGAGGAAGCATAGATCAAATGTAATGTAGCAGTGAAGAAATGTCTCATCGAAATAGCAAGTGAATAAGCATAACTGCATTTGAATTGGATTGAAGAAGAATATTTGTATATACACATCATTCATGTTATAACAACAACAACATACACACATATATGATTGTTATTATTGTTATGAAATTAAAAGGAAGAGCAAACAAAGAGAGAGAGAGATGATAGATAGGATAATTGAGTGAGTCGATCAATCAATAAATTCCAATTCGTCCTCTCTGAGATGAGCAAAGAATTTGACTCCTCCTGAGTGGACAAACTGAGTCTTGTAAGGAAGATTAGCGGAAACTTGCCTCCCCTTCCACTGGCTCACGTACTGCTTCACCTCACCTTGCAATCCACACAGATCCACTTCCTCCGCCACGCGAGGCACGTGGTAAACCTTCACCGGGGCCTTCACCCTAACCCTTGCTCCAATCTTCTTCTTCGCTTCTTCATCATCATCATCATCATCTGTCACCATGGTTGCGGAATTGTTGGATCCCAAAGCCACCGAGCACGAAACAGCAGTTTTTCTTCTTCGTCTGCTACTACTACTTGTTGCTATACTAGTAGCTGTAGGAGTAATAATTGAGTAGCGGCAGTTAAGCCTTGGATTTGGTGAAATTAAGGCATTGAATTTGAATTTGTTGGTATCTGTGGTAGGGAACGCCGAACTGACTGCAGCGGTGGCAGCCGACGATAACGCCAAGCTCGTACTCATCGTGCTCTCGCACCTTTTTTTCTTCTTTCTTATGGGTCCAAACGACTAATGTAGTTTCTGGTTTCTACCACATTCGGTCAGTCAGATATTGTTTTATTTATTTTTTGTCCTCGATCCTTATGGCTATGTATTTCTCTCCGACTATCTCCTCTCCTCCTTACCCAAGATTTTTAATAATAATAATAATAACAACAATGGAGTAAATGTTTAATTATTATTTTTATTCAATTTCTTCACTGCACCTAATATATGGGCACTCCACATAGAAATTAACCTCAAAAAACTTGGTTACTTTGTCAATTCGTAAATTATTAAATTAATTATTTTTATTAAAAGCATAGTGTTTTATTTTATTTTTTAATTATTACACTTTGATGTTAATTGAATTATTTGAGTCAATATTCGATTCAATTCAATTAAAAACCTAACCTTAATCAATTTTTATATTTCTTGAATCAAGATATTTGATTGAGTTTAAAATAAAACAACCCTTTATTTTCAAAATTTCACTAAAATTAAAATTTCATTCTAAAATTAATAAATAGAAAGAGTTTGATATTTTCAATTTTATTAATAAACAAAATGAGTATAATACTAGGAGCATCTAAACTCATTCTCTTTTTCTTCTTTTTAATCATTATGTCATTCTCTGAAGGGAAAGATGTAAAGAAAACAAAATTAAAATTTGTTTGCATGGTATTATTGCAATAAGAAACATCTATTTTATACAAGAAAGTTGCTATAATTACGCTATTCTATTTTAAGTAGTTTAAATGTAAAAAGAAACTAAAAGCCATTATAGAAAAATTACATTAAATAAAATATATTCCATTTGAATGACCATATATTTCTTAACACTTTCTCTCAAGTTGGAGAGTAGATGTCAAGAACATTGAACTTGCACATCATGGTTGAGAATGCTTCCTTTCCCAATGGCTTTGTAAAAACATATGTGAGTTGATTTACTGAAAAAACGTATTGTGTTTTAACTGAGTCATCTTGTATCTTGTCACAAATAAAATGGCAATCCATTTCTATGTGTCTAATTCTTTTATGAAAAACAGTATTGAAAGCTATGTGCAAAGTTGTTGTTGTGTTATCACAATACAACAATGGCTTCAGATGCAATATTCACAAGTCCAATAGCAATGAGCGTAACCAAGATAATTCATAGTATATATCTGTTATGGTTCTATATTCAGCTTTTGTTGAAGAGAGAGACATAATTTTTTGCCTCTTTGTCCACCAAGAAATAAGGGTAGAACCCAATAAAATACAATAGCCTGTAATGGATCTCGATGGATGATAACGGTGAAAGAATAATGCTACGGCGAGTAACAATGATAAGAAACAAAATTGACAAGAGGGAAACATATGCCTTTATGAGAACTGTATGATGGAGACGATGAATGGTTGGGAGATGCAACTTGGTTATATACATAATCACGTAAGACAGTTTAAGGGTGATAATGACGTTTTGAATTGCGCAAAGGTGTTGGTAAATGAGCATCATGAATTAAATATGGATGTTTAGAATGTTGGTCTAGAGTTTGTGTAACTGGTTTAGTCAAGGGAGCAGTGATAATATGAGGTAGTACATAATTATTGTTTATGGAAGCAAGATGGCTAGACTTATAAGAAAAAATATTTTCATGAAAAACAACATCGTGATTAGTGTATATTTTATAAGCATAAAGGTCATAAAGCTTGTAAGCTTTTTGACCAACAAGATAGCCGAGAAAAACACAACATTTAGCACGACGAGCAAATTTATGAGTAACATGCATGTTGATAGCATATACAAGACACCTAAAAACTCAAAAATGATGGCAGGAGGGTGGTTTGTTATAAAGGCATTTGAAAGGAGTTTTGATGCTAAAGAGTGATGTGGTTAAATGATTAATTAAGTGAACAGTTGTAGAAACATAATCTGCTAAAAAATATAAAGGAAGATGGGCTTGAAAATGAAGGGCTTGTGTAGACTTAAGAATATGACGATGTTTGCTTTCTACAACCCTGTTTTGTTAGGGAGTATAAATACGAGTATGTTGATAAGTGGTCCCTTAGTGTTTTAAAAAATCATGCATAAAGAGATTTCTTCTTCATTATCGACCTAAATATTAGCTATAGAAACATGGAATTGTGTTTGGACAAATGAGAAAAAAAATCACGATATAAATTTTGTATTTTACTTTTATGATTCATAAAGAATATCCATGTAAATTGAGAATAATCATCACTAAAGTCAAAAAATATTTTGAACTAGAAAAGAATGCAACTTTATAAAGCCCTCAAATATCACAATGTATTAATTCAAAAGGTCTAATAGACAAAATTGAACTAATAGAAAATGATAGTCGATGTTGCTTTGCGAGTGCACAAACACCACAAGTATTATTAGACTGGTAATAGATGTTTTGCCATAACTCCTAATCTAAAGGAGGAAAAATTCTCTAAAAAACAATACCATAAAGTTGTAGAATAGGAGACTTGAGGGCTGGATGGATGTCGTTGTTGGTTTGCTGTCAAAACAACTAAGTAATAAAGACCATATCATTGTTTACCCAAACCAATCACTATCTTCATCATCAAGTCCTATAAAATACACCAATAAAAGAAGAAAGTTATTGAGCAATTTAAACCTTTGGTAAGTCTGCTAACAGACATTAAGTCCACCTTAAAAGATGATACTCCAAGCATATTGGTTAAAACAATAGCAAAATTTAAAGGTAAAGAGTCAATGGAAGCAATATAAACATGTTTTCTATTTGGTATAGTGATTGATGACAGAACACCATTGTTGTTGTTAACAAGTAAATTTGAAGAGGAAATATGTGGTATGTTGCACCATTATCAATAATCATCTGGCGTAACATGGATGTCATTGGCAACAAGCTTGCAAAGGTGTCAACATTGTTAGCTTTTGGATTAGCCATAATATTGTTTGGTTGTATTGTGCCCTTCCTCTGCATGATGAAAATTATTTACTGAATTTGTAAGTCTGAAAGTCTAGTTATAAGTAAAGATGCCTCATGTATTAGCCGATCCTCCTCAACGTTGTTGACAGAAAACTAAAGGCCATTATTGCGCTTGGATTGAGCATTGCTTGTGGTAGACTAAGAGTGATATTTGTTATTGGATGGGTGCTTAGGATGTTCTGGTGGATAACCGTTCAATTTCCAACAAGTTTATCACATATGATGATCATGATCATAGTATGAACAATGCAAGGGTTTACGATGAGCAGAGATGAAACAAAAAGGAGAACCTTGTCCACGTCTAGAAGCCAGGGTTATTGATTCTATTTTGCGCACAGTCATTATTGCACGTGTGCAGCACCGCGGCGAAAACATCCACCCTCAAAATTTTGTATTATCTAAAAACAATTATGTGGAGATAAGGAATTCTTGTCTTTTATTAGTGGAAAAATAGAATGGGAGTCGCTACCTAGTATTTTGGTCACTAGGAACCCTAACTGGTCTTAGAGATCGGGTACGAGGACTGGTTGTGTAAAGAGAAAGTATTAGCATCCCAAATACGCCCTACCTAAGGTAAGCTGCATTGTTTTATTGTTTGATAAAATCTAAGGTCTTGTCGTGTTTTCTACTTGTTGGTCCGTCTATGGTTTAAGAAAAGTCCTCCTCGGTAAGGAGATCCTTATCTTATCGGCTAAAACCTAACTGTTCTAACGTCAATAAAAAAATTTAATATCCGGAATATATATTACGTATAGGGTCGTAACCCCGGATATTAAAAGAAAATAAAATAATTTTTTTTGAAAATTTTGAAATATTGGCATAGTTCTCGTGACTTTAATAAACTGGTTATTAAAGCCAAAATGTATGCTAATACAAATTTTTGAATCTTTGTTGTATGAAAATATGATATGATTTTTTTATTTTATTTTTGAAAGACTAGGCTGTATGCATGAAAACAAAACATTTTTTTTATTTTTTAAATGTCTTGATGAAAATTGGATATTTTAATATCGGATTTGTATCTTTATAGTATAAAAATACAAACCAGTATTGATAAAAAAATTTACAGAAAATCACAGATTTTTTGAAATAATTTTTGAAGAATTTTTTTTTTGTGGCTGTGCCAGACTCGGCCCAAAAGGAAACTAGACCGAAATTAGCCGAAAATAAAATCAGACCTACTTTCTACAGGGCTGGACTCAGCCCAATCATGTGGGCTGGGTTGTCCAGCCCGAAGGAACAATTGGTTGGTTACTATGCTGAGCACAGTAACCAGGTAATTATACTTAGCTGCTTACCGTGCTGAGCACAGTAACTAGCTAAATTATATTTCCTTTGCTGCAGAACGTGAATTGCTTGCGTTCTGCATGCAAAGGAAAACAACAGAGAAGGGGAGAGGTACCTGGAATGAGTGATCGTGGCTGCTGTCTCCGGTGATTTCTCACGGTGGCGCTGGGTGGCAACAGGCGGTGGCGTTGCAGTGGCTGTTTTTCTTTTTCTCCTCTGCTTCTTCTTCCTCTGGCTTTTCGCTTATTCTACTGCTCCTCTAGTTTCTTTCCTTTCTCTCCTCTGGTGCTGGGGAAGGAGATGCCGATGGTGATGCTGAGTTTTGTCTGTTGGTTTCTTGCTTCCTTGACCTTCTCTTCGTCTCCTTTCTTGTTACCGATTCCTTGTTCTACTGCCTCTGGTTCTTACGGATGGTGTTGTAGGAAGATGAAGGTGATGGTGATGTTTTTTTTTTCTTATTTTTCTCTGTTGGGTGGACGTTCTCACGCTGGGTTCTTCTTGCTTGGTCTGATCCTGTGTGATTTTCCAAACTTTATTCCCTCCTGTTGCCCCCTGTTCCTCCTTTCTCTTGTTCGTTCTTCCTCTGTTTTTTTTTTTTGTGTTTTCCTTTCCCTTCTGCCTCCTGTCTCTATTGTCTCCCTCTCTGTCTCTCCCCTCTTCTATCTGTCTCTCCTCCTGTGTTCCTCATTGTCACCTCTCCTCTCTCGTTTCTTTCCCCCTCCCTTGTGTACAGTTTTTCCTCTAGCTTTTATAGCCAGAGGACGCAAGTGTTCTTTTGGTAACAGTCGCGTGCATCACGGCGGCGAGGAACATCAGTTGCGAGACGCGCCTCCAGATTGAAAACGGTTCCATTATCACTGCCAACGTCTCTTGCCTTTAATGCCCCAGCAGTTATGTTTAAGAAGACAGTGAACAGTGCTTTAATGAAGTTTTTTTTTTCAATTTTGTAATCAAACCCCTGGAAAAACTGTAACCGGATCTTATCGCCTTATTTGGTTTGGTTCTTGATTTTGGATTGTTTCAATTAAATCTCTAATTGGTCATCAAACTTCAATACTTATACAATTAAGCTCTTAATTTGAACAAATCAACTCTTAAAAATTATAATTGAACCCCAGAATTTTAATTTCTTCCAATAAAAGCCTAAATTGACTTAAAAATCAATTTTTATTACAATCCAACCCTCCATAAATTCAATTAAATCTTAGATAAAATTTAATTGAGTCCATAAACATCTGATTTTGAACTTTTCTTCATTAACTTGAATTTTCTTTGTCAACAGGGCTCTCATCAGTCAAAAATATACTGTCAAATTTCAACATTTTGTATTTTTGAACCTCCTGAACCAATTTTGTCATTTTTTCAGCATTCCAGCATCATTTTCTCGCTCTTATTATTTTTTGGATTTTCTTTGAATATTTTTTATATATATTTTTTGTATTTTCTCGTTTTCATTTTTTTATGGTAACCCAAAATTAAGAACAACAGTCATGGCAGAATTATCTGCTACTTCACAAATACTGCCAGGCTATGTTGCTTCTTAAGAAAAAAATGACCTTCAAGATATACAGAAAGCATGTACATTAAAGGAAAAAGTTGTGCTAAAATATCATCCTTATCTATTTTTACTTTTATAGGAATGATTATTTTTTTTATTTTATAATTTGATGAACATCAAAAGCTCTTTCTTGGTTTATTGGTTCATATAAATTTAAATTCATTATATTTAGCATAAACAATGTTTTTACATTTTTCAATTAAAACAATCATGATATAATGAAACACGTTCGTAATATTATTCTAATTTTTTAATATACTAAAAATTAACTTAAGATTCTGCACGCGGTGTTACATTAACAATTCTTTTTTTGTATTTATTAATGTATATAATTTTTATTTTATTTTACTATAAATATTGATTTTTCGATTCACAGTTATATTGTTTTGGGTATAAAAAAAAACATTAACAAAGCCTATACATTTATTTTTTTATATTAAAAAATATTATCAAACCCACAACCAAACATAGTCAACTGGCTCCTCAAATCTATTTCCTAAAAATGCTAGTGCAAAAGACAATGCATTCCTTTTACCGTTTTAGTTTCTTAGTGCTATTAGACTCTTTGGACGCGAGCCCTCATGTTTTGGTTGATCAATCAGTCGAAGGCAAGCCTATCAAGAACTCGGTCTAACAAAATTTATAACAGCCCAACTTGAATTTTATGATAGACGTACGACTACTATTTCCAACATTTAAATACGGCGAGCCAAGTTTACAGTTACAGGAACCCCACCAAGGAGGCATGGGTGATGACTGAGAAACTTGCACCGGCATCTTTGCTTGAGGTATCTCCAAAATTATCTGACCAATCATAGCTTCTCCTTTTAAATTTCGGAATTCCCGACACTTGCAATGGTATTTGCCTTTTTCTCTACCCCCACCAAAAATCAAAAGAGAGAGGACTGGTGTTTAAACCCGGACATGAAAAAGGAGAGGCACGAGGTACGGAAAGCAATCTGACAAACAAACACGGGAGTGATGGAAACCAAATGCTTTACAATATCACCATGAAATGAACACTTTCTGTTGTAATCACAAATGAAAAGGAATGGTGTTTTCCAATACAAATCGCACCTCATGCCAACAATAGGTAAGGGGACTAAAAGGAAATCATAAAAGCAGCAGCAACTGCCGACTAATCCACATGACCGCACAAAAAAATTTACAGGGATCTCAAATGGCTCAATGGTGACGGGGCTTCAAATAAAAAAAAGGATAAAAAAATAAGAAAAGGTGGAGAAAAAGGACCACATACTAGTACTCTTTGGTTCCAGGATCTATGCATATATCACAACCACAACTTGCAAAGAGAGTAGTCCCCCCATCCTTTTAAGATTGTAGAACGAGGCCTCATGGTTGTTAGATAGCATGGCTTGGGGACCGGCCAATGAGTCTGCACTGCTTGTTATATAGGATGGCTTGGG
>Ga0325402_1003751_pt1 | contig 13843 bp, 13 predicted proteins | sample PopdelMetagenome_22_FD_207212 | JGI IMG/M metagenome (GOLD analysis project Ga0325402, IMG submission 207212) | Populus deltoides microbial communities from Bellville, Georgia, United States - Xylem-PdKOR-R3 | ecosystem: Host-associated > Plants > Phyllosphere > Stem > Wood/Secondary xylem... | reverse complement strand
CCCCTACTTCTCTCCTGTCGCCCGTCATGAGCGTCCAGTAAAACCCTAATTTCTCTGTTTCTCAATCTCTCCCTCCCCCACTCTCCTTCTCTTCTTCCTCACAACATCAGGTACGATATCGATTGATTTTCTCAACTAGAAACCCTAATCAATTATTAACGGTCACTGGTTTTGATTTTGAATTTTGGATTGTTCGGTGGATCTGATTTTTTTTCTGCAGAGAAATTATTGAAAAAGAAGAATATATGTCCTACAATCAATCAAGAAGTGGCAGCGATAAGAGCGAGTTACAGTATAGGAAATCAGGGCGATCCATCAGCTCTAATCAGCTACGGACTTCCTCTCAATCTTACGGTAAGGGCGGCGGCGGCGGCGGCCCCCCAGTCCCTTCACCGTCTTCTTCTTCTCTTTCCTCCAATCGCAGGTACTTTTTTTCTTAAGTTTAGGGTTTTTATTAATCCATGAGGAGGTTTTTTTTATTTGATCTGTTGGATTTTTTTGGATGATGGGCAGTTTCAATAAGAAGTCTAGTTATGTTCCACAAGGAGGAGGGCAATCTAGTAGGGTAAATGCGGCACCTGTTGTGAATTCTTCCGATTCCGGTAATAATGCTGCTTCTACAATCCGTAATGTACAGAATGGTGCCGCGGCGCAACCCCCATTACATGGTATGTTGGATGATTTTTACCTACTTGTATGGAAATAATCGTACCTTTGGTGGAAGGAATGTGATAATGGAATGCGAAGTTTGGATTTTTGATGGGTTTTTGCATGGGAAGTTTTTTTTTAGTGATTGAATTTTTTTTTTGAAGGAACATCTGATGCTCCGCCGCCTGCAAGCAGTGTTACCAAGCCGACAGAAGCATCAGCTACTCAGAGGAGTGCCCGAGCTGTTCCAAAGGCTCCAACTTCTCAACCTGCCACCATAAGTTCGGAGAGTGGAGCACCCGCTACACCTGCCAAGGGTAAGTTTGCTGTTTCTGTATGGTAATATGGGGACAAGTAACTTAATTGCTGTTTTCATGTTTGTTATAGTGAGTTTTCACTGTTTGTTTCTTGACATTGTTTTATGTCCCTCCATTGGATCAGTAAGTCATATATTCACAATGTTTCTGATGTCACAGCCCCAGTAGATGCATCTAAGGCGTTTGCGTTTCAATTTGGGTCCATTAGTCCTGGCTTTATGAATGGGATGCAGGTATTTGGTACTGTTTCATGCTCTTAGTGCAACTTGCAATTCCCTATATTTAGTTTTTTGTTAGCTGAAGGATTATGTTCTAGGTTCCTGCTCGAACAAGCTCAGCTCCCCCAAATTTGGATGAGCAGAAACGTGACCAGGTATGCATGTTCCCTCCCAACCAAGCAATGTTCTCTTGGTAGCCGTTCCATTTTCTTGCAATGTTCTTAGACAGTATTCAACATTGCACGATATTGTCTTAACAATCGACATAAAGATGTGTGTTTTATTTCTCTATCTTTTCCTTAAAGGAATTCACTCTTTTACCTTTATGTTATAATACACCAAGGGTTTTGAATGTGGTATGGCGTGTGTTTGTTTGAGTTATCGAATCTTGACAGCTGTATCTTGTCTTGATATTTGGCTAGAGATATGTAGTCATTATGTCTATAAATAAATATCAAAGCAGTCATGCCATACCTTCAACATGCAGGCACGCCAAGATACATTTAGGCCTGCTCCTTCATTACCGACTCCTGCTCCTAAGCAGCAATTTCAGAGGAAGGAAGTGAGCGCAGCAGAACAAACTATCTCTGGGGAGGTTCATCCGCTTCCCAAGGCCAAAAAGGAGACGCAAGTCTCACCTGCACCATCTGCGAGCCACTCACAGAAGCATTCTGTTCTTCCGGTTCCTATGACTTCTATGCAAATGCAATATCTGCAGCCACAGGTCTCTGTGCAGTTTGGTGGCCGAGGCCCACAAATTCAGTCCCAGGGTGTCCCACCAACTTCTCTTCAGATGCCAATTCCAGTGCCATTGCAGATGGGCAGTGCTCCTCAAGTGCAACAGCCAGTGTTTATTCAAGGTATCCAACATCATCCTATGCAGCCTCAGGGAATGATGCGTCAAGGGCAAAACTTGAGTTTTACGACCACAATGGGTCCTCAGATGCCTCCTCAGTTAGGCAGCTTAGGAATGAACATTGCCTCACAATATTCTCAACAGCAGGGTGGTAAATTTGGTGGTCAGCGTAAAACATCTGTCAAGATTACTGATCCAAAGACACATGAAGAGCTGAGGCTTGATAAACGGACAGATCCATATCCAGACACTGGGCCATCAGGTCTAAGGTCTCATCTCAATGCTCCCCAGTCCCAGCCAATTCCATCATTTACACCTTCACATCCAATTAACTATTATCCTAGTTCTTACAATACAAATAATTTATTTTTTCCAACTCCAAGCTCTCTACCATTAACTGGTGGCCAAATAGCACCAAATTCTCAGCCACCACCTAGGTTTAATTATCCAGTTAGCCAGGGGCCCCAAAATGTTCCATATACCAATGCATCTGCTCTTAATTCTCTTCCAGCTAGTAAGTCTGGGATTGCAATTCACGGTGTTGCAGAACTGCATAAATCAGAACATGCCAGTGATGCACCTAATGCAATCTCCTCAACTCCATCTGGAGTAGTACAAGTGACCATTAAACCACCTGTTGGTTCTATTGGAGAGAAAGTTGTGGAGCCATCTTTGCCAAAGATCTCTCCTGTCGAAAAGGGTGGATCCCACAAATCCTCAAGGTCATCTGGGGAAGCTAGCCCGTCGCCTTCTCAAAGAGATTCAGAGACTTCATCAGAAAGCTCTTTACGGCAGGCAAAACCTGTTGGTGAATCACTGGTCAAGTCACCTCCAGTGGCAGCAAAACAGCTTGCAGAGGTTGCTGTTGATGGTGCAGCATCTACTTTGCCAGCTCAGTCTGTGGAGGCAATACCAGGTGTATCCAATGCTGAAGACCGAAAAAAGGAAGCTCCGAGTATTCAGAAGAAACCAGGCAAGAAAGGAAATATCGAGCCTCAGCATCAGGTACTAATACGCTGCATTCAAGATCATATATTCCATTAATCATCATGCAATTATTTTTGATAAGGTGGTTCTATTTTTTCATTTGCTTTTTTTATATATAGATTGGTGGACAGACTACCTTGTCCACAAGCTTGTCTTCTCGCACTGTGGAACTTGGTGTATTTTATGGCGGTGGAGTTTCTGAAACTGCAGAAACTAATACAGCTCCTTCCCCATCACCAGCAAACAGTGAAGCTTTGACAAAATCAATCAAGGAACCAGTGTCAACAATTTCTGCTTTGAATCCTGATGTTTCTGAAATGAAGGTTGAGAACGCTGGAGATGGTTTTAACACTGTTTCAGCTCAGGGTCTTGTTGCTGGAGTTGCTAAAACCCCACACACCACTCCACAAGCTATGCTGGATGGTTCCTCCTCACAGGAAGAACTAAAATGTGAAATTCCATTCGCAGAAGAGGAAGGACAGAAATCACTGTCTGAATGTCTTAAACAAGATCACAGCATGTCTCCAGCACCAGTTAATTCAAAATTTGCAGACCTTGTGAAGCAGGATAAAGAGGTATCTGATTTGACAGGGACATCTGTTGGCAATGAGGTCCCAGCCTCAGAAACTGCACAGGAGGATCTGGTGGAACCTGTGACTCGCCACGCAGCAAATGACAGGGTATCAGATAGTGCGGATGTCTCTGCATCCAGAAATTTAGATTCTGCTGATGATAGAAAGCCTTCAGATGCATCTTTGAGGCACGGTGATGGCATAAGTAATAAAGAAGCTTCTGTTACAAAATCAAGTGTATCAGGTCAGCAGGAATCTCTTCCAGTACCTGATCTTTCTGAGGCAACTGCAAAACACAAAGGGCAATGTGCGGAAAACCCTGGCAGTGGAACAGTCCCCCATGCAATATCTAGTTCCAAAGAAAAACCCACTGAGCCGACTTTATCAAAGACTACCTTTGGTAAATTTAAGAAGAAGAGAAGAGAATTTCTTCTGAAAGCAGATCTTGCTGGGACTACTTCTGATCTTTATGGGGCATATAAAGGCCCTGAGGAAAAGAAAGAAAATTTCATATCTTCAGAAGTCACAGAAAGCACCAGCCCTATTCTGAATCAGACACCTGCTGATGCCCTGCAGGTTGACTCTGTAGCAAGCGAGAAAAATAAAGCCGAGCCAGATGATTGGGAAGATGCTGCTGACATATCTACACCGAAACTGGATAGTGATGGGGAACTATCATGTGGAGGATTGGGACGACATGATTCAGATGGGAATGCGAATACAGCCAAAAAATATTCGAGAGATTTCCTCCTTAAATTTTCTGAGCAATTTTCTAATCTTCCTGAAGGTTTTGTAATTACATCTGATATAGCAGAGGCTTTGAGTGTCAACGTTTCTCATCCTGCTGATCTTGATTCTTACCCCAGTCCTGCAAGAGTTATGGACAGGTCTAATAGTGGATCTCGAATAGGACGTGGGAGTGGCATGGTTGATGATGGCCGATGGAGTAAACAGCCTGGTCCATTTGGTCCGGGAAGGGATTTGCACTTGGATATGGGTTATGGACCTAATGCCAGTTTTCGACCTGTTGCAGGAGGCAACCATGGTGTTCTGAGGAACCCGAGAGCACAGAGTCCTGGACAGTATGCAGGAGGGATTCTATCTGGACCTGTACAATCAACAGGTCTGCAGGGAGGGATGCAAAGAGGTGGCTCAGATGCTGACAAATGGCAGCGTTCTGTTAGTTCTGTGTATAAAGGATTGATTCCTTCTCCTCATACTCCATTACAGATGATGCACAAAGCTGAGAGAAAGTATGAAGTGGGTAAAGTGGCAGATGAAGAAGCAGCCAAGCAAAGACAGTTGAAAGGCATATTGAACAAGTTAACTCCTCAGAATTTCGAGAAGCTTTTTGAGCAAGTAAAAGCTGTTAACATTGACAATGTTGTGACACTTAACGGCGTTATCTCACAGATCTTTGACAAAGCTTTAATGGAGCCCACATTCTGTGAAATGTATGCTGATTTCTGCTTTCATCTAGCAGCAGAGTTGCCTGAACTCACTGAAGATGATGAAAAGGTGACATTCAAGAGGTTACTTCTGAACAAGTGCCAGGAGGAATTTGAGAGAGGGGAGCGAGAGCAAGAGGAAGCTAATAAAGCTGATGAAGAGGGTGAGATTAAAAAGTCTGATGAGGAAAGAGAAGAACAGAGAATCAAGGCACGGAGACGAATGCTTGGTAACATAAGACTAATTGGTGAGCTCTATAAAAAAAGAATGTTGACTGAAAGAATAATGCATGAGTGCATCAAAAAGTTGCTGGGCCAATATCAGAATCCCGACGAGGAGGATGTTGAGTCTCTTTGTAAACTAATGAGCACTATTGGAGAGATGATTGACCATCCCAAAGCTAAGGTGCATATGGATGCATATTTTGACATGATGGCAAAATTATCAAACAACATGAAACTCTCATCTAGGGTTAGATTTATGTTGAAGGATGCAATTGATTTGAGGAAAAACAAATGGCAGCAGAGGAGGAAGGTTGAAGGGCCGAAAAAGATCGAGGAAGTGCACAGAGATGCTGCTCAAGAACGACAGCTGCAAACTAGTAGGCTGGCTCGCAATCCTGGTATGAATTCTTCTCCAAGAAGGGGCCCTATGGATTTTGGTCCGAGAGGGTCAACAATGTTATCTTCTCCAAATGCTCATATGGGTGGTTTCCGAGGGTTTCCTTCTCAGGTTCGTGGGCATGCCAACCAGGATGTTCGGCATGAGGACAGACAATCTTACGAGGCTAGGACTGTGTCTGTTCCCTTACCTCAAAGACCTCTTGGTGATGATTCTATTACTTTGGGTCCCCAAGGTGGTCTTGCAAGAGGAATGTCCATTAGAGGAACACCTGCTATTACAGTTGCTCCTGTATCTGAGATTTCTCCAAGCCCAAGTGACTCGAGAAGAATGGCAGCTGGTTTGAATGGTGTTAGTGCCATTTTAGAACGATCAAATTATAGCCCAAGGGAAGATCTCATTCCAAGATATTCTCCTGACAGATTTGCAGTTCCACCTGCTCATGATCAAATGAGTGGTCAGGAACGAAATATGAATTATGTTAACAGGGATCTGAGGAATCTAGATCGTGGTTTTGATAGGCCGTTGGGATCATCATCACTAACAAATACACAAGGGCCATCTTTTGCCCAGAGTATTCCAACAGGAAAGATGGGGCCTGAAGAACAACTGCGAGATATGTCCATGGCCACAATAAAAGAATTTTACAGGTACAATTTCCTGTCATGCATGTGTTTTGCTCATTCATCTCAATATTATTGGTTTTGATTTTTCTAAGAAGAATCATGATCGAATGGTATTGAAGTTAATTGTTGGTTTGGTCCAATTTTAATATATTTCACAAACTTCAGTACCGTGTCTCACAATGTCTTTTCTACTAGGATGTATCATAGTATGGTATCATACAAAAATAGGCATAGATACATGCAAGTTTGGTGGTTGCTTCTGTTGAATGCAATCTTGTTTCCTAGGGTTTGGTCCAATTTTAATATATTTCACAAACTTCAGTACCGTGTCTCACAATGTCTTTTCTACTAGGATGTATCATAGTATGGTATCATACAAAAATAGGCATAGATACATGCAAGTTTGGTGGTTGCTTCTGTTGAATGCAATCTTGTTTCCTAGGGTATGGCAGTATTTTCATGTTGGAGAGGGAGACTATTGCCTCTGATTTTTTTGCACACGTTTGTTTTCTCCGAATTTAAGCTCATTATTCTGCGAATAAGAGAACCTCTGGTTCAGGTTGTATCAACAGGACTGAATAGATTGCTATTACCAAACTGGAGTGATGGTAATAGTAGTCTCTGATAGAAATGGATGGCTAGTGGAAAAGGATGCTTTGTTTCATTTATACTTGGTCCATTTGGGAGTTAGTTTTGGGTTTTATTGCATTTGCAAGACAGTTACATGGGAAAAACAAAATGTTTTGTTGAAGACATTTGTGTTTAACCGACATTGTACAGTCTTAGGAAACCACAAGCAAAGCAATGCTTGAGAATGAAATCCCAATCTAAGACAGGATATGAGCGTGGTAAGCTGTGAAGGAGTCTCATTCACTTCAGTGGAAACCTTAACTCAGTTTAGCTTCATTGTGTCCTTGTCGATAAGATGATTGTGATGTTGATCCTGAAAGGGCTGGGATTGGATAAAGGTAGTTTGTATAATTTCAATATGATATATGTATCTGGCGAGTTTCTTCCCCGGTCCCCCAAACCCCCCCGCCTGTTTTTTTTGTCTTCTAAAAGGTCATGATATTTGTGTTATGGCAGAAACTGTTGGGTTTCATGAGTCAAGTGTAAATATAGCTTAAAACTGTGCGTGTAGATTTTCTCATATATTGATTGAAATTCTCTCCTTTCAGTGCCAGAGATGAGAAAGAAGTTGCTCTATGCATAAAAGATTTGAATTCCCCAAGTTTCCACCCTTCAATGATCTCTCTCTGGGTCACAGACTCATTTGAAAGGAAGGACATGGATAGAGATGTTTTGGCTAAGCTTCTTGCCAGTCTTACAAGATCCCAGGATTGCATTTTGGATTCAAATCAGCTCGTCAAAGGGTAGGAGCAATTTACTCTGTTTGATTGAGTTTAATTCTCTCTTGTCTACAATGTCATTTTTTTTTTTTATACTGTGTGGCCAGGTTTGAATCAGTTCTGACTACCTTGGAGGATGCTGTAACTGATGCCCCCAAAGCATCAGAATTTCTTGGACGCATCTTGGGCAGAGTTGTTGTAGAAAATGTTGTTTCACTAAAAGAGATTGGGCGGTTATTGCATGAAGGCGGAGAGGAGCCGGGTAGCCTTCTTAAGTTTGGGCTTGCAGGGGACGTTCTTGGAAGTGTTTTGGAGATGATCAAAGCAGAGAAAGGACAAGGTGTCTTAAATGAGATTCGCAACGCCTCCAATTTGCGTTTAGAAGATTTCCGGCCTCCACCTCCTAACAGATCAAGGATTCTAGAAAAGTTTATTTAGATAGCGATGCTCATTTTATCTTTTTAGGAAAAAAAAGATTAAAAAAAAACGTGTCTAGTGCTTCTAGGTTACTTGTCAATTTTCATAAATATTTTTCCATGTGGGTGGGGTGGGAGATTTATATATGGGATTTCCTTCTACGAGCTCTAACATTATTCAAATATTCACCTTGAATATGAAAGGTTCAATTGAGCGTCTGAATTTTTATGCCTTGATTCTTTGGCGGGCATCTATTTTGTGCTTGTTACATGGTGTTCTTGCCATGCTTTCCATTGCGAGTTTTTTTCTTCATGTTTCTATGATTGATTTGTCTGTTGAGTTGGCATCTGTGATGCGTTATTGGAATGGTTTTTTTATTTAAAAATATATTAAAATAATATTTTTTTATTTTTAAAAAATTATCTTTAATCTCAAAATAATTTAAAAATACTAAAAAAATATTAATTTAAAAAAAATTAAAAAATTAAAAAAAAAAACTTTTAAAATACAAAAGTAAACAAGATTGAAGCTATACCAAGGTAACCACCAAACAAGTTCGTGAGGGGCTGGTTGGTGGAATTTAGGGACGAGGAAGAGCTGAGTTCTTGGTCTTCATGTATTTTAGCACTATTGATGGGTGGTTTAATTGGCTTTTGATATTGATTCAAGTGTTTACAGGGGAATCTGCAAAGCAACTATCTTGACGGATACGTCCCGGGGGGGAATCTTTAAAGTATAATTTGGAATCTTTTATGCAACCTTTTGATGGTTGTGACTGGCTTGTCTGCTAGAATGGAAACGGGCTGCGAGGATATTATTTATTCCCTTGAGCAAGTAAAAAGCAACGCAAGCTTGGCCCAGACAACTGCTTTATATCACAGTTTTCCTTCTTACATCTCTCCACGTTCATATTCTGGTAAATGATATGGTGAATAGTCCAGTCCAGCAATTGGTAGCCGTAGCCGTGGCCTTGATATCGGCAGTGGTTGGCTGTTGACAGGATGACATTCCGTCGCAGGGAACTCCAAACTTCTCATTGTTGGTTACCTGGGAACTCATCTTCCTCCTTCAAGCTTAAACTCAAGGGCAGCACTGTATTGACGCCTTCACTTTTGCAGCCTGAACTAGGAAGTGTAGGTAAATTGCCTATACTTGCATTCAGCTGCTGGTGTTTTTTGAAATTCTTTTCCCACGATGTCCATCATCAAGGGGAAGAACATACGTCCATCATCCCGGTTATATGTTTATAAAAGCATCCTCTTTCTATTTTTTCTTTTCTTTTTTCTTTTTGATAACTTATAAAGGCATCCTCTTTGTATATGAATTGAGCAATTAGGTTAATCACTTGACCTTACATGAAAATCATTAAAAAAATAATTAATATAATAACAAATATAAAGAAGGAATATGCATTAACAGTACCAAGCTATATATATAACAGAATGGAGTGTCAGACAGAAACCTTGTTCTACAAGCGCAAACAATATCTCCAGTATGTTTTCAGCAAACAAATTACAAGAGCACGAGAAAGACCCCTTTCCTTTAGACTGAATTACAATGAAAGTATATGGAAAAAAAAATGAAGAACTTTAAAGAGAAAACGGTCTTGTATAAACATCAAAAGGCTCGCAAGAAGTTAGCTGTGGCTCCTGTCAACGAAGAGAACACAACAAAACATCAATATGATAAAAAAATAAAATAATAAGTGCTTTTATAAATCACAGGATTTCACATGCATCAGATATGAATGAACTTATGCGAAGCAGTGACTCGTTAATAAGATTTTTCCCAAAAAAATAGTTGGAGGAGATTTCCCCGCAATCCAAACACGACATAATGTACTGAACCTTTCCCAGCAGCTATCAGTGAAGTTGATGTTGACCCATACAAACTTCACTTGCATCTTATTTCTTTTTGATCAATAATTTTGCTTACAGCTTTAATATTTTGAAGATGTGAAAACGGTGGGAACGTCAATTCACTTCTCATCATTTTAACAGGTTGAAAGTTTAAACAAGTTCCTTCATTTACAAGTCTGGTTGATCTTAATGCATGAGAAAGTGGATCTTTGTGTGAGTAGATGCAAATCAAACCAAACATCAGTTTGACAATGCATAACTATATTTTGAAATGTCAGATCCTATTAACAGCACCCCACACCCATATTTTATGGAAAGATCGCCCCTTCAGTTCCCAACCATATAGGTGAAATTCAACATATCATGGATAACATGAATCGCACAAAAGGTAATGCCTATGAGGTAAATTTGGAGTCCAGTCCCCTTGTGAAAGGGAATAGAGAAAATCAGGGGATCTCAAGGCAAGCTAACCTATGCCTTCAATATTGATCAGTATTGGTACTCATAACATCAAGAGTTGATTAATGCAAAGATTGTGAAAGCCCAACCTGTTTCAGCCCCCCACCAACACCACTGCCTCCTGTCAAGAGCATGCCGATGAGAGATGTCACAACATCCCCCCCGCCAAGGTTATTACCACCAGTATTTCGAATAGCGGTACGCATTGAGTTTAGAATGCTCCCATAAGTAGTGCCATGTCCACGCTCAATGGCTTGGATGAAGCAAAAGGTCATTGCACCTGTCGAAGTTATCTTTGATAAAGCCTGTGCAATAACAAAATTTGAGTTTTTGAAACCCAGGTCTTAAAATGCCTTGCAAATATAAAATTTCACTAATCTCTCAGCCAATTTTTTTTTTTCCTTTCATGAAACTTACAGATGTATCAGCAGAGGTTTGATCGTCATCACAACCACTTAAAGAAATGACATCTCCACCATTTGTCCCTTTCCATATACCTGATCGTGGACGATGGTCCTCCCATACATACTGCCCGTTCCTATTTTCAAGAGGTAAGACATGATCAGAACAGAGAATATAGTAAAACATCAAGGACAATATTGTAAAACACAAAGGAAACAAGAAGCTTATCTGTGGTGGTAATTTGGATACACAAAAGATGGAAAACCAAACCTGTATTTCTCACATGCTTATATCTATATAATTATCTTCAATTCAAGAAGTATGAGATAACTTACTTAGGAATCAAATAATTCAGGTTCACATATCAATGCTCTATCCGCATTTTATTATTTTCACTTTAAGGTCCTTTCAGCAATAACTTAAGCAAAATCAAGAACATTGCATTTAACTTGGGTAGATATACCAAAACAAATGTCAAATATCGCATGTGGATTCCTTCTCTAACTATAAGAAGTTGTTCTACTGTGGAAAAATGTTTTAAGTAAAAACAATTGGTTGAATATGGCAAACGACAAAAAAGAAGTCTGTGTAGTTAATGAACAAAATATGAAATGTTTTGTGGTCAATGATGTTTCAATATAGAGCTCACTTGTCACAAACAAGTGAGGAGAGAAATTTAATCAAAATCTAAGAATGTTCTGACACCAACTAACCTGTTCATTCTGCAAAGGAAGGGTAGATCCAATACAGTGCCACTATGGCAAGCATCAATCATTGCGTGAAGCCTAACACCATGAGGAAGAGGTCTGACAATTGTTGCATTGATTTCATCATCAACAATCATACCTTGAGTTTCAAAGTCAAGTGGACATAGAGTTTCATCATACCCATCAGCCTCATCACCATTATAATTTCTTTGCCTTGAACCATGTCCAGAATAGTGAAAAAGCAAGGAATCTCCAGGTTGACAACCTTGTACAAGCCAAAATAATGCCATCCTCATGTTTTGTTTGTTGGGAATTCTGTAGGGGTCAGTTTCTTCTTCTGCACTTCAAATTCCAGACAAGGATTAATACTGGACATGTCCAAAAAAACCTAAACCAAAAATTTACTCCGCCTAATGGCTATGCAAACAACTAACTATCAAAGCAATGAGACAAATATAAAACTTCATTTGTACTGCAAAACAAAAGGCAAGAGCAATTCCAAAACAAACGATATCAACAAAAGGCAAAACCAGTGATCACAGCTAGATAGTAACTTCAATATGCCACCAGTCTTTAGGAAAATGCTGTACAAGGACAAAAACTCACTTTGGGAAAATGATATACAAACAAATAAATCATTAGAAAACTTCTGTCGAAAAGAAAAGGGAAGAAACTTAAGAATCTTATCTATACTTGAAATGGTTATTAATATCCAAATCTGCTTCCTTCTAAGCAATGAATGATAGCATCAGTTGCTACACTCCTAAAGGGTCTGGTGGCAAATCAAATTCAAAAAGTGGAAACATTTACAACAATTGCTATTTTTTTCCAGCCATCGCAAAATGGAAAAAGGAATCGAAGTAGATGGATTACAAGCATGAGCCAGACAGCAAATTCAACTGCCCCAGCTGTAGAAAGAGCAATACTTCCAACTCAAAAGTTCCAGAGAGTAACAATAGCTACTAACATTTTCTACAACGAGAACCTCATTCAGAACTCCCTCAACTTGCTATTGAATTGAACATAGCTTCATCGCAACAGCTTAAACAGCACTAGCAAACTTCATCTTTAAAAAACCCATAGTTAATTCCATTACAAAAAACCTACAATTATACAGCATCATTACTAATTAAGCACATTTCGACATGTAAAAATCATCATTTGAATAACACCAACCCCTACTAAAACATTATTAAGAACCCAAACTTTTACCAGTCCAAATCCAAGACAACACAAAAAAATCAATCTTCAACCAAAAGGGTCTCTCTTTTTATCAACAAAAACCCTTTTTAACTTTTAAGCACCCATCTTTGAAAAAAGAAAAAAAAAACGATCTTTTTAGATCTGCAGCTGAATAATCCGCATTAAGATTCAACACTGAAAGGGACCGTGACACATACCAGTTAACATGAGAATAGAATCTTGAGGGAACTGAAACTTGGTCATCAAAAGATGACGCATGCACTTTGCATCATTGATACACCCCTTTAACTCGTGCCTCGAGTACTTGTACGAAATCCCAACAATAACTGCCTTTTTTCTTCCGTGTTGGTTTGGTGGAGGGCCCGGTGGCGCGTGGTTGTAGGGGGATGGTGGTGCGAGCGTCGAAGGAGAAGGACGAGCGGTGGGGTTTGATGGTGGAGGAACATAGCGAGAGTGGACAGCGACGTGAGTTACAGCTTGACAGATAACACAGCGGATGGATTCGGCACCCGGTGGTAGCTGGAGCGGAGTCTGGCATTTGGAACAATTTACAAGCATGTAACTATACATTATGGTTGTTGTTAGGTGTTTTTTTATGGATATTTCTGGTTTATTAATGGAGATGTGTTCTAATCTATTGGCTAGGGAGAAATTAGCAATTAGGAATTCACCAAATAATAAAATGGCAGGTCAGAGGCATAGATAGGACCAGCAGGGGCGAGGATCGTGATGGTGCTGGTGCTGGTGCTGGTGCTGGCGATGCCTTTATCGTCATCTCACCTCATTTGACTTTTCGTGACGCGATACCACCACGCGGAATCGCGTTATAACTATTAGTTTTCTTTTAAAATATTTTTTCATGATGTAATTTTAATTATTTAGAAATCATTTTTTTTCATTTATAATCTTTTCTATTTGATTTTCTATTATATGTACTAATTTTTTTTAATAATACAAGACTTTTTTCATTTTTTCTTTATCATTATTATTTTTTTTTTACTTTGGAAACTAATTTCCAGCACATGAACATGGAAAAGGGAAGGGGAGAGAGGGGGTGAATAAAAAGTAAGAGAAGCCTGGGGAAAATCTAATTTTATTGTGAGTAATTAATTAATTACATGTCTATATAAATTAACTTGCGTGTATAAAAAAA
>Ga0325402_1003746_pt1 | contig 13846 bp, 8 predicted proteins | sample PopdelMetagenome_22_FD_207212 | JGI IMG/M metagenome (GOLD analysis project Ga0325402, IMG submission 207212) | Populus deltoides microbial communities from Bellville, Georgia, United States - Xylem-PdKOR-R3 | ecosystem: Host-associated > Plants > Phyllosphere > Stem > Wood/Secondary xylem... | reverse complement strand
TGCCCAGTATATGATGATATATTGTAATGGGTTACCGACCCAGATGGTCACATTGTAATGGGTTACCTGCCCAGATGGTCACATTGTAATGGGTTACCTGCCTAGTGGATGGTATATTGTAATGGGTTACCTGCCCAGTTGGTCACATTGTAATGGGTTACCTGCCCAGATGGTCACATTGTAATGGGTTACCGGCCTAGTTGGTCACATTGTAATGGGTTACTTGCCTAGTGGAAAAATACGAGGATTTTTTTTAAGACATGATAGGGCTCGAAGGCGCATTATTCAATAGATGGAAGCTCGAAGGAAATGAGGGCTCAAAGACGCACTGAAAAGGAGGTAGGATAGGAAATGCACTACCTTTGATGGTCGAGGGCTCGAAGGCTCTCTCGAAATGGAGATAAAACGAGGGCTCGAAGGCGTGCTCGAATGGAGATAAGATGAGGGCTCGAAGGCGCGCTCGAATGGAGGTAGGATAGGAAATGCACTACCTTTGATGGTCGAGGGCTCGAAGGCGCGCTAAAAAAGAAACAAGACGAGGGCTCGAAGGCGCACTCGAATGGAGATAAGATGAGGGCTCGAAGGCACGCTCGAAAAGAAACAAGACGAGGGCTCGAAGTCGCGCTCGAATGGAGATAAGACGAGGGCTTGAAGGCGCGCTCGAATGGAGGTAGGATAGGAAATGCACTACCTATGATGGTCGAGGGCTCGAAGGCGCGCTCGAAAAGAACTCAAAAGGAGGTAGGATAGAAAATGCATTACCTTAAGAGTGGAAACTGAAAGGTGGTGGAAAAATACAGAGATTTTTCTGGTGGCCCAATTCTCATGGGCGGCCTGCCCAGGTTGAAAAATTCTCAAAAATGAAAAATTTTCAACAACAATTTTGATCTTTGGCCATTTCAAGTTGGCCTTCCACTTGATGGATTTCGTTGGAATTTTCTCATATGAAGTTTGCAAAACTCATTGTCCAATGTCTCAAAGTTTAAATGATATGCATGCATCTTTACCTGATTTGAAATATAGGCCCCCCATTTCTTCTTAGTCTTCTCGTTGCTTGGTTGGTGAGATCTTGCTATCTGATTTGAGTCATCTTTGTTGTTTGGCTTTCTAGCCCACTTGAGTTAGCCCATATAAGACTTTTTCCAAATTTGTTTGCACAACTCAGCCTTTGTGGTACCCATCGTGACCCACATGCTTGCTAAAGATTTTCGGACTCGTCAAATAATTTGAGAGGATCATTCATTACCCCTCGTGTCGCACCCTCGCGGCGGGTCGCGGCGTCGCGGCGATCGTCGATTGAGTTCGGGGTCTTTTTGTGTAAAGGTGAATAAGAGAGTCGCCACCCAGTATTATGGTCACTAGGAACTCTGACTGGTCTTTCAGAGATTCTAAGGTAAGGGACTGGTTGCGTAAAGAGAAGGTATTAGCACCCCTAGTACGCCCTACCTAAGGTAAGCTGCTTGGTGTTTGGTTTGCTTTATAATTGCTATGATGTTGGTGTTCTCTTATTAGTTTTTCTAGGATAGGTTTGCTATGATGAATGGATTTGGGTTCAAAGTCTAAAAGCAAGAAACCTTGGCCAATATTGATCATACCTTTAGATATGTCTATGAAGTGCCAAGGAGAACCAATGCAGATCCTTGAAATCTGTGTTCGATTCAAATTAAATTTATTAAGATAGAAATCCAAGGAGATTCCATGTGCTTTAAAAGCTCATTTTTCCCTTAGTATTTCATACTCTCACGGCTCGTAAACCGTGGAGTCAAAAATTGAAATGTCCTCAATTATAATCAAGGCTTCTTTCAAGGATGTGTGATGACTTGTTATTCCTAGAAAATTATTTTGAATATTTATCACTTGGTTTCTTTATCTAAATATTAACACTGAATAATAACAAGGTATTCCCAATAATATTTTGGATATTCATCCCTTTGGGATTTCTTTATCCAAACATTAACGGTGAATAATAACAAGTTATTCCCAATAATATTTTTGGATATTCATCCCTTTGGGATTTCTTTATCCAAACATTAATGGTGAATAATAACAAGTTATTCCCAATAATATTTTGGATATTCATCCCTTTGGGATTTCTTTATCCAAACATTAACGGTGAATAATAGATGAATTCCCCCAAAATAAGATTTTTGTATTTTTTTGGAATATTGGCCAATACCCTTTGGAGTTTTACAAACATGTTGTAAAATCCAGAAATGCAAGAAAATAAATTTTTTGTTGTGTTTAAGAAATCCATGCGAAAACACAATTTCAAAACTTCAAATATTTGTTTTTTTTTAAAAAAGAGGAAATTCAAAATATGTTAGGGTATTGGCCGTATGCAGCACACAAAAAAACATTTTTTTATATTTTTTTATCAAAACGCAAACATCACGAAAAATATTCACCTATTCTAAAATTTGCAAGAAGCTTAAAACAATTAATCTCAAATAAACAAGGTTCAGCACACCAATTTAAAACACAAGTCAGTGTGCACAAAACATATAAAAAAACAAAGTCCTGAAGCTAACAAAAATTACAACATGAACCGTGACCCCCCTGCAAACTCAAAAAAAAAAAAAAGATGGCTCTTCGAACCCAACCCGGTTACTGGCCCAAACCAGTAACCGGTTCGGCCACTGTTGCATGCATATGCATGCTACAGTGGCTAGATAATTAAATTTGCAAAAGTGACAAGAGTGCAGGGCGCTTACCTGATAGTTGACGGGCGAAGATGATGCTGCAGTTTCTTGCGCACAACCGGTCATCACTGATTCTGAAGACAATGACGACCGCTGGTAACTGGTGTTGGTCTCTGTCTATCTCTTCTTGCCGACGCTTTCTCTGGAGATGGCGAAGACGATGATGAAGGTGTGATGTGCTGGCGAAATGGATGTTCTTCCCTCTGTGTTTTCTTGCTCCTTCTCTGTTTTCTTGTGAGCTGCTGCTTCGGCTAATACCTATGAAAGAAAACATTGCACCGCTGGAGGAGAAGAAAACTGGAGACGGAAACGAAGGGATGAAGGCGATGGCGAGGGCGTGCTGGTTGGTCCCTCTGTGTTTTCTTCTGTTTATGTTCTTTCCTTCTGCTCGTCCCTGTTGTGCTCTTCTTCGTCCGTTTGTTTCTATGATTTTCTTTCCCGTGCTTCCCCTGTTTCTCCCTCTGTATTTTCTGTTCATCCTTCCTCTCACTCGCGTCCGTCTTGTCTCTACTGAGAAGAAATGCATGGTTGCTGTTGCTATGGCTGGCATGCTCACGGTAGTAAGAGAGTGAGGGCTAGTGCTTACGGGTGCTCTCGGTGAGAGGGAGATTAGTTCGGGAGGAGATGGTGGTCATGGTTTGGGGAAGATGGTGTGGGTGTACATGGGATGCAGGTTTGAGTAACAACCGGGGCTGCTGAGGGAGGCTGGGATGATTGGAGATGACGGGTCCGGCTAAAAATGGGGAGGTGAGTAGCGGCTTCTGTAAAGATAAATTTAGGTTTAGGGTTTTGTATTTCCCTTAATTTTTTTTTGTCTTCAAACTGCTCCCTTGTGAATTTTTTTCTCCTTTTGCATATGGCTGGAGGTTTACTTATATAGAAAATCTTTACACGTGCTATTTAAGGAAATATTGCAATAATTATTGTAGAGATTGTCTTCTATAACCAGCACCAACAAATCCTATAGATATGGTATTTTATATTGCAATGATTATTTTCCATAATCAGCACGAATCAAATCATATATCGATGGTATTTTATTTTGCAGTAATTATATATGATTCAATAATTATCTCCTTGACATATTGCTTCCTTGATATTAGCCATGATGCTCTATGTTATCGCCACATGTAAACCCTTATTTTTTATTTCTATTTTTATTTTTTTTATTTTTTATTTTTGAAAAATTATTAAAACATGGGTCAAAAATTGGGTAGCAACAGATGCCCCCTCTTTACAATGCTTACGAAGCAAAACTCCTCAATGTTTTGCATAGTAAGCTTGTAAAGAAAAAAAAAAGGGTCTTTCTTGCTTACTAAGTGATCCACTCTTCCAAGGACTTCAATTTTTAAAAGAAAATGGTCTCGTTATCATGGGTGACCTGCTTTAAAAAAAAAAATTAGTTTATTTTTACGGGCGACCTGCTCACACACACTCAAACATGGTCTATTTTCAGGGGCGACCTACCCATATACTCACGCTGGTCTTTTTTCACGGGCGACCTGCCCTTTTGACTGCGTTAACCTAAGATCCCATATGGCGATCTCCTTTAACCCGAAGCAAAGTCGGTGTGTAACTCGTTCAACCTAAAATCCCATCTGGCGGTTCCCTTTAACCAAAGCTAAACTCTGTGTGTGGTTGGGTTAACCTGAGATCCCATCTGGCAATCTCCTTTAACCAATGCAAAAATGTATGTGTGGTCTTATTATGACGGGTGACCTACCCCAAAATGAAAGATGGTCTCATTCTGATGAGTGACCTACCCAATTGCAAGATGGTCTCATTCTGACGGGTGACCTACCCAAGTGGAGAGAAGGGAAGAGTGGTATCATTCTTATGGGTGACCTACCCAGGGGAAGAATGGCCTCATTATAATGGGTGACCTACCCAAGTAAAAAAAAAAAAGATGGAGAATGGTCTCATTCTAATGGGTGACCTACCCAAATGCAAGATGGTCTCATTGTGATGGGTGACCTACCCAAGTGGAGAGAAGGGAAGAGTAGTCTCATTCTTATGGGTGACTTACCCAGGGGAAGAATGGCCTCATTATAATGGGTGACCTACCCAAGTAAAAAAAAAGATGGAGAATGGTCTCATTCTAATGGGTGACCTACCCAAATGGAAAGGGGGAAGAGTGGTCTCATTCTTATGGGTGACCTACCCAGGGGGGAGAGTGGCCTCATTATAATGGGTGACCTACCCAGGTAAAAAAAAAAAAGGAGAATGGTCTCATTCTAATGGGTGACCTACCCAGAAAAAATGGTCTCATTGTGATGGGTGACCTACCCAAGTGGAAAAGGGAAAGAGTGGTCTCATTCTTATGGGTGACCTACCCAGGGGGAAGAATGGCCTCATTATAATGGGTGACCTACCCAGGTAAAAAAAAAAAAGGAGAATGGTCTCATTCTAATGGGTGACCTACCCAGAAAAAATGATAGTCTCATTGTGATGGGTGACCTACCCAGGTGGAAAAGGGGAAGAGTGGTCTCATTCTTATGGGTGACCTACCCAGGGGGATGAATGGCCTCATTATAAAGGGTGACCTACCCAGGTAAAAAAAGTGGAGAATGGTCTCATTCTAATGGGTGACCTACCCAGAAAAATGATGGTCTCATTGTGATGGGTGACCTACCCGTTTTGAATTTCAAAAGAAATTATCTTACCTCGAGGAATGAAGCAGTGCTGGTTTACAATTCATATTCTTTTCCGTAGTTCCGTTGACCTGAGATTCCGTATCTCAGCGAGTCCCAAAACTTGGAACTATTTGGCTTTCCTCACACCTTTCATGACAGGTTAGTGTTATGATAATATAGCATGCATGTTTTTGTTTACCTATTTTTGGAAACCTAGGTCCCCTCTTTCCGTTGTGGACTTCTTCGAGCTCTTGTTTCCATTTGTTTGTACGACCTATCCTCTTGAACTGAAATATGCTCCATGCGCTATATTTCCTATCCTTTTCATGCTTGATGAAGAGATCTCCAGTTCCTTATGGGGCCCTTTCTTACTCCATTAAACGTTGCTTTGTATTATACTTTTTCCGATGTTTTAATTGCCTTTTCCATTTTTTGAGAAATTACTTTTAAAAGGAAAACTCAAAAAAATTGGTTTTGTTCATGAAAACTAAAACTTTCAATGCAATCATCATATTTTTTTTTTAAGAAACTCTCATAAAAGGTGTTTCAGAAGTTCTAATGATGATACCCCTTTGGGCTTTGGTTCACTATAGACCCCTATGTGCACTTTTTGCCCCCTAGTGTGGTGTGCAATACCTATCAGGTTTAAATTTGGTTTGGATCCCTTTAATTTAAGAATTGATAGAGTCATCTTCTTAGTCATGTGTAAAAACAATTCTTTTAAGTAAAAGATTTTGAATGCTATGAGATCATGCGCTTTATGAAGAAAAGGTTCTTTATAGAGAGAATTCATGGCCGAACTTTATTTTATGGCTTGAAGAATATCCTGCTGTCAATGTCCGGAGAAGAAGATGCTGCTTTTTCTGCTGGAAGGAAGATCTTCCGCCACTGTTACTGTGTTGATGAAGACAGCATTGCTGATGCTGGGAAGGGAAGATTGCTGCTGATTTCGGCTGGAATGATGAAGATTCCATTATCGCCGTTACATGGAAGTGACAACGCCCTATTCCTGCTACTGAGGGGGCTGTTGTCTTGAGTTCGGACTGTGGAGAAGGAGAGCTGCTGGTGCAAGGGCTGGCGAGAAACGTTTGTGCTGGAGTTGCTGCTGTCGTCAGTTAAAAGCTGCTGCTCGGCGAGAGAGGGGAACTTAACTAATGCTACCCCAGCTGAGAAGTTAATCCTGCAGCTGTCGATGGCTGGAGAAGAAGGTGCTGCCTTTTCTGCTGGTGTGGTCGTCGCTGGTGCAGAGAGGAAACCTGCTGCTCTTGCTGCAATAATTAATCCTCTTCCCTTCCCCGAAGGTCTCGTTCTCTTCCTTCTTCAAAGAGTGAGGGTGGTGATGTTTAAGCTTTGTCTATGGAGAAAGAGAGTTGCTGCCCGGGTGGTTTGGTCCCAGGCCAGAAAAGAAGAAAGTGAAGATAAAGTTTCTTCCCCTATGTTTTGTTCTTGCAAACCGCAAACCGTGGAAGAAAGGAAGGTAGCTAAAGGCCAATGAGAGGGTCGTTTTATGGCTGGTTCTGAGACCAGGGAAGAAGAGAAATAATGGAATAAGCTGGGGGGAGGGGGCAGCGGCTGTTAGTCTAGGATTCAGCCGCGCCCCTTCTCTCCTTTTCTTTTTTTTTTTGTAAATGTTCTTTTTATTTTTTGTAGGGTTTCTGGGAATGGACTTCTCCTGTGGTTTTCTTCTTTTAGGGTTTCTCTCTAATCGTCCTCTCCTTTTCTTCGCATAGACTGGGATCAGTATTTATAGTGTAAGAGTCCTATCGCTTGTAAAAAGTAAAGTCTCAATCAAACTCATTCTCTTTTTTGAAATTCAAATTAGAATCAAATTCGGAATCATACAACTTTCATTATCTTGAAGGTAAGGATTATCTTGAAAATAAGGATCATTTCAAAAGTAAGGATTATCTCAAAGATAAGGATAGAATGACAAAAGCACATTATAGTCCTTAATTTTCACGCAAGTTGACAAATCACACTTTTCATCGAAATAAGTCTCTGATCTTTTAATTTTACATTTTAAACCCTGTAAAAATTAAATTAAAAGCCAATGGGCCAAAATTGGGTTATTACATACAGCATCTTAAATTATGTCTAGGTACCATTTTGTAATTTTAGCATATTTTTAGGGGTCAAATTGTAATTTTGTCAAATTGGAGGATCAAATTGAAAATATCATAAATTCCTAACTATACTGGTGCCCATAATTCATCCTCAGTTCTATCCAGAATCTCAAATTATGCTCCAAGGACCATTCTGGAATTTTTAGCAGATTTTTAGGGTCAAATTGTAATTTTGTTAAATTGGAGGACCAAACTGAAAATATCATAAATTCATATCTATACTGGAATTTTGTCCATAATTCATCCACAATCCTATCCAGAATCTCAAATTATTCTCCAGGGACCAATCTGTAATTTGTTTTCAAAGTTCAGGGACTGAACTGTAATTTTCACAAATTGAGGAACCAAATTGAAATTTCATCATCTTCAACCTCAAACCCAGATTTTTTCACCGAACACCTACTGATATATCAAGATTTCTAACTCAAATTCATCATTTAAACAAACCATAACTCAAAATCATTATTTTTACCTAAAATCTTCCAAAATCAACTAATTAACTCAATACCCATAACAATTAACCCATAATATTCAAATCAATTCATCAATCAAACCCAAAACAAAATATCTAAAACTCTAATATTCAACAAAACATAAAATTAAAGCTAAAGAAAACACATTTATATACATCAAAGCATAAATCTTACCTTTTAAATTTATTTTCTCTAACTCTCTTCTCCTTCCTTTATTTTTCCCTCTTTTCTGATCTTCTTTCCCTTTTCTTATCTCCTGCCGGCCCTCACTCTAAATTTTCAGATCCCTCTTTCTTTTTATGTTTTTTTATAATAATATTTTTTATTTATTTATACCTACTTTTAAGCCTTCAAGATTTTATTATTTTTTTCTATTCTCTTTTGTTTTCAAAACACCACAAAAAAAACATGAATTTATATTAAATACTGTAAAAAAATAACATGTATTAAGCTAAAGAATACAAGTGTCTTTTATCTTTTGTAATATTGAAACAGAGTTGGTTGGGTAATATGGAAATTGACTGTAGTTCTACTCTCTCTTTCATATGTGTTCTTTTTTCTCTCTCCCTCTTTTTTTGGTGTTTTATTTTTAATATTTTCGTACTTGTAATGATTTATTATTCTTTTAATCACACTTAAACTATATTTATAACATATTTTTGTTTTGACGAGTGGAAATGGGAAAGTGATTTTACTTACATATTTCTGTTTCCATACCTACTCCCTCTTCTCTCCCCCCCCCTCTCTTTTACACTTTTTTTTAATATTTACATCTAATGATTTATTATTTTTCTTTTAAAACACACTTAAAAAGTTCAAGTCGTCACACATATGTTTTACTTGTGATTGGTATTTGAAATTGAGGTTGAATTTTTTTTATATTAATTTTTTAATATTTATGAATTATTTTAATATATTAATATAAAAAATAAATTTTATAAAATAAAAAATATTATTTTAATATTTATTATTTAAAAAAATATTTTAAAAAACAAATAATACTATATTTAAGAACACCATTTTAGCATCAAAATCACGTCCATCTTTTTTAATTAAGGAGTTCAATAAGAAAAGGTATAGTACAAAACGTCATGCTATTTCCCTATAAATAGCCTTCCTTCGATGATGATTTAGGTACTCGAGCATCAAAGTACTAATCTCGAGCATTTGTCTCTATTTCATTCAAGAAAATGGAAACCCAACAAGCACATTTAACAGCAAACACCAATCAACAAAACAATTCTTCGCTTCATTTTAGATAAATTACAGTAAAAATATATATAAGTCATTGTTCACTCAATACTATAAATACAGGTCTTTAACTATTTGAAAAGTTTTTATTTTTTTCTATTTTACAAAAAAACTAAACAAATTCTTAGATTATTTTTAGAACAGTATTTTGTTTTACCATCTAATAAAACAAAAGACCTTTGATGTCTTGATATTTTATTATAAATAGCCTTCCTTTGTTGATTTAGATAATCAACCAGCAATTAAAGAACTGGCCTCTAGTTCATCTAAAAAAAAATGGAAACCCAAGCACATTTAACAGCAAGCAGTAATCGCCAAAACAATTCTCGTCCAGAGGCAAATTTCCCACCAAGCTTGTGGGGTTGTAGCTTCGCTTCATTTTCTTTCCCACAAGCGGTAAATTACTTCTCTTCTATATATGTATAGCAGTATTAAGAAAATTTAAGTTTCAAAACTATATACAAGCTATTAGAGCCATTAGATTTGTGGGATCCATCATCCAATTCTGCTCTAAGATTGTAATCTGATGTTTTACAATTTGTTTCTAATTTTTTTAATTAAAGTAGTTACACTTTTGTCTAGCTGTTGATTGCTTTTATTTTAAACAAAGAATTCATCTTTTGATAGAATAAATATTCTTTCATAATTCACAAACATCTTTTGAAAATTGGCTAAAATTTGTATTGTGTTTTTCTTATGAATCATCAGTTGTGTTCGACAAGTTCAAGGACACCAATGGAGAGTTTAAGAAAACAATCATCAACGATGTTAAAGGCATCCTGAGCTTGTATGAAGCTTCATTTTTAAGTGTGCATGGAGAACAGGTACTGGATGAAGCTCTTGTTTTCACAAAGGCAAACCTGGAGTCTTTGGCTATGCAATCAAACCCACGTATAGCAGACCATATTAGGAACGCTTTGATCCGGCCCTTTCACAAAGGCGTACCAAGAATAGAGGCTAGAAAATACATCTCTTTCTACGAAGAAGATGAGTCTCGCAATGCCACTCTACTCAAGTTTGCCAAGATAGATTTCAATCGAGTTCAGTTAATACATCGACAAGAGCTATCCATTCTCTCGAGGTAATTTTTTGTTTAAGTTAGAGAGAAATATCAAACTAAGTTTCTATTGGAATTTCTTTACTCCGTTGCTATTTACATTTTAGGTGGTGGAATGATTTAAACTTTTCTGAGGAGTTTCCATATGCAAGAGATAGAATTGTAGAGATCTATTTCTGGGCAAATGGAATCCATTTCGAGCCTCAATATGCTTTCTCTCGGATGATGGTCACGAAATATACAAAAATTGTATCACTGGTAGATGATACATATGATGCATATGCATCTTCTGAAGAAATACAGCATTTTACTAATGCAATTGAAAGGTTTGTTTCTTGTTACCTCATAGTCTGTCTTTCTCTTCTAAATCTTTCATAAACAAAGAAGTCGATACAAAGATGTTCAGGAAAGGAAATGTAATTTTCTGTCTCAATTTCAGATGCAGCATGAATGCTATTGGTCAACTACCTGCCGATTACATGAAAGTTCTTTATAGAGCTCTTCTGAATCTTTTCAACGAAACTGAGAATGATATGGGAAAGCAAGGAAGATACTATGCCTCATATTATGTGAAGGAAGCAGTATGAATATTTTTCCAGTCTCATGCTTTCTTTTACTATTTCTAGCATAATATATTGTTATTGTATATATATTAATTTAACTATTGCATAGGTTTTACCACACAATCTTTGTTTTGTTTGTATGCTATTAGTTCAAAGAATTGGTGAGAGGCTACCATGCGGAGGCGGAGTGGGCAGATAAATGCCATGTCCCAACATTCGATGAGTATGTGCGCAATGGATTAGCCACAAGTGCTTATGGGGTAATTATGGCAGCATCCTTCCTTGGAATGGAAGAAGTTGCAGGAGGGGAGGAGTATGAATGGCTAAAAAGTAATCCAAAAATTATTAAAGCTGGAAAGATGATCGGTCGTTTGATGAATGACATTGTGGGCCACGAGGTACGATGTCTGAATTCTTAAAATTAAAAATTATTAGATACATCGAGAATTGTATTCTCATATCTTATATAAGCAAGGAACCAATTTCGAAAATTATTTACAAATTCTATCTTTTAAATGAAAAAGTATTAGTTCATCTTATGATATACTTAATAACTTACAAGATTTTTCAATTATTTCGTGCATCAAAAAAATTGAACCAAGGTTCAACTCATGACTTTCTTTCTTCTCAATATTTTTGTGTTCAGAAATTTTTCATGTTAAGTTTATTTTCTAAAAACTATAACATCGTTTATATGTTTGAAGGATGAACAAAAGAGAGGAGACTGCGCATCCGGTGTTGAATGCTATATGAAACAATATGATGTATCGGAGAAGAAAGCAATTGAAGAGATACAAAAGATGGACGTTAATGCGTGGAAGGATATCAATGAAGATTGCATGAGGCCAACTAATGCTCCAATGCTTCTCCTTCAACATTTTGTTAACCTTATTCGAGTTACAGATGTTGTTTATGGGAATGATGACGATGCCTACACAATTCCATCAAGTTTAAAAGATTATGTCACTTTATTATATATCGAGCAAGTCCCTCTGTATGAATAATGGTGTAGAATTCGTACTTTGAGCTCATGGTGGAACTCCCTATGAATGTTGTCGAATGTATTGTAATAAAACGAGCAGTGACTCGTGGATATTATATGTACTATTGGATCTAGTGTGTATTTTGGTATGTATTGAATTTGATAGTTGAGTTTGAATTTTATTGAAAAGTTTTAAACTTTGCATGCAGTGGTGCATGATCTATTCTTAATTTATATATTATTCTTATATTTTTTTATATATATATTTTATATATGATCGTTGATTCTAACACTTTTTCTCACTTGTAACCTATCTTTTAAGGTTTATCTAATAGATCAAGCTTTAAGATCTTAACTAGATTCCAAATCGTTTACAGGTCCCTTATTTTATTAAATTTGATAACTAAGTTTTGATTTTATTTTTAAAAAATGCATTTTATTATTATTATTATTATTATTATTATTATTATTATTATTATTATTATTCATCTCCTCCTTGGTTACAATAGTCATTATATTCTTTTTGAAAATGTCATAAAAAAATATCTCCTTTTTACAAGCTTCTTACTTTTACTTTTTATAAGTAAAAATTTGGCACTTCCAAAAAAAAAACATCATTAAAGCAGCTGGACACTAAATTTTCTTTTTTTTCTCAAAGCTTTTCTGTGTTTGAATGTTTTTTTTTTTCATTGTGGATAATTTATTCATGCTTGCTTATGCTTTGTCGACCCCTCTTGAGGTTTTCTTGCGTGTATAATCTTAATTATAATATTTCAGTGTTTAGTTGCATCTAATGTTCTTTTTGATACCTTGATCTTTGTTTGTTGTGTATTTGCCACCTTTATTCCAATTATTTTTTTATGATTCTTTTGAGCTGCAATTTTTCATGTTTCACGTTGTCTTGGTTTTTTTTCCTCGAAACGTTGTTTTGTCATTCTTACATTCCTTGCCAGATTTATTATTTCATGCAAGTCTTTGGTCTCCTTAGCATTCATGGATCCAAACCAATACGCTTTGCATTTTTTTTTACCTTTTTTCTTTTCTTTAGTCTCAATATTCATCATCATCCTTGCCATCAACCCAATTAGTTTATTTAGTTTCTTTGTTTTCATGTAAATTTCAGCTACTTTATGCCTGCGATCATACACCCTTCTCTCAGATTTATAAGTTGACAAATTATTCTTATTGCCTTGCTTGATCATTCCATAAATTAATTTATTTTGACCTTGGGATGGCCTTCGTCAGATTGCATAACACGTTAAGGGTTTTTTCCGCATGTCATTTTCCTTTTGTTCCAAGCCACTTAATCTTTGCCCAGGCCTTTATTTCTTCTTTGATATCTTATTATCTTTCAGATAGAGATTTTCCCTGTTCCCATGTTTACCTTCGCTTCACCGTGACTTCAATGGAGCAATGCCACACCAACAATCCTCCCAAAACCTGGTTGTCCGCCCATTACTAGTGTCGCATGTCGGAAAACCCCGCGCGGCGTCCGCTCCTGGCGATGGCGGTTTTTCTCTCCGTTATTGGAATTGATTTTGTTGGGAGTCGCCACCTAGTATTTAATTGAGGATTACTAGGAAACCCGGTTGACTGGTCTTATCAGAGATTCACGGGTAAGGGACTGATTGTGGTTAGGAAAGGTATTAGCACCCCTAACACACCCTACCTGAGGTAAGCTGCTTCGTGATTGTGATGTGTTAAAGAAGTTTTAAAAATTTTATCTTTTCATCGGAATTTAGAAATACAACTTCCGTACAAGTTTGTACTTCTACACCGTGATCCGATCAAAATATTAAATCCTTCTTTATTCTTTGCAGTCTCATCATAAAAAAATATATATATCCATAAAAACATTTAAACACACCCATGCACTTTTTACTATATTTTTTCCTGATTGTGGTTAGGAAGGACGGCGCTGCTGCTGGTGTTCGTTTGTCGCGGTGGAGGAGAAGAGGCTGGATCTGCAGGCGCCACCGGAGGGAGAAAGCGGACTGCTCCGCGCCTGTGGGCGATGCTGCTGCTGCTGCCACCGCTGGGGGGAGGAGCTGGAGACCGCGCCGCT
>Ga0325402_1003745_pt1 | contig 13847 bp, 8 predicted proteins | sample PopdelMetagenome_22_FD_207212 | JGI IMG/M metagenome (GOLD analysis project Ga0325402, IMG submission 207212) | Populus deltoides microbial communities from Bellville, Georgia, United States - Xylem-PdKOR-R3 | ecosystem: Host-associated > Plants > Phyllosphere > Stem > Wood/Secondary xylem... | reverse complement strand
TTTTTTTTTAACACTACCAACGTATTATTTATGTGATTTTTCCAAAAACATAAAAACTATCCTTTTTATCAAACAGACTTATAGTATTTTTTAAAAATATCATTTTCTAATAAAATTAACTGATCAAAATTAACTTAATAAACAAATAATCCAAAAATTTCCCAATCAATCTTCAAATCAAAACCTGACAGCTGTCATATTTCATAATCCTTTAAACAAAAATTTCACATACTAGAGAAAAGTTTCCTAGATGCAGTCAATATTTGGCTTTAGCTTGGCACGCACGCAGACTCACGATCCATATACACGCCGCGCAAAATCCCAAGAATAACCCCACGACCTTATGCTTACTCATAAGGCTAGAACCGTCATTACGTAACCAAACCGGCTTTTTTTTATTTCCCTCGCGTCCCCTTCAAGCCAGTCTTCGATATACAACGGCTACTCTCAAAGAGACCGAGAGGGATGAATTATGAGCAGAGGCTCGCGGCAGCCACAATGATCATCGAATCGAAATCACACGGAGAAAGCGGTTATGCAACTTCGCCTTTTGACGCCACAGAAATCGGCGTCACGGCGACGCTGAAACCTCATCAACTTGAAGGCATCTCGTGGCTTATACAGAGATATCACCTCGGTGTTAATGTTATCCTCGGTAGGATTTTATTTTTTCACTTCTATTTTTTAATCTAATAAAATCTAATTGAAAATCTCAAGAATACAAGAAATCAGGGTTTTCCAGTATTGCTTGGTGTCTGATTTGATATATTCAATTTTGTGAATTTGAAAAGGAGTCTAGGGTTTCATTTTAATTATATGCTGTTTTATTTTTAACGCGCATTAGAGTGACTCTTGAATTGGTATTGTATTTGCAGGAGATGAGGTACATAGCTTGAGGACTTGAATGGTTTTCAAGCCTTTATATTGAAGGAAACCTGAAATTGTCTTAAATTTATCTTGATACCTGATATTTACTTTTAAACATGTGAAAATCAAGTAATATAGAGATTATTTGTGACCATCATTATTTTTTTCATTTGAGTATGGCCTGGCCCTTTAGGTAATCACAGACCTGCGAAACTCAAAACTTTTCAAGTAAAAAATCTAGCTTTCAATTGTCAATTAAAGCTTCAGATAAATCTCCCTGTAGTTATTCAATGTCCTTTTTTTTTGAATTTTTCTAAAGTTTACTAGTGCCAGATCTTAGGGGGACTGTATTATTTACTCTTAGAATTTTGCAACTGGCTTGGTATTGGATAATTGATTGTTGCATCTCTTATAACTGAATTTACTCATAACATATTGTAACATCTTGTTGGGTTTGTGAAGTAATTAAATTTACAGCTGAAACCCTGATGGAGTTTTGTCGTTCTCATCACTGACACAATGGTTAAAGAAGTCCTTATTTTTCTCATTACTTTTAGTAATCTTCACGTGCCTCATTATTCAGTCAAGTAGAACAGATGAGCATGATAATAGCAATGGCAGTGTGATTCTGTTCATTATGTTTTGAATTGAAGATATTTGCTGGCAGATGGGATTAGGGAAGACCTTGCAAGCCATCTCTTTCTTAAGTTATTTGAAGGTTCATCAGAAGTCACCTGGACCATATTGTGAGTTAAGAAAGCCTTTTGTTTGATTCGAAGACTTTAGGGTATCTATTCTGGTAGTGACTTTGATTCACAATTTTGCTTGTTATCCATTTGTATGCAGTGGTGTTGTGCCCTTTAAGTGTGACAGATGGATGGGTGTCAGAGATAGACAAATTCACCCCCCAACTGAAAGTCCTTAGGTATGTCGGTGAGAAAGAACACCGGCGCAGTTTGCGCAAGACAATACATGAACATGTGAAAGAGAGTCCTTCATCATCCAACGTGAGTTTGGAATCTTGTAATGCATATTTACTAACTGGAATGATATAATTTGTTACTTTATCCTGTTCCTTATATTTTTTTCATGTGTCTGGGTTCTAGTTTGAAGTTCTTTAAAATCTAAATTGATATGTTGGCTGTTTACAGGTATCATTGTTGCCTTTTGACGTGCTATTGACAACATATGACATTGCATTAGTGGATCAAGAATTTTTGTCACAGATTCCATGGCACTATGCTATAGTTGATGAAGCTCAAAGACTTAAAAATCCTAAGAGTGTATGTTCAAGCTATCACACAGTGTCTTCTCATAAACGTGAACATAAATTCCTATAGTGGTGATGGTTTCAAGCTATTTATGCTACCATGGTGCAATAACAAAAAAATATGTTTATATTATAAATTGCTTCTGTGCCTCTCCTTTTATACTTCTTGAGCTAGACTTGAAGAGTTTCTTTTTTTGTTTCAAAAATTTAATAAGGACAGGTTCTTTATAATGTTCTCATAGACCAGTTCCTCATGCCAAGACGGTTGTTGATGACTGGCACACCCATCCAGAATAATCTCACTGAACTTTGGGCTCTGATGCATTTTTGTATGCCTTTAGTCTTTGGAACCCTGGATCAGTTCCTTTCCACGTTCAGGGAAGCTGCTGATGCTTCATCAGGTCATTTCTCCTTTTACGTGGTCTAAGTGTGTATTTAAGTGTCAACTTTCTCCTGAAACCAGGCTTTGTATTCTTGTAATTTTCTATATCCTCATTTTTTCCCTTGATATTGGTATTCTTCTTAGGAGATCACATGGTTTGATGGCCCCTCAATGTATCATAATCTCTCTTCTTATCTTAGTGGATCACCCCCCGATTGTTTCTAAAATATTACAGAAGGGAGATCATGGATTGGAAAGTTTTTCTTGAAAAGTATATAGTATATGATGCGTGGTCAAGTCAGTTCATTATCAAAAGGTTAGTGACTAATGTAACATCATCATTCATCTGAATAGAACATTGACCCAGATCTGCTAAGGTCCTCTACATACTGAATACACCCAACTCCCAAGTTAATGGTTTTCAAAAGAGAAATTGTTTGAGTTTTGAAACAAAGTGAGATAATATCTGGACTTGGTATGGGATCATTCCTCTGTGTTTCTGAAAGTTACATTTGCAATATTCTTTCAAGGAACTGTCAATAGTTTACGGCAAAACCTTGGAGCTAAAATCTATATCTGAGATTGGCCTTTGATTCGGAAAAAAAGCAGAAAATTGATGTGCATTACTCTGGGTTATTCTCAATTCCTTCAAGGTTTATGAGCTTCAAAATTATTATTTAATTCTTTTTGTCTGCTTCTGCTGTGAATCTTGGGTTGATTCTCTTGAATACAACAAAAGCTGAGGTTTTCCATACTTGCAAGAATGTTAAACCTGTTGCTTTTGAACAGATCATGATGCAACAAAGGTCAAGCGGCAGTTCAAGACTTTAAAAAGTATATTGAAATCCTTCATGCTTCGAAGAACAAAATCTAGGCTTATAGAATGTGGAAACCTAGTGCTGCCATCATTGACTGAGATTAGTGTGTAAGATGTCTTACCTTATGAAGACTGAGCATCTGGTGTCTTATGATGGGAACTCCCCTAAAAAGACTACAATTTTTATATGTCTTGATAGGATGGCTCCACTGGTCAGCCTGCAAAAGAAAGTTTATACCTCAATATTGAGGAAGGAGCTTCCAAAACTTCTTGCGCTGTCTTCTTCAGCTTCCAATCATCAATCTCTGCAGAATATGGTATACTAGCATCTCCATCTTGGACTTGAGCATTGTAGCGAACTTGCCACGCCAGACTGCCTTTCTGCTCTAGTTAATTGAAATAGAATGATGTTTTTTCTGAATTGAATATTCTGTTAGTTTCAGCCATTAATTCTGTCTCTTTGGTCCAGGTAATACAACTAAGAAAAGCATGCAGCCACCCTTACCTCTTTCCTGGTATTGAGCCTGAGCCATATGAAGAGGGTGAACACCTAGTTAAGGTAACCTCTATGTCTACTAGTTTTGTGGTATATGAAATGTTATGTTAATAAGCACCTGTTTTCATCTCCAAAATAAAAAATGCTAGTCTGAATGAGTTGTGTGTAGCCATAACTTTGAAAGCAAAGAAACAAACATGAACAAAAAAACCGTGTTCACGTAAACTTTTTGGTATAGAAGAAGCAAACCTTTATACTGAATATCCAATTTTGATAATGAAAAACTCCTTTTCCCCTGATGTCTCTTTGTATTAATTAACTTGAACTTCATGTAGTCTTGTTATCTTGCAACTGTTTGATATATCAAAAGTAATGAAAATCGAGTTTGAATTATTTGGTTTTTTTCCATAACTCTAAAAGCAAACAAAGAATTGCTTAAATTTCTGGTCTGAAATAGGCAGTCCTTTATGCTATATCTCTGATCTCACTAACGTTTCATAACTCTATAAGAAAACTAAGAATTGTTTAAATCTGAAAGAGGCAAGTACTTGTGCTCTATCTATGATTTTTACTACGTTCCCATAACTCTAAAAGCAAACAAAGAATTGCTTAAATTTTCTGCTTTGAAAGATGCAATCTTTCTGCACGGCATCTCTGATCTCACTATTTGAAACCTACTTGTTGCTGTCCCTGCTGTCTTCTTGATTTTATGACTTCAGCTTCAGGTATCCTTGCTGTCTGATAATTTTGCAGTGTGTGAAATATTAACGATTGCTTAGTTTGGAGTGGTTGCACATTTATATAGCTTGAAAAACAAAGAATTGAAGAGGCATAAAGGGAAAAAAAAAAAAAAAAACTAAACTTTCTACTCTAAAAGAGGCAAGTTTTGTGCTTCCTCTCTGATTTTGTTAATTCCTTCGGCTCCTGTGCAAGCCTCTGATCTTGATCTCTGATTCCACTAATTGAAACCTGCTGTCATCTCTGTATATCTTATGACATCATGTTCAGGCCAGTGGGAAACTTATAATTTTGGACCAACTACTTGAGAAGCTACATGATTCTGGACATCGTGTGCTTCTCTTTGCTCAAATGACACACACACTAGACATTTTACAGGTACATGTTTGAATTTGAAGTAATTGCCTCTGCTTGTTTATGCATGTCAGTATATTTTGAACATTTATTAATGACATAATTGGCATGTAATATAGGATTTTCTAGAGCTTCGAAAGTATTCATATGAGCGTCTTGATGGTTCAGTTCGAGCTGAGGAGCGTTTTGCTGCAATAAGAAGTTTTAGTGGACAGTCAGGGAGGTCTGGTTCTGAATCTGATCAAAATAGCTCTTTTGTTTTTATGATATCTACAAGAGCTGGAGGAGTTGGCTTGAATCTCGTGGCTGCAGATACGGTGGGTTATCTCTTGAAGTTTTCAGAAATCACCATCTGGCGTATGAACTCATTAACCTGTTCCTCAAGTTGAGAGAGAAACAAAAAGATATTGTACAAAATAAAAGAGAAAAAGAAGCATAAATGGCTCCAACTTTGGTACAATAAATTTCTGACAAGCCCAACAAAGAAAAAAGTTGGCATCACAATAATAACTACACACTTTATCAGCTAAAAGTTGCTGGCAAGGGAAAATGAAAATAAACCTTACAAATGCTGACACATAAAGTTCCAAAACAAATCAGCAATCTACTTGGAGGCTTTTCCTGCAGTGTTTAAAGACGGATTTTCATTGATTCATCTTGCTTTAGAACATGTTTTCTGTTTTTGGTGGGTGGTCTTTTTTCCTGTAGAGCCGGTTCAGTGTTTTCTGAGACAAATATGCTATGTGCATGTCACTTATATATGATACATGTTCAGCTGTGCGCCTGCCATTCTCATATTTGAGATGAATTAATTTGATGCTAATAGCTCATGTTTTTCACTTTCTCTCACTTCTCAGCAATTGCCTGAGTATAAACAGATACAACTTGCTGGACTTGAAGATGTATAGACATTTCTATACCGACCTTGACAAGGAAAATTTATAAATGCAATTTTCTGAGGCGAAGAGAGATAAACTTTGTTCTTTATTTATCCATATACTTTTCCTGACATGATTTGGCTTTTTGTAACAGTTTAAGCTCCCATTTGTCATTTTCTGTTAATAACCGTATTTCTTTCATGCCTTATGATGGAACCGTAAGTTTTGCTCTCCATGTAGATGCTTCTTTAATTGGAAAGGTTCTTACTGACTTCTAATGTTCTATATGATTCTAATAGCTAATAAATTCAGTGGTCTATATAAGATTATGAAAGAAGTGAAGGTTTTTACAAGACTTGTGGCATCTGCTTCTAATTAAAACAACTTCAATGGAATGGATTGGATATGGTGATATTTATTTCCATCTAAAGAATTTTAAGTATAATATGGTAAAACTTGAAAGAGTGTGATGGGTTGTCCAAGTAGACTCCATTATTTCTCAAAAAATTGGTTGGAGTTGTACATGGTGTTCTGAACATTCATAAACTCTCATTCATTAACAGGTTATATTCTATGAGCAAGATTGGAATCCTCAGGTTGACAAACAGGCTTTGCAGCGAGCACACAGGATTGGTCAAATGAACCATGTCCTGTCAATAAACTTAGTTACAAGGCATACTGTGGAGGAGGTGAGGTTTTATAACTCAACCTTTAACGTTTAATAATGCCTTTCATATTATCATTTTGAATTTAAAATGTGCGAGTGTAGGTTATTATGCAAAGAGCAAAGAGGAAATTGCAGCTTAGCCATGATGTTGTAGGAGATGATGTCATGGAAGAGGACAGAAAAGAAACAGGAGGAATTGAAACTGGTGATTTGCGATCCATCATATTTGGGTTGCATAGGTTTGATCCTTCGGAGGTCAACAGTGAAAAATCAAATGAATTAAATGCCTCAGAATTGAAAGCTTTGGCACAGAAAGTAATTGCTCTGCGATGTGACCAGATATTGGACAAAGATGATAGAAAGTTTGAGGTCAATCCTATTGGTCAAGAAAAAGGACTTGATTTTGTTAGTGGAGGAGAATCTGCTCTTGCAAGCTATGATCCTGGTCTTGATGAGGCATCATATCTATCATGGGTTGAAAAATTCAAGGAAACATCACAATCAAATGAAAATCTGGTTATGGATTTGGGAAATAGAAGGAACTTGCCTGATAATAAGTATCTTCATCTTGAGGCTGCAAAGAAAAAGGCAGAGGAGAAAAAGTTGTCAAAGTGGGAGGCCCTTGGATACCATTCATTATCTGTTGGGGATCCCATCTACCCTGTAGATGGGGATGCATTGTCAGACTCAGGTTTTGTTCATTTTGTTGTTGGGGATTGTACACATCCAGATAAGCTCTGCTCGTCTGAGCCCAGTGTCATATTCAGGTAATTCCTTGGAGACATACTGAAAATCCCTCCAGTCTACTTCTTCATTGTTGTGGCATGCAACTTATTGATGATTATGGATACTTTTCTTTTGTTTCTTACTTCTACTTTTGTTCTGAAACTCTTGAAATTGCTTTCTTTGGTTTCCTACTCTGATTTGGTATCTGAAACTCTGAGAATTACAAACATCTATTTTTTCCAATCATTATCAGTTACAAGTAAGGTTTTACCACGAAACCAATCCCTTTCTGCTCATTCTTTTCAACTTGATAGTAATCTTAACATTAGAACTGATCAATTCGAAGCAGCGTGTAGTTGGTGCAATTACAAATGGGACATTGGCTATGGAAGAGTTGTTTTTTATGTGGACTTATCCAAGCCAAAGAATCAGCACATTGGCTATGGAAGAGTTGTTTTTATGTGGACTTATCCAAGCCAAAGAATCAGCTCGCACTCCCTTAGATGGAATTTGAAAATGTGTCATTTGTATTCATGGAATTTAAATTCAGTCTGCGGTTAGGCATCATCTCATTGATGGTTACAACTGTTAATATCCTGTTTTGGCATGTTCTTAGTTGAACTTCCATCTACTCCACGGGAAAAGAATGCACTAGTTACAAGGGTGTGAATATTGCTTGGTAATCATCAGTTTTTCTCTTAGCCTGATTCTGGTATTAATTTGGCAGTTGTGTAGATGAGTCAGGAAATTGGGGCCATGGAGGAATGTTCGATGCACTGGCCAAACTGTCTTCAAGTATCCCTGCTGCATATCAACAAGCCTCTGAATTTAGGGACCTTCATCTTGGTGATGTCCATCTTGTAAAAATTATTGGTCAGCTTTCATATTCTCTCTTCCTGCATTTTTACCATTTGGCCTTTTCCAATAATTAATGGTGGTTCAAAAATTTTAAGTGATGTGCATAGATACGAGAGGCAGTTGTAACCTTCCAGGATCACCGAACATATTCACTACAACATGCATAGGTTTTTTCATTTTCATTTTGTTCTCATACTGCCATCCCCATTGCCACCCCACTTTCATCCCTCAGTTCATGTTCCTTACTGGGGTTGATGTTAATTGTGACCAATATTTTTGTTCCTTGCAGAACAATCCTTCTAGAACTAAAAAGGAAAAGGAAAGGTAGTGAGTGAGCGAGCAAAAAGCAAATACAAAGTATGACTAGATCTGCAATTTCAAACATGAAAATGGAGTACCTAACCAGGGAGGGATCTTCTCCATCTCCACTCCCTGTTATAAATATAGTGTCCAATCTGTGCTTATGGTGATTAAATTTAATTAATTTTGCTTCTAGCTGTGAGTGGAGTGGTTGAGATTAGTAAATATTTTTTAATCATGGAAACTGGTAGCTGCTGGCTGAGATGACATATATATAGTTATTAATCAAATAGTTTACCCTGGTGGTCTCAAAGTTCCTTGCTATGCTTCTTCCTGATGTGCAAAAGATTGCTTCAAATGGATTATTTTTATAACTTCATGTTTGAACTTAATTACTTGAATTTAATTTTATAGCTCCCTGTGACTGGTTTTCTTTAATGTTCTGATGAATGATCATGAGCAAAACTTTAGCTAGGTTAATGAGATCACTATTTGGTGTAATTTGTTTTCCTTTCAGAAAGTTCTGGTGATCTGTCTGACATACTGATGTGAATGGTTTCTCTAATAAACCCCGTGACCCCCCCCCCTCCTTATTGATTATTGATGGATAGTTCTTCGAATAAATTCATTTAACCTGTTTGTTGTTGCACAGAGAATACTGATGGGCAGAACATGGAAGGTGATACTCCACGGTGGGTTGCTTTGGCTGTTGTACAATCTTATAATCCTAGGCGCAAAGTGCCTCGTAGTGAGATCTCTATTCCTGACTTGGAGACTTGCCTGTCCAAGGTGTCTTTTGCTGCAGCTCAAAATTCAGGTATGTTTCTTCTAATGTTTGTTTTGATGCTGTTGTATTCCATCGCAATGGCAAACTTTAAAAAGAACAATGAAAATTGAAATAGTTGGTCTGCTTGCTTGCTATGAAGAGTTGATGCTTAGAGATGCAAGTGATTTTCTTGTTTGGAATTTATTGTAGTCATCCAACAATGTGAAAATATAGTTAGCAGGCTGGCATGCAATTGTCCATAGAACACAGGCAAAGCACAACCAGGACGAGCATGAGCAGTAGTGAGCAACAATCAACATGATGAGAGAGGCAGTCCTCTTATTCATAAGAACCTTCTTTATTATCATTAAAAATGATTCAAATTTCAGAATTCTCAGATTGTTCACGTTCAGGGACTGCCTTTGGCTGTGTGAATTTAGCTTGTTCTTACTCTTGTTTGTTTCTTTCATATATATTTGAATTATCTGACATAATCTCCTGATGCCTTTGGCTGTGTGAATTTAGCTTGTTCTTACTCTTGTTTGTTTCTTTCATATATATTTGAATTATCTGACATAATCTCCTGACTTTTCCATGTAGCCTCAATCCACATGCCTCGTATTGGTTATCAAGATGGAACAGATCGCTCACAGTGGTATACTGTTGAACGTCTTGTACGAAAATATGCTTCTGTTTTTGGAATAAAGATCTACGTGTATGACCTCTCTCACACAGACCTGTATCCCCCCCGCTGTTTTTTGTGTGTTCCAGCAATTTTATGTCATCTGATATCTTTGCAGGTATTATTATCGACGATCATCTTGAGGCTTGTGCTCTGTCCTCTGATACCATAGCCGCTCAGTTGTAGCTCAAAGAACAGAGTAGAAATCGTTATGTTTTTGTATGATTTAGCCTTCTCTGTAAACAGTAAACTTTTTTACAGCTGGGTCATCTGGTGGAAGCGAATGAATTATGGGTTCACTTATGTGTGAACCAAATAGAAGCGAGGCTCAGCTAATGTTTTTGACAGACTGTTCAGTTCCGTTTCCACCCAGCCCCGGTTAGCAGTCATTGAAAGCCAGAGAAGGGTTAGTACTAAATTTATAATTTTTTTATATACATATAAAAGTATCTTTTTATCAAGTTTTAGATAAAATCTTATCTCAGATTAAATGTTTATTAATATTCAGAGTAAATCATTGGAGATTAGGATAAGAATGAGTTGTTAACTTATTTATAAAAAATAAAATAAAATAAAATTTATTCGCAATTTTATGATGCTAGTGCGATTGGTGTGGCCTTGTTAATCTCTCTCTCTCTCTCTCTTTATTTAATTGTTCAATTTCCTAAATAAATTTGGAGACTGCTATTTTGAAGAAAAAAGCCCCTTTAATGCTCTTAAAATTTACTTTCATGAATCTCCATGGCCAAAGACCAAAACCCATATCTTGCTATTTTCCCCCAACAGCTCAAGTTCACATCCACATCCTAAGCTTGATCTCAACCTTTTACCTGTGACTAATGCTCGAGTCATCAACAAACCAAGGTATTCTGCTTTGCCTTCATGCCTATCGGGGAGCCCTCGATATTTTGTGTGCAAGCCTACTACTGAACGACGGCACCAAATTCCAAATCCAAATCCAAATATATGACTAAAGCAACTAGCATGATTGTTGTGGATACTAGAGAAACATGGCAGGTAAATACTAGAGAAGCATTGAAGCTTTAACAAAGGAGCCAGTGGTATACAAGTCCCTCCAGCCCCTATACCACAGATATTGCTCTGATGACCATGAGCAGCACAGTGACATTTTTTAACTTTAACAAGGGAAGCAATGAAACTGTCGGATTGGAGAGAAGTATTTGCATAATCATGGGATCTTTTATTCTCAATCTGATTCTGGGATTTTACATGGGGCATTTAAATTGGGCATTCAAGCGGTATACCAGGAACACGAAAATCTAGATCAAGCGAGTCTTTTCTTGATTACATCGGTTTTGTTCAAGAGTTCAGACCATCTGTTACATTTCACGTCTCTTACTTTGGATTTTAGAATTCAATTTTTTTCAGCTCTCAATAAAATGCTGTAGCAGTACTTGTCTGGATGATTTGGGAGCAGTGCTATTTCAAGTTATGATTCGGATAAGATCCTTCCAACCAATAGTGAAATGAGCTTAGCAAAGTTATTGATGGCTTTGAGAAAAAATAAAAAAGTTGGGAGCTAAGAATAGATAAGAGACTACGTTCTCTCATTGATGACCCCCTCCAGACACACAACCATTGATGGTTGAATAAATTTTCTTCATGCACGTCCATGGCAGAAAATCAGTAGGCACCATCACTGCTAGGTATTCATTTGCTAAACTCTTGAACTACTGAAGTCGAGCAGATGACTCTGTAAACTGAGGCTACGGTTAGAAGTTTGATGCACTCTCTAGACTGTCCTCGCGGGTCCATATCAATATGCCCCCCAAGTATAATCTAGGAAACTTCATCTTCTTGATGTCCATTCCAGGAAATTTTGCGGCCAACTTTCTTGTTTTCTTTATGACTTCGTTAATTTCAAGTTTTACATCATTTATTATCTTTTTTTCAATTGGGTTTTCAAAGATTCCCTCAAACAATGTCCCTCGATTTGTTGAATTGTTTTGGCATAAATTTGAAACACGTTCTACAAAATCAAAGTATGGGTTATCAGTATCAAGTCCCTCAATCAATCTCGTCCTGAAATGTATGTTGGTAAATGAGACACCATAAACTCCCGGTAAATAGTATAAACGCAGTATCAGCTAAGCTAATGCCATGATAAACGCTAATTGACTGTGCATTGAATACATAAATCAATTAGACAGCAGCTAACGGAAAGTCAGGCAACTCATCTCAGAACAAATTCTCCTGATAGAAATTACCAGCTAGGCTGATATCATGATTAAGCTTGTGAAGAGTAAACCTAGGTTCATAAATGCAGAGAGAACTAATTGCAAGTCATGTTTTGTTCAAGGGTTAAAAAAGATTATTAAAACAATTGTCCCAATCTGAACATAAAACTAATGCTGCAGTAATTCATTTGGAAAGATTGGAGACGGCAGAGAACACAAGAATTGCACAAAGCTGCAACTGGACATAGGAATTTCATTGCATCTCAGATATAAGCCACACGTTCTTCAGAAGCCAACATCAATGCTCTCCAAGGAAATACACAAATGGTTTATTAAATCTCAAATGACAGAGACATCACTCCAGAAAACCAGAAACCAAGACCTGATCTTGTACAATCATTCCCAACTACACAAATCTCTATGCCTCCCTATCAATTCTTAGTGCTTTTACCTACTCTACCTCCAACATTATTCCCTCCAGCCGCTGCCTGCGCAGCTTTTCTCGCTGCCTTTTCCTGTAAAGCCTTCGCGTCTCTGCAAACCCGAATCAAGAAAACATAAATTAAGAACCAAATTTCTTAAAAGATGTTTAGAGGAATAAGAAAAATATATGAAAAAAAAAACCTTTCGCGGCGTTGTTCAGGTGTTAGTCCGTCCTCTTTGGAATTCTTTGTTTTATGGCCTGCCCTGGCTTGAGCCCTTTCACGGTCTCTTTCTCTTTGGTTACCGCGTTCGCTTCAGTTAAAGCCAAACAAAAATTATCACAAAACCAAAGGGGGCACAATTTACTAGACACAACAGGTTTTAAATTATTCGAGATCCCAATTATTATAAAGACAGATAAAGAGATAAGAGAAACACAAAACTGATCGTCAGCAAAGGATATGAGTCATTGTTGATCGATTGGTTGACTGAGTGGGCAGTGGTCAATCAGAATTCCTGAAAATTCAGGCAGAAACCTGGGCTTTACTACATTATAGCTAACAAAATAAAACTTGGAAGAAACACAGAGACAAGGGCAGCAAATGCACCTACCGGTCGGCGACGGAGAGGGAGAGAGCGAGTGATCCACAAATTTCGCACCTTTTGAAACAAAATTAGCCTCTGTTTCGGAGAAGAAGCTGTGGCGACTAGAAAAAGAGTGGCACTTGATGCTATGGAAGACTCCAGAAGCTGACGTGTCTGAATAAATAAAAAGTAGTGTTGGTATTTTCTAGAATTGAAATAAATAAAAACTATTGGATTTAATTATTACGTAGTATCTGTAGTTTAAAACAAGTTATTTATTGGTCCTTGTAGAATTAAAAATAATTAAATTGTACCTTAATTAGATTGACGATCCTCGATTTAATAGTTCTTTGCCCCAAAAATGTCATCTCTTTCATATCCAAATTTCACCATTCAGGTACTTCTCTTCTCTTTGTTTTATTTTTGAAGATAAAAATAAATATGAAAACAATATAAAATTAATAAATTTTTATTAATGAACTATAATATAAAAAATAAAAGATTTTCACTCTAACAATCTACAGTGAAAATCCTATTTTCTTATAAAAAAATCCTTAAATAAGCTGTTATGTAGAAATATATTTGTCTTTTTGAATAAACACACTTGTCACTAGTAAATATTATGGGATTAGATGGGTATTTTTAAAATGTTCTTGAACAATGTAATGACGTAAATGGTATTTGGAGCAAAAAATATTAAGCTAACGTCTGGAGACTTTATTGATATTTTCTTTTTATATGAACAATGTATTTACTACAATACCATCGTTGTTAGTGAGCGGTGGTAGAATTACATGTATTTACTACAATACCAACGTCCGGGGACATGTGTTAGGAACA
>Ga0325402_1003742_pt1 | contig 13851 bp, 9 predicted proteins | sample PopdelMetagenome_22_FD_207212 | JGI IMG/M metagenome (GOLD analysis project Ga0325402, IMG submission 207212) | Populus deltoides microbial communities from Bellville, Georgia, United States - Xylem-PdKOR-R3 | ecosystem: Host-associated > Plants > Phyllosphere > Stem > Wood/Secondary xylem... | reverse complement strand
GTTTTTAATAGGACAATTAGCATGTAATGTCCTTGTTGGTTGTAAAAATGGCAGGCAACTTTTTGTATGTCTATGCTCATACTTGTAATGAAAATAGGTTTAGTTTGAGATTGCTTATATGGGTCATACCCCAGGCAACTTTTTGTATGTCTATGCTCATACTTGTAATGAAAATAGGTTTAGTTTGAGATTGCTTATATGGGTCATGCTCATACTTTTTGTATGTCTATGCTCATACTTTTTGTATGTCTATGCTCATACTTTTGTCAAGGCTTTGTTTTTGACATCCAAGTGGTTTTTCAAAATTGTTTCTTCCCTCAATGAATTTGAAAAGAGTTTTTTCAAGATCCTTTATTTTGGATTGTAAATCAATGTTCTCCTTTTGAAGTTTTTCAAATTCATTTTCAGAAACAACATATTTAGATATTTGTTTTAAATCCAATGTCAACTTCTCCTTTTCATTATGTAATACTGAAAGTTTCTCTCTTAAACTATCATTTTCAATTATTAAATCACTATTTTTCTCAACAAAATTTTCATTTTTCTTTTTCCAGTGTTTTAGTTCCTAATCCATAGAAGTAATCTATTTATTAAGCATGATATATTTCTTAAATTTCTTTCGTAAATCAGCATATACCTCATCCTCTTCTTCATAGTCATCCTTAGCCATAAGACATTTGTTTCCATATTCTTCAAAAATCTCTTCCTATTTGTCTAACTCATCATCATTTCATGTTTTATCCATCACGACTTTCTTTCTTGCCTTCTTGAAAATTTCTTTGAATTTGATGTTTGTCCTTTTCTAGCACTTACACACTTAGAATCATAATGTCCTGGTTTATTGCAATTCAAAAAAAATATAAAATCTTGATTAAAATCATTGCCAAGTGTTTTCTTACCAGACTTCTTTTTTTATATAAATTTTTTAAATTGTTTCATTAGCAAAGCCATGTCTTCATCTTCACTGCTAATTTCACTCTCAGAATTTAATTTATGACTGCTCTTGAGTTCAACTCCTTTATTCTTCCTTGTTGTTTCTTCATCATCACCTTGAAGTGTCATTTCATGGGCGGTTAAGGACCCAGGTAATTTGTCGATCCTTAGCTTCAACAATGGCAGTCAACTTTGGCTCCTATGATTTTGGCAGACATATAAGTGTCTCTCTAGTTTAATGTTAGAAAAGTTTTTCCTAATTACTTTAATGAATTTGTGATGTGTAAAGCATGTCATCATGTCTACAACGCTTTCATGTTCTTGCATTTTAAAAGTTTCAAATTGATGCACAAGTCTATCTATCTTTGATTCTTTTACTTGTAGGGATCCTTCATGTGTTATTTCCAATTTATCCCAAATTTGTTTAGCAGTTTCACATGCAATAATTCTATTATACTCATTGACACTTAAAGCATTATAGAATAAACTAATAGCTTTAGCATTCAATTGTACTCTTTTGAGATCCTTATCATCTCAATCATCTTCAGCTTTAATCACAGTTTTACTTTCCACTATCTTGATGTGAACATATGGACCATTTGCAACCACTTTCCACGGCTTATAATCAATTTATTAAATGAATATTCTCATCAAAGCCTTACATTAGTTGTAGTTCATTCCATTAAAAAAAAAGGTGGTTTGTTTGTGAATTGTCCTTTCAAAAGTCAAGTGCCTACAGATGTCATGGATCAAATTCAACATCGTTAAATCAAAAAATAAGAGCACCAAGGCTTTGACTAAGAAAGCAACCAAGAAGGGGGGGTGGATTGATTGACAGTAAAGATTATCTCAAATTCTCGATTCACAATAATCCTAATTTAACAGATTTACTTCAATGTGATATTGGAAGAATTAATTTCTTACCTTCAGAAATCAATAACAAGAGCAATATATGCATCAATTAATAAGAAAAGCAAGAGTAGAAAATGCAGACATGAATTTTATACTAGTTCCCCACAAAACCGCAGGTAGTCCAGTCCTTAGGGATGGCCCTAAGATTTTTATTGCTTGCTTGATTTCTATTTGTAATCTTAAAAAAAATTTTCCTTGTAATCATGTAAGATCAACTTCTTTTATGCCCAATTCTTTTTAAAAACAACTATTCAACAGCCCTGTTTCTATGTCTCGATTTTTTTTTTCTTGTTCGTTGCATTTTACAAGCACCCGGTGTGCATTATATACACACTAGTTTCTAGTTGTTTCTTATCCTCCATGATTCTTGCCTCGATGACCTCAAGTCCTTCAATTTAGCTAGCAAATCAAACCTTCACAATTTCTGTATAGGCTACTGGTTTTTCTCATCACTAGAGTTAACACGAGACCTTCATTTTAAGTTGGTTTTGATTTATATACGTCAACATGTATAATCTTTTTCTTCGTGCAATATTTCCTTTCTATATATGAAAATGATCATATCCTCTTCTTTCCTTTTTCTCCTTATTATGTTATTATGTTCTTTGCTCTAGTTTTCAAACCTGTATCTGTCTAGTTTTGTAGTATGCCTTCATTGGCTTGGGTTGATTTTCTTGGACTGGGCTTATACTGTAAGGGTTCTACTTTTGGACTCGAGTTGAGAATGAGCCTTTCTTGGGCTTTGCAGGAGTTTTTCACTGAAGGCCCAATTGTTCTTCATTAGATAATTTCACTAGCACATCATATAGATTTATTGGCAAAACTCTTATGGTTTCTGATCATCAAAATCACTGAAACTACACTCCATCCCTAGACGACGAGTATAGTTTAATTCCTTTTGATTTAGTGCTTGTTGGCTTTTCTTTTCTTTTTCCCTTCTTTTCTCTATCCTCCTCAATCTTCATGCCTTACCTTCAAATTTTTCACAACAACCCTTCAATTTGTTTTTCTTCAAATTTGGTCCGTGTTCTTTTAATTGTGATCCTTTATTTTAATTAATTTACATGATTGATTTTTTTTTCAATTTCATCCTCCTTTGATTTTTCTTATTTGTCTGATCTGATTTGGTCCCCATTTTTTTATTGCAATTTATTTTTTTAGATCATTTTTAAAATTTATTTTATTTACAATTTCATCCTCCATTTTTTTATATGAGATTTTATCCTTATTTTTTTTATTGTTATTTTTTAATTTGATAATTGTTTTTCAATTTCATCTTCCAACATTAAATTAGTTAGATAATGAGCTTCTTGATTGAGTCTGGGTATAGAATTTCACAGGTTGTAAATTTTAAAGACTAATCTAGGTTTAGAAGATTCGCTCGGATTTAACTTGTTTTTTTCTTCTTATTTTTAAGTTCATGTCTTTTCATTTTCATCCTTTAGCATTTAATTTAATTGGAGATTTGACTTCATTAATTGAATGTTGGTAGCTCATTTTTTTAGTTAATTATTGACAATTTTTATTATTATTATTCGTTTATTGTCATTACCTCTTTTATATCATATTATGAAATTAACTTGTAACAAAAAAAAAATATTATGAAATTAACCAAGCTTATTGGATTCAATCAAGTCAATGACTCAGATCTCGGATTTTTCTTTCTTATGTAAAAACACTACCATCACTTGAGCATCTATTTTTTATGTTAGAATTTTTTTTGTCTAACTCGCACGTAGCACAAACCACCAATCTAGATTTACTCAAGTCACTTCTTTTAGTCCTGAATCACGGGTTTCATAAATTAACCATGGTTAATCCATGTCAATTCAATATATCATCGTCTTAATTTTTAGTTTAAAAAATATAATTCATGTCATTGTCTCAATATTCCTACAATATTTCGTTCAATATGCAACAGATTTTTGACTTCCTGATGTGTTTATATTTTTTTTAAGATTAAAAAAAATAACTCACGGCATAACACTGGTCAAGAATCAAGTAATTATCTAAATAGAATCCAATCCATCCTGAATTACAGAAACAATCATATAAAATTCCCTAGATCAACAGATCCCGTAATTCCAATTGAATGGTCATGTGATTAACCATTTAATTAATTCCAACATAATTTTTAATTTTAATCCCTTAGCCCTTAAACAATCTAAGCCTAAAGACATCCTAATTTTCCAGTTGACCATTAGTCAACCACTATCCAAAGAGGCATAAAAAATCACAAATTCCTTTTTTCTTAATTCTTTTTTTTTTTTTACACACACCATGCATGAAATAACATTATTGAAAAATCGAATGTCGGACATAACTAATGAGGGACTACTGAAAATTAGGATTCAAAAGGTTTAACATTTTACCTCACTGTACAAGTCTGTCAATCAACCCATCACCAGACAATGCCTTCGGGGGTCTCTTTCTCTGACATTGCAGTTTGACTAGGGTCCTTTTTTGTCAACTCTTTCTCATGAGATATTGATGTTGGACTAGGCTCACATTTCGGTGACTCTGCCTCACCTAATATTGAGGCTGAATGGCACTGGAGAACTTCATGCAACTCTATGGGGCCAGTACCATTATTTATCTCTGAATTTTCTGTTCCTCCATTTCCTGATGCAGAAGCTTCCTGGGAATCCGAACAAGCTAGTTTTTCAACAGACTGATCAGTATCTACAAGACAATTGGGAGCAGATGAATTTTGTCCACTTCCCGGCTCATTGCTAGAAGTGCTAGATGTCAGCCACACAAACTTCAAATCCTTGCCTTGCCAACATTTACCATTTAGGAAAGCCCTCTCAGCTGATCGGCGAGTTGTGAAAGTTACACAAGCTGAACAATTTTTCAGTGTCTCAGATCCAACACCATCATAATCACTAGGCTCATCTTCTAGTTCCACAGCAGAAAGATCGCCATATAATGAGAAGTATTCCTTTAAAGTAGCAACCTGCAAGAAAAAAAGAAATCAGTTTGCCTGTTATCACTCAGAATAGCAGGGTAAATGGAACCTTAACAATTTTATCATCACATGAATGAGATAACAAACACAGGGGGGGATTTACATTTGCCAAACCAGCTGGTAAAGGTGAAATAATTTTGAATGCTGTAGGTCGGTTGTCCAACTTGTATTTCTTCATCAGAAAAGGAGGCCCAACAGGTGCTAAAGGATGAATTGATTGCTTTGAGCCTGCAGAATCCTGCAGAGCCATCATTACACATGTTTTGCTACTAGATGACACAACATTCTCCACTGTTTGGTTCTTATCCACCATTTCAGCATGTGGGGACGCAGAACCTGGATCAGCAGACCTCGGAGTAGCAGCTTTGACAATATCAGATGCTGTTATTCCAGTTTTGTGTCTCTTCGAAGCAGGCTCTGCCGTTACCTCACCCTTGACTCCTGTAGCCTACAGAGACCAAAATTTGAGAACAAGAGACAGAAGCATGCTGGCAATTTGATATGTTATATTGTTTTGTGTGCGTGCGTGCACCGAAAAGAAATCTACATTATCATGTTTCTGCCTAGTTGTGAAGAAGGCATGCCTTTTCTACATCATTCTTTCTCTTCCATTCCACCTGCTATTGTTCCATAAATAATAACTGACACAAAACAAGGACAGGCTCACAGGCTCAAGATTAATATCCAGGTATATGATCTAAGATTAATATCCAGATTAATAAGTGAGATTTGGAACCATTATACAATTTTGGCTCCAAAAGTAATAGCCTAATTATTATGCATCTCACATCAAAATAACAGACCTAAACTCGTATATACTTGGTAAATAATATTCAGAAGTAAAGACACTAGGCATTACTTGTTTCTCAAGCTTGTCCAACTGACGCCGAAAGTCATTCCGCTTCTGATCCAGCAGCTCCTGCTTCTTGCGCAGCTCCTCCTTCAATTGTTCTAAACTCTCTAGCTTCTGCATAGGAGGTGGAACCTTTGGAACATTTGTCGTGATGACCTTAGAGTGATCGATGGCAGGGACAGAAGCAACAGAGGGAGGAACAGCAGTAGCCTTTGAAACAGACAACTGAAGATTATCTTTTCCACTGTTACCAATAGGCAGATGGGGTGGAAATGAAGTAGAAGTCACACCCCGGGGTGTGACAGATACACTATTGCTACTGCCAGCGCCACCATCAGGAATGCTATCACGATTAGCCCACCACAGCCTGATAAAACGGTTGCCCATTACAGCATCAGGTGCCCTTAGAGCAGCTTCTGCCTCTTCCCTTTTTGAGAATTGAACAAATGCTCGCTCAGTGTTCAATGGAATATAAACGTCAACAACCTCTCCAAATTTTTGAAAATGAGAAAGTAGAGCCTCTCTTTTGTTGCTTTTCTGTGGAATGCCATTGACAAATAGTGTACGCAGTGCCTTTTGAGATGGTTTCGGTGTGTGGCGCATGGTGTTGCTTTGTGTCTTGGCAGGTGAATCTATGGTTTTTGCGCTAGAATCCTCAAAATTAATTTGTTTTCCTTGACGGGAAGTACCACGAACATTGGCTAATGCACCCTGATTTTCCTTGGACTCACTCTCCATATTATTTAACATACTTACAGTCAAATCGGTTTTCTCTTTCACATGTAATCTATTGTTCGAAGCCCTGGCTTTACCCCAAACAGAAGAATTCAAACTCTGTGAATGCACAGCAATCCCAGTGCTTCTAATTGGGCATTCATTATCAGCACCACCACGTAAACTGACATGATTGTGATCAAAAGAATCATTACTTATCATGGATTCAATTTCATCAATTTTAGGTGAATGTGGTGCTATGAGTGCACTTGAAGTTTCAGGAACACTGTCATTCCACAGGGGTTGATCTGGATCATACAAGTCTCCTCCACTCACACTAGCAGAACCAGTATGTGCACCATTGAAGCCCAATCCAGCATTAACTATTCCAGGCTTGTTACATTTGCTATGCATTCCTTTGCTATTTATCAATGTGGCTGAAGGGGCACCAACAGTTGGTAGAGCCCCCGGTCTAGCAGTTGCTCCAACTAGTTGGGCACGTGGAAGTGAAACAGGGAGATTAAACTGTGAAAGGCTCTGCAAGAGGCGAAAATAAATTACTTGCGGTAAATTAAAGATATTCCCAATAATCATGACAGTAAAAACAAGGTTTCATCAAATAGCAGCAGTAATGCAATATCAAGTCCCATAAGGAATCCCAGCATGCAATTCTACCAGGATAAGGTAAGCTTTTTTTCCCCAATATGTACTTGTGTAAACCATCTTTAACCATCTTTAATCAGAATAGTTCGGTAATTTAAAAAAAAAGAAACCACTGAAATATGAATCCTCCCCAGACCAGTTCACTGAAGACTTTGATCATCTAGCGAAGGTAATACAAGTACTGGCTGGCCATGACGTACATACAAATTAATGCCAACTCTATTGTTTCAGCTCATTTGAAGGCTACAACAAAATTGATTCATGTGCGCACAAGGACATTGGTGGCATAAAAAAGTAGCTCTGCACTCACATCCAAAGGCTTCTCTAAGTTAGACAGCTAAAAGTAACTAGAACCAAACAAAAATAATTGGTAGGTATCATGCTCGGAAATGAACGATAAATTTGTCACAAGACAAGGCACAAGAGTGTCTCAACATGAACTTATAATCAGTCACGGATGGGCAAAACAAATTGTAACAAAAACACAACACAACACATTAATAAAGCAATCTGGATAAGGTATCCAGCAGAAATCATACATTCAGATTTTCCCGCAACCAATCATCCAGTGCATCTTAGAAAGAAAATAGTCAAGGTAAAGAAAATAAATAGCACACAATCTACTAAATGGTTTCATATATAATAATACATGACAAGCCACATTAACCTCTGCAATCAGCATCTTGTAGATCTTGGAAATCAAGGTAAAAGATATAATTTCATTGATACTATATTTCAACAGTTGCGAACACATATGATGGTTACATAAAGAAAAAACACAAAATGATTGCAACATACAATCAGAACCTAGATGTAATGTCAGATAAGCAATGGATATCCATGATCTGTTATGTAATATGCATATTCAAAACACATACCTGAACATCTTCAACAACAATACGATTGACACCATGCTCCATTGGACACATGTCCCCTCTTAGACAAAATCCGCGCTCCTCAAAGTCTCTACACCTTTGTTGAGGAATGCCCATGTTCAATGAAGAAGTTACTGCTGGTCTGAGAGTTCCTTGCAAACCAATGGGACGGAGTTTATCCAGGCCACCATTTGGTATTCCTGGAAATAAACCATATGCATTCCAGGATGCACTCTGCGCATTTGAAACATTTGCCAAACCCCTCCCAGTAAAGAGGCTCTGCCCCTGGTGAACCATTTGAGAAGCAATGTCAACTGGGCTGAACCTAGAATCATGTTGGCTCCAAGAAACAGGCTCCCTTCCTCTTCCCCTGCCAAGACCAGGATCTCCATAAAATGTTTGGTTTGACCTGATTCTTTGATTCCAATCCACAGGCATTCGAGGTAATGACACCAAGCCAGGTCGTATTCTTTCAAACTTTGTGGCAAAGCCTTTCTCAAGAGGAACAGAGTTGTAGTCATTTTCCTGGTAAAATTGCCCATTTTCAAATGGTTTGTTACGCTTCCTGTATGGCCTTGTGAAAACTGGCTCCAGAGAATCTCTCTCCAAAGATTGAGAACGTATCTCCCGTCTACGATGCTTATGGTTGCGATCATCATCATCCTCATCACTGACTTCCTTCTCCTCAGGATTGCTAATGCAATCAGCAGGAGAAAGACCACCTGTCTTTAGTGTTGAAACTTTCAGCTCCATTTACAATACTTATGGAAAATAGCTTGTGGCATCAAAATTTCCAAACCCTCGCAAGATATGGTGATCAAAACAGTTTGATTGCTTAGATTTCTTCAACAATTAAATGACAACCTGGAATCAGGATGAGGCAAGCAACAACAAGAATAAAAAAGAAACATAGATGTGAGACATTGATTACAGAAAGAAATAAAGATTAGCAGTTGTGGTGAACAAATTCACATCATCATGTTTGCGTGATGTAAGCAGTAGCTTGTATGCATAAGGTTCCTATCCAATAAAGTGCTGGACAGAAATCAATTAGTTAACAGTAATCTGTTTCAACAAGTCATATTGTGAAAGGGGGGAAAACTATGGTTCCTATAGTATGGGTTCCAGGGGTCACATTATTCTGCCAGTCCATAAGGCACCAGAAGCTGCTTCCAACACAAATTTCATAATTTCTGATTGATTTTTTCCGCTTAAGGTCTATGTAAGCTAGGGTTTCATTTTATATAGTGGTTAAGCACCTTTCAGTCATAATATTCCAAAGTCTCCTTTGTTGCAAGTCTTGAAAAATTATTGAGATCGTATCACCATGAAAAATTCCAGTGCGCAGCAACATATAAGAATTTGTTATGAGTCAAACCAATTACCTTTCAATCTAATCTATCACTCCTATTCTCCTTAATTAATTTATGAATCTCAAAGCTTCTAAGAGAAGTAAAATGCACATGGAAAAAACTCATTCACGCTCAAGTTGAAGCTTAGCTTTATGAAATTAGGTGCACTGCTAAACAATTTGATTCAACAAGGAAAAGTTTGCCTTATTTTTCCTTATCCGCAATACAAGAAGTATGATCACAAATGATAAGATAGAAATAATTCCATAAAGTTTGTGATTTCCCTCAATAAAAAGATTACATATATCTCTCATCAAAAAAATCCAGAAAGAAAATAGATATAAACTTTCTATCACATGAGCAAGTTAGAATACAATGCTTCTAATTATAAAAAACAATTGTGAAAACATATCCTCACAAAACTGAAGGTGATCGCCAAAGAACTCAAATAAAAAATAAGTCTTCCTTTAGAAGTGATCATCCAACCCTAAATGTCTGCCTTCAGCTTCAAATACAAAATTGAACTTAATGGGTGTGTCACAAACAGAGGCACACAGAGATTGAATAGAGGCATCAACAATTATTTTGGAATTATGTCTCATAAAGAAGGCAACAAAAGCTCATAAGTAAATAGTTTACAGCTTATTCAGAGTGTTAAAATTTCGATTATGCAACTCTTGATTTAATTGCATGTCTACACTAAGGTCAACAGCTAATGCAATTAAAGCCAGTAGTAGTATACGAGATTAGCTGCACATTTCCAGAATAGGCCAATTATTTTTCTCTACATGGAGCCTTTTACCACATTGTATCTAAGTCTAGTGCAAAGCAATTGGTACCTCAAGTTGCAGTAATGTGATGAAGGAGACTAAGCAAAATCAAAAGGCAGAGTTAAAGCAGAAAGAAAGACATCATGGTTGGGTCCTTTGGGCCTCCTTTGATAAAAGGAAACAATAGAATAGGCATAAAGAAAAAAAGGCCAGTCTTCATAATGGATGTCTGTTCAAACATCATTATGCATGAATGATCTTTTGTCTATAACCAATATATTCCAATTCTAAACTAGTTAGGTCTACTCTCCACCCCAAAATAAAATTAATTGTATAACACAGAAAGGCATCAATATCTTACGAATCCAAAAGGCCAAACTTGGGAAATGAAGAAGCAATGCAACTTCTGTTGCCAAAGAGCGCAGGAAATGGAGAAGTACAATTAACCAAATAACTTGGATTGGAACCATAAAAAACACAAATCTGATGTCTAACAGCAGGAGTCCTTTCCATTTGATGGACATAATATTTACAAACAGGTTGCCTTTACAAAATCATCCAATGAAAAACTATTCAACCCATTAAAGCTTTCCTAGATTCTAGCACAGAAACGACTTTGCAAAAATCTCATGTTTCCATGAAACAAGATTGAAATACAACTCAGCCTAATTTTGTCCCACACACATTAAACAAATACTCCCTTTTTGTCAAGAATCCCTCTCATGCTCTCATTTCATATGATTTGAGCTTCTATTTGAACGACTGATGTGTGTATTCAGACGTGTGTTCATATATAGATAGATAGATAGATAAAAGGGTTTTTCTAAAAGTGTCCTTAGGTTTTCTAAAAGTTCCCTATGGGCACACACTAAAACAAACAAATAGGGAATTTTAATTTCCACTAGATGGAAAATTCTAATCAACAGTGTATTTTTATTGCTGATTATTGCAGCTAGAACCCCCTTCATTGTTACAGTGGGCTCTTAGGCATGCGTTAGAAAAAAAACCTTTTATTGATAGTTTACAACATCTTCTATTGTGTTTGATAAGTAGTAGGTAATTTTGAACACAAACAGGATCGTCAGAAACTACTTCTCAAAGATCAAACTACAGAACTACTGGGGGAAAAAATCGGATTTAAACACGCAAAAACTCTTCATGTACGAATACACACCGCATAAATTCACACCAGAAGCATAAAACCCGCACAGCACCATGAAAAACTACACAGTAGAGTCAAAAACCAGTCTCTAATAACTAAGTAAATCAAGGTCATGGACTAACACCAAGCCCTACTTACATACCCAATATTGCCACATTTATCCCAGCGAGAAAAAAAAAGAGCGATGCCCTAATAAATAATGTTTAAAAGAGAAATAACATAATCAACAAAAAGAAAGAAGAAGCAAACGATTACAGTTAAAATTAAAGAAAACAAATAAATAGATATAGCATGGCGAACACAATAAGCTAACAACAATTGAAAAATAAATAAATACTCAATTCCAAACATGGAAAAATAAAATAAAAGGCGATGAAAATATTGTCTTACGGAATCTTATGGAAGAAACCGGGCGAAGAAAAGAAGAGCCGTTTCACATAATAGAAACCAGCCATTCCATCTTGTTGGGTGTTACGGGAAAAGAAGTCAAACGCGACGATGGAAGGGCATTTTCGGAAGATGAGGAAGTTGCAGAGCGAGGGTAGGATCGCAATTAAGTGACAATCGAGAGCCGGATTGCTGAGAGCTTTGCGGCGTGCGTGGGATGGAAGGGGGGGGGTCTGGTTAGTTTGTGAGAGCGAGGTTTTTTTTTTTTTTTTTTGGGTTTGAAGCTGAGAGAGGGAGGGGGAGGGGAAATTGAACAAGATTTTTTGAGAGAGAGAGAGAGAGCGAGACCAGTATTGATATGTACCTAAAAGGAATATAGCCAATGATTTGAGGACGGAAACGAGAACGCGTAATTGTGTTTCGCTCCCATTAGTTCCTTACAAAAAACACACACACACACACACACACAAGATCTTTAGGTTAGAGGTGAGCTAATTGATAAATGAAGATCTTATTTGTACATATAGAGATACAATACTACACATTTATCCGCGATATGTCATGGATCCATATTTTTTATATAAAAATAAATAAGAGAACTCAGCTAGACAGGATATAGTTGTTAACTTTTAGAGTCATATATTTATATTTTTATATATTTTTATAATAATAATAAAATAAAAATTTAATTAATAATATATTTGGTTGAGAATAAACTTTAAACAGTTTTTATACAAAGAATGTATCAACAAACATAACATATTATGTTAAGAAATCAATCTGAAACTCTAAAAAGGAAGCAAAGTGAAAATTTAAAATAAATGTTCATTTTAATACTTAAATGTAAATCTTTATATTTTACTTGATAGCATAATTAAAATGAACTCGCATGCTTCACTTTAAATGCATTATGGAATGCATTAAGGAATTGATAATAATTAGATAAAATCTAAGTTAGTTGGTTCTAAGAATTCACATGGTTTAAACTGTTAAACTTGAAATTTTACATGAACAGGTCGATCATTTTGAGTTATCAAATGAACTGGTCAACTGCTTATTCATTAATGATGAACACCTAGAAATTCTGCAGGAACCGGTCGCTCGGGTGGCTTGACCAATCTGAACTGGTCGACCTTTTTAGCTATCAGTAGAAATGTAACAATTATAAACAATTAGTTTTTCTTTTATATATATATATATATTGCTTGTCTAGTTGCAAAATTAGGAAAAGAATATGAATATATATGATATACAAGCTTTCTAAAAGTAAAACAACATCAAAATCATCAATCATTGATCATACTCTAGTTTATGCTATTAAACCTTCATATTCTAGCATAAAGAGTATTCAATATCACTATCACTATACTTAAACACTTTCTTATCTTATAAGTATTATCTAGTAAGATATGAAGATATTAGAATTTCAAATTGTAATACCCATCTATTTAGAGAGTTTGCTGTGAAAACAAAATTATCATTATAAATATTTAAGAGTTGGGTAAAAACTCTTGATATTGATGGGGGAATTTCACCAAAGAAAAAAATTTTAAAGATGGTATATCTTCAAGTAGAAAAAATCTTGAAAAGGGGTTTTCTTCAAGTGATGTATAAAGTTACGTATGGATTCATTAAGTGAAATTGTACTCTTGAGCTTGGACTAGTGAATAAATACAATACTCAAGTACGGTTTGGTATTAAGGTATGGATGTAGGCTTGTCGAAATACGTTAAGATGACTTTGCAAATTCTCTTCCTTAACTTTTTACTTTAAGTACTTTAATTATGTTGTTGGTTATTGCATTTACTTGAATTAATTTGTTTTAAGTGTAAAATTTAGTAATACACGTATTTTACCCCTCCTTCTTAGGTGTTAAGTTGTCTTAATTCTTAAACAACAATAGCATCGACAGAGTGCAATAAATTAATTTTATTTTAATTAGACAATAAAAGAATAAGCAATGATTGTAAACAGACAAATCTATGGAAGTACAAAATTGGATTGAAAATGGATAAAAAAAAGGGCCCGAGTGAACCCGAGGTAATGCGATTAACATGTACCTTAGGTATTAAAAGGCAATCTACCTGAGTTAACCTCAAAACCCGTGGTCTAGTCTATAAGACTCGGATAACCCGACATAAAAAATTAAAGAAAATCACAAAGGCATTTTATAAATAAAAAAAACTAATATCAAATGATGAAATCGAAAACGAAAATAAGTAAAAAAAAGATGTTGACATGCGTTAACTTTTCAAACTCATG
>Ga0325402_1003733_pt1 | contig 13861 bp, 9 predicted proteins | sample PopdelMetagenome_22_FD_207212 | JGI IMG/M metagenome (GOLD analysis project Ga0325402, IMG submission 207212) | Populus deltoides microbial communities from Bellville, Georgia, United States - Xylem-PdKOR-R3 | ecosystem: Host-associated > Plants > Phyllosphere > Stem > Wood/Secondary xylem... | reverse complement strand
ATAGCAGATTATTTTTTTGGCCATTTGAGTTGGGGACCAATATTTATTTGGGTTCTGATGAGACTTGCATTTATTTGATTGAGTTGTATAATTATTTTGATCAATGCACATGTTTTTCCCTGGGGTCGGACTGTATCATCAGGCATACGTGTGAAATATGCTGTCATATTCACGCCTTCCTGAATTGCTGTAATCAGAGGAGGAAATTAGAGGATAACCATTGTATCTGATTTTTCTACAGAAATAAGCGTACCATCGCTCTCTTCTCCCTTGGCTGTTTCCTGAACATCAATTTATGGTTAAGAAATAAATGGGAAGATTTATGAGGTCGCCCTGTACCAGTTGGTGGTAAAATTAAGGACCAATTAGTGGCCTTGTTGGTATGTGTATTATCAACAACACTGTGATTTGCTTTAGTTACAAATAACTCTCCCTTCCCACTCTTTTTTGGGTGTTTCTTAAAAGCAAGCTCCTGCTCTCCCCCGACAGTTAACGTAAGGCAACATTTTACTTGAAATTTCTACCGCAGCAGCTAGTAGTCTTTGATCTGGATACCAGGGTTAAAACCAATATTTCTAGATTAAACCAGCGTTGATGCCTTTCTCTGTCATCTTTTGATTCCTGGGAGTAAGATCAGTATGCAGCTGCTGCTACTGTATAAGTGCCATATCCCGTTCAGATCCCCACAGTAGCCTGAGCTAGCCCTGCCGCATCTGTCCTGGAGTGTGCTATTCCGTTCTGGAGTGTGTTTTAGATAATGACAATAATTATTTTTTAAAATATAATTTGTTTAGAAATATATTAAAATAATATTTTTTAATATTAATATATAAAATGATTTGGAAATAAAAAAAATATTTTTAAAAAAAATAAATTAATTAATTTTAATAAAATGCTATATGAAATACAATTCTAAATAAAAAATTATACAACTCCTTAAGTTTATTTATTTTTTAATTTTTATTGATTTCACCAACCAAAACATTGGATTTTAACCGATAATACTATGCTGAGCATAAGGGAAGAAAAAAAAAAAATAGTAGCAATTGCTTCTGCGACACATGATATCAAGTTAGGGTTTTTGTTAATTTTGAGGGGTATTTTAATTGGTCACATTTTAGATTTGCTTTTTAATAATTATGACTTCGAGTTTTTTTAGGTTCATTAGAGATTTATATAATTGTTAATTTCAGGGCTCATAAAATTAATCTAGATACATGTAATCTAGTTTGAATATCTATGCAAATAAAAAAAAATTAAGGTTTTTGATATTAATATTGTGATCAAGTGTGGCCGGAAAGTCCATCCATAGGACGACAAACAATGCAATGCTATGGCCAATTTTTTTCATGTCTCGGGCAACAAGTGGTCAAATCCATATGATCAAATAGCTAGTTCTGAAACGAAAAAACTGAGGTCACTATCATACCCTCTTTGACATGGGAGAGAGATTCCACCATGGGAGACAAACCTTAAGGGTCCCATTACCATAAAACCATTTGCTGCCTCTGTTATTAGTATTACTGGCTAGCTGCCAATCCACCCAGCACTTGGATCCTGTTTATTCTTTTTTTTTTTCGCGGTGGAAAATTGATTTTAAAAAGATTAATTCTTTTATTTTTAAATTATTTTAATATATTGATATTAAAAATAAATTTTAAAAAATAAAAATATATACTTTAATTTAATATATTTTAAAATAAAATAATATTTTAGAAAACAATAATCCGGCAACTATCTATCAAAATGGCTATTCATCAATGCATGCATTGTTGGTGATGACAGGTTTGTTTCCATCTGTCAACATATGAAATAGCCATATATATATATATATATATATAGTCAAATAAACCCTTTGTTATGGAGCATTTTTTTAAAATTATTTTTATTTAATTATATAGAAATTAAAATAGATACTTATAGGAATAAGTAAGGTAATGATAAAAATTAGAGGATTAATGTACTTTTTTAGTCAAAATTATCTTTCATGTAAATTGTTTTTATAATAACATATATTTTTTTATTAATGACATGATTTATGAATAAAAAATAATTAAAATATTCATAAAAATTCTTATGATTTGAAACGAGGAGGAAAAGGTGTCTTATTGATAAAAATATTTTTGTTTTTAACAGAATAATTGTTTTTTAAACAAAACTTATTATAATTGTAAAAATAAATTTTAATAAAAAAATCATTAATCATTTTTATGTACCTTAACAAATATAAAAATAACTAATACGAGAAAATTATAATAACAAAATAGATATTTTATTCTCATTAAATATTAATGAGTAAATGTTTTTTTAAATCTAAATATTAGGTTATATATAATTATTCATAAAAATCACTATCAATATTACCAAAAAAAAATTTTAATCTTCTTGAGAACTATGGTATAATTGGATGATTCCTTAAATATCATTTTCATAAATTTATTTTTAAAAAATATTTTAAAATTTATAAATAAATATATATATTAATCGGTGATCGACATCTTTATTACTTGTTATAATTATAATTTTATGAGAATACAGAGAAAGAAATGCAATTTATCTTAGCTATTTGAAGTTTTTAACCTTGCCAGCTACACATAAGCAAGTATGTGCGCGAGAGGGAGCTGAGGTGGACGGCGGTGTAACATAATAAAGAGCAACAAGGAACTGGCGTTGACGGGACAGTCTGGCGTTCTTATCTCTATGACCTGTTTTTCATGCTAAACTACCATTCTATCCTTGTATTCCTAATTACAAAACTACCCCTCTTGCTCCCCACCCTCGCACGCTTTCTGCTGAAAATGACACTCCCATTTTTAGGTCATCAACTTTCCTTTTGCGTATACTCGAGAAGACAAAACAAAGAAAACAAACAATCACCCCCTACCTAGCTACTCCTTTGCGTATACTATTTGCTTGGATTTTCATTTTTTTTTAAATTATTTTTTTAATATTTTTATATTGTTTTGATATGTCATAAAAAAATATTGTTTTAATAATTTTTAAATGAAAATTATTTTAAAATGCAATATCTAATACTCCCAAACAAATATTTTGTGTGTCAAATAATCCCATCAAAATTAAAAGTGTATTTAATATTATGGTGGTGGTTGCTTTTTAAAAATATATTATCTTAATATATTTTTAAATAAAAAATAATTTGAAATGCAATATCTAACTCTCCTAAATAAACACTTTGTGTGTCAAATAATCCCTTTAAAATTAAAAACGTGTTTATATTTTTTTTATATAAATATATTTTTTATAAATAAATAAATAAATTTTAAACGGATGGATCGTCTTGGCGACAAACACGCTCTCTGTTCCTCGAGTTCAATTTCAAAGATTTTGGACCACGCAGCGTGATTTGTGTGGTTGCAAGAAAATTCAAGTGAAACAAGCTCCAAGCTGAGAGGGTCCTTTTCTTTTGTGGGTGAGAAATATTACATTGACTTGGAAACTGATGAAAAACTACAAAGTCAAATCACTCCAGGAATAGAAAAGAGCGAGGAGGCCTCTGCTTCTCCGCCCTGCACGGACGAGGTAAAAGTAGAAGCTCCTAAAGTTGCTTTTGCTCCTCAAATCCATGGCTCTTCTCCACCTGAGAAAACCACCATCGTAAGTAAATGAATGCACGTATACAGCTTGCAGCGTACACATGGGCATGTCAGGGACGATTGTCTTGCCGAAAATAAAATATAAGAAAAAACGTCACAAGAAGACACAGGCACATGCTGAAGGCATTAAATTAAAGCTCCGCCCAGTCAGATAATTTGAACCACTTTGACTGGCAAACGTTTGCCCGATTCTTACAGGAATCGGCTTCCTATGACTAGCTCAAAAAAAAAGAAAGGCTCCTTTTCTTGTAGTTCTTGCTGGTCGTATCTTTTCACTCACATGCTTCAAAATAGAGCTGCCGCCAAGCATGGATTAATTTGGTGTTTCTTTATTTATTCTGCAGGTGAAAGAGAGACAAAGACAAGGCTTCTTTTGTCCACAACAAATTATAGATCTAGATAAAGCCTTGAGATCCCATGGTGCTTGCTTGCTTGTGTTTATTGCAGCAATATACAGGCCAAAGAAAGACACGCATGGCAGATTTGGGGGAGACTGGAGACTTGTCTTTTTCATTGGAGTGAACTCTGTCACACTTATATTTTGCTGCAATAAACACAAGCAAGCACTATGGGTACATGGGGTCGACCTGCATGCTGGTCACTTTAATGGCTGACTTGCTTAGAGCCTTAGGCCATTGATTGTCGCAATGAAGGTAGAATTGTTACATCTCTGAGCATTTCCTCACTTCATCATGAGCAATTCTCAAACCCAAAAGTCAAATGGTGACATATTTTCTATACATACATCGCAAGGAGGAGGCATAGAAATTATTCATCGCTATGAATTGGAGCCAGGATAAGGACTCGATTGGGTTGATTGTAACCTTGGTTTTGTTCGTAGCTCATGTAATTGGGCATCTATTTGACAATGCCGATGGGTGTTATTTACAAGAATGCTCTAGCATTAATTACAGGGACTTAATTTTAATCACTCTAGGAAAATAAGTGAGTCTACTTCAACAAAAAATAAATTATTATAAGAAAGACTATAGTTTTGGAAAAAAAGATATAGTGAGCGCATTGTGGACTTAATTTACACAGTATTTTCTTTTTTTTAAAAAAAAGATAATCAATTTTATTAAATTAACAACTGATTTCTTATGATCGTCTATTTAAAATTATCACAACAAAATTCTTTTTATCTCTCTATTTTCATTTTTCTTCTATTACATTCTCTTTAATTTATAAGCCACCGTGTCATACCTGATTTTTTTATTCAATAGCTCTTAACTCGGGTCACTGGTCGAGTTAACCTGGGTTAGTATAAAAATAAAAATAATTAATATTATAGTTTTAAAACTCGATTTAGGGATCGATCCAAAACAAGACCTAGGTCACAAGTGGAGCTGATCATTGATCCGAATCAATATAAGAAAAAAATAGTTATTATCATATTGTTGAAACCCGACTTGAGAATAGACTTGGATAAGACCCGAGTAATGTGTCAAAAGGGTCAACCTAGAATAAAAATGATTATTATCGTAGTTTTAAAATTTGATTTGGAGATAAACCCGAGGAAAGGCTCGAGTTACGGATCAAGAAGGTCAACCCGGGTTATTGTATGGATAAAAATAGTTATTATCATAGTTTTAAAACCCGACTCGGGGGTTGACAGGAGCAATGTCTCGGGTCAACCCGTCAAATCAGTCATGGTTTTGTAAATATGATTATTGTAAAATTATTAATTTAAAAACTTATTACAAACTAAAGTAAAAAAATAATAATATGTAATTATTATTTTTAAACATATAAAAATTATCTTCAGAGGAGAGAATGAAAAGAAAAATTCAGTACGGGCGTGGAAAACTAGCCAAAGAAAATCATCTAAGCAGTTAAAACGTAGAGAGGAAAATAAGTGATTTTACTATTTATGTAATTCGAGGGGTCAATCACAGGCCGAAAAAAACCCATCCCTTTTTGGCAATCATCAGAGGCTTTTTGCCCTTTTCGGGGAATAGGACCTGAGGGATGGATGCATCACCCTGCCAATTGCCATGCAAGAGAAATGATTGAAAAAACAAAAAAGCAGAGAGGAAGGGCGTTGTAGTAATTTAAGCCGAATAGCGGTTGAATCGAGATGTCAAATAACTGCACGAGCATGGGTGTTGAAGCCTATAGCTCGAACAGCTGTAAGGTCAGAGTCGTAAATCACTCGAAAGTCGATGCCCAAATTGCAACTCTTTAATTATAATTTATCCATCGAAGATCCAACTTTGCCATCCAGAAAACCCCCAATTTCCATGCGACGACGAAATCACCCAAAATTTCAAGGAGAAATCTAGAGAGAGAAACAAAGCCAGTGAATTCTAGACAGATAGGGAGAGGGAGAGAGAGAGAGTCACAAGAATACCAACACGAACGGAGAGAGACGGAGAGGGTGTTTTCTTTTATATTTTTTTTTGGTAATGGCGGAGGGTAAAAAGGAGAAGAAATCAAGCAGTACCTGCAGCAGCAGTAATGAAGAGAGCGTGAAGCTATTTGTGGGTCAAGTACCAAAGAACATGACAGAAGCTGAGCTTCTGGCAATGTTCAAAGACTTCGCTTTGGTAGACGAAGTCAACATCATTAAAGACAAGACAACTCGCGCTTCCAGAGGTTGCTTACTTGCTTTAGTTTCTTCGCATTCTCCTGATTTCTTCCCTTTCGATTCAAGATTCGTAATGTGCAGTCACGCTTACAACCCTAATTTTTATTTACTTTTAGGTTGTTGTTTTCTAATATGTCCTTCCAGACAAGAAGCAGACAAGGCAGTTAATGCTTGTCATAATAAGAAAACATTGCCCGGGGTTAGTTCTTTCTTTAATTTGATCTCTCCATGTGTAGTTTACTACTTGCTGTTTTCTTGTTTCCTATCACATTGTATTGTAGATGAAATCTCCGATCCCGGCAAACCACTCGAGTAGTTTTTTTTTAGTTTCCGCGATTACTTACTGTGGTTGACTTTGGGTAAATGTAATCATGGAATCGTTTCTACTGTGTTTGATATTCTGATGTTGACGATTGTTAAGTTAGTTATTATTTACCAGGATGATAATCATGTGAAAACAATTCTCAGTGATTTACAGTAGTGGAATATGCTTGCAGCATATGTGAATTTTACCGTGTTAGAGTACGGTTGTTACAATGAGGACCGGTTTAGTAAACGAGAGTATTGTGATGATGCTAATTGTATATTGGAAAGGGGTCGGTGTTTTAGAGGGATGAAAAGAAGTTGAATTTGACAAATGGATATCATGATCGGCAGTTAACAATGCACTTTTATTGGATATTGGCGATGAGAGGGTAAATTATGGTAATTTTGGATTTAGATGGCAACAAAAAGATAAATGGGTGAATCACTTCATACATTATAAAATTTGTAGAAGACAGAATGTTGAGAGATTCTAAACCAAAATGGAAATTGTTTTGAAGAATGTATTTTAAGGAAGTTGTGCCCGAAACTAAGTTCGACAGGAATAAGGTGTGATGGAATGTTAAGAGTTATTTGAATAGTTTAAATTTTCTTGTAAAGTCAATCGTCATTAAAAAAACATTGATATTGTTAGTTCATTATACTGGATTATTTTTAAATTTCCAACATGTCCACCATTGATCTTCGACATTTGATGGTTATTTATACCGTTTCTCAATTACAGTTATTATAGATGAATAGTTATGCAATCTGGGATTTTGCTGGCCAAGGTACTTCGGTTAATCAGGATTTCTGTTTAGGCCTAGCCTTTTTTCTGTCTATGGGTAATCTGTTTCTTTTAACGGTTTAACTCCCAATGCCTTCTTTTTGTTAAATATCTCTGTGAAAGTGTTAGAGCTGCTTTTTTTGGAATCTAATTACCTGCAATGCGGCCCTTGATCAGTGCTAGCTTTGTATGACCAGTGCTTTTATTTTTCTTACTCTCTGATGCGTTCATCTCATTGTCTCTCTAATTCAAATGCATCCTGTTCTTTCTGTCCAATTCAGGCATCTAGTCCGTTACAAGTGAAGTATGCAGATGGCGAGTTGGAAAGGCTAGGTGTAATATAATATCATTGACTGTTGATTAGTTGCCATTAAGATCATTACTCTGGATTGCTGCAGCAAGATTCCTCATTGCCTTATCTGATTACTGTTATTTTATTCACTGTCTTATTTAATTTATCTTGTTACATTATGATTCTTTTTTGTTCTTCTTGCTATCCAGAACACAAACTCTTTGTTGGTATGCTTCCAAAAAATGTTTCTGAAGCTGAAGTATCTGATTTATTCTCTAAATATGGAACTATAAAGGACTTGCAAATACTAAGAGGTTCTCAACAAACAAGCAAAAGTACTCCCGATCTCTTATCTGGCTGTTGTTGTGAAGCACTGAACTTTACTGTTCTTGCTGATGTCAATTAATTAATTGGTAGGCTGTGCTTTTTTGAAGTACGAGACAAAAGAACAAGCCCTTGCTGCCCTGGAGGACATCAATGGAAAGCATAAAATGGAGGTGAGCTTTATTGGCTAATTGGACTGATAGTTCTCAAGCTCAAGCAATTACTCTTCTTTCTAGTCAGAGCCCAACTTTAATTCTTTGCTGGTTAATAATGTGATGGGAAAAGTCACCCTTTCCTGTCTCTGTTTTTTTAATCAATGTTGGCTATCAAATTGAACTCACATGTTAGATAAGGCTGTTTTTTTAATCAAGGGGGCATGCTAATTATTTTGGTATGGCAGATCAGAATTGCGTCACGAATTTGCGTGTTAAAATAATTTCTGTAGCTTTCTCCAAACTTGAATAACCATAATCTGTATTTCCTGAATAGGCTGTACAAGGTGAAAGTATATAACTGTTCATAAATTTGCAGCAATATATTTTTCCCTTTAAACAAATTTTAAATTTAAAATCAAAACTTATCTTCCATTTTATGTTGTCACTTTATTGACAGATGTTGTAGCAACGAGATTCCACGTTTTAATATTGACTTTTTTTTTTATAAAGTTATTGGAGGATTGAGGGGAGAGGGGACAGTATCTGTAAACCCTTTTAGCACCTGAGAACTCAGCAATAATATGTATGCATGAATTAGTGACATGCAGTCTGATCACTATCTCTTGCTTTGTTAGGGTTCAAGTGTTCCTTTGGTTGTCAAATGGGCAGATACAGAAAAGGAAAGGCAGGCTCGGAGGGCTCAGAAAGCACAATCGCAAGCTATGCCTAACACTGATTCACAACATCCGTCTTTATTTGGTGCCTTGCCAATGGGATATGCTCCCCCTTATAATGGATATGGATACCAGGTCTGTTTGCTACTAACTATTTTTCAGGGAATACTTCAGTTTCTGCAGTTCCAGACCTTTTGGAATTTGTCAGGATCTTTCTTACCCAATAACTTCCTAGTCTCTTGCTTGCCTTTCTTCATTTAATTTACACCTTTTTTTCATTTACTATTCAAAATCAAAATGGTGTTAAGAGTGTGGTAATCTCTGTTCTCCTTGTAGGCTCCTGGAGTTTACGGACTTATGCCATACCGTCTGCCACCCATGCAGAATCAGCCTGCATTTCATAGCATGGTTCCTCCAGTAAATCAAGGAAATGTATTGCGTGGTGGAATCAGACCTGACCTTTCACCCAATATTTCCCCTAGAAATTATGCTCCTGCTACTTATATGGGTTCTGCTTATCCTACGGTGACAGGTCTTCAGTATCCAGTGGCATATCCTGGAGCAATGATGACTCACCGGCCTTTGAGTAGTTCACCTGGTGCATTGTCACCCACAGTTGTGAGCAGTAATTCTGCAACACCTTCAGGTGTCGGTGGAAGTTCCGGGGTTCAAGTGGAAGGTTTGTCGTCTATACAATCATTCTGTGTTTTGTTAATTGTTACTCTTTTTTTCATTCTTGGTGGTGCTTTTCTGCTGACAGCCTGCGTTCTTTGTCTTAGGTCCACCTGGTGCTAATTTGTTTATATATCACATACCTCAGGAATTCGGTGATCAAGAACTTGCCAATGCTTTTGAAGCATTTGGTAAGGTCTTAAGTGCCAAGGTTTTTGTTGATAAAGTAACTGGTGTTAGCAAATGCTTTGGTATGCACTCTTTATTACTGTTACATGTGAATCTGACATTTGCGATTTGGAGATCTATCTATGTATCTTAAAGGCTTTTATTTGCAGGATTTGTTAGTTATGACTCACCAGCAGCAGCTCAAAATGCTATTACCATGATGAATGGATTCCAATTAGGTGGTAAGAAATTGAAGGTTCAGCTTAAGAGAGACAATAAACAGAGCAAACCATATTGATCGGCAGGTGAGTCAAGGAAGCAAGCAGAATTCTCTGTGATATGTGGTCGCATGCAACCTGGATATATGGGAGTGACTGGTATCAGCATATTGGGGTGGATAGATAATATCTGGTCATTTGCATTTCCCCATCCTTGTAATTGCTTCACGGGATTGAAATTTCCAAAACTTGTAATTCATGGTGCGTTGTGCGCCAATACAATTTGTAATTTGTGTACCATGGAAGTTCATTTAGAGATTAATTATCAATTTATTGATTTTTCCATTAAGAGCTTCTGATAGTAATGTTGTTGAAACATCTTTGACAGATTCTTCTTTGATATTCTGCTATTTCTTCTCTGATATAGTGCTATTTATTAAATGACCATTTTCTCTCTCTTTTGTTTCCTTTTCTCGTCGGCTAAACGAATCATGGGTAAGCATGTTTAAGGACACTTTGGTAGTATCAAATGTGGCTCATCCTCTGCTTAGTCAATTGTGCAATTGTCCTGTTATTCGTTGTTTCTCTTATGTATCACAGTATTGAAATTGTGTGACATGACAGTGAAATTGTAGGATATTGAGTAGCCACCACAAAACTTCTGCCTGTTTCATGACAAGTGCATGAATGGTTGTGTCAAACCCAAGTTACATGGATTCCCTTCCCCTGTTCATCTTAAGTATATGTATTCAGGTCCAGAACTATTCAGGTATTGTGATGATGATATCATGCCTGTGAGTTTCTGTGCTTTTGTCCTGCATTGGTTACACGGAGCTTGTGGTGATATTTATCGTATCCATTTAGGTCAGGTTGCGATTGATCATAAATGCTTGTTTCCCCTTATTAATTGGATTTTTGATGAATCTTGCTGGATCACTAGGATTTAAGATGCTTCTTTTGTTTAACAATTTATTGGTATGATCTCTTGCAGTTCCTCATTCCAAAACATTGAAGAAACTGGTGGTTCATTTCACAGGATAAAGGTATGTTTGATCTTGAAGCTTTGCCTGCATTCGAGTTTAAACTTAGGTTCTGATAATCTCTTTCAGCTCTTTATTTTGTTTCTACTGCAATTCATTTCACATGATTGGCATACCTTTGATTTTGAATCATTTGCATGCATTTAAGTTTAAATTTTTGTCCTTGATCAACTTTATGAAGATTGCTCTTCTTGAAGGCTAAACGAGTTTCAGGAAGGTTGAAAAACTTATATATCTCATGTTTAAATCGTTGTTTCCTTGAGACGACTGTTACACAGATGTGTCATGAGGAAAAGAATGAAGGGAAACATTATTGCTACAACAAAGTTCTGGATGGAAAAGGTATTCTGCTATTGGCCTTTGAATTCTCAATTACTTCTTATTTCTTAACCATTTGAAGGGGCTGTTTTTCTCTCCTTCCATATATGTCTTGGAATATATCCTTGATAACTACATGCAAATCTTTCCCAGGCCAAGCCTTGGATTTTCTTATTCTTAGCATCTGCTCAATGTTAACATGGACTTTGTTGATGGTTAGGAATGCATCTAGATCACTCCTTGTAGGAAATCACTTGTCATTCTATAGCACTCTAAGGTATTGGGACTATGAAAAAAAAAGAGAAGGAAATATGGTGTCTCTGCAAAATTGATAGACCTAATTTGTCTAAGCCTGTTTGGCATTGTGGTAGAGGTGCTTTTTGCTTGGAAATGCATTAAAATGATGTTTTAATTTTTTATTTTTTAAAATTTATTTTTGATATCAGCACATCAAAATAATCTAAAAACACAAAAAAAAAAAAAGCAAAAGTGCTTTCCAACCGCTAGAAACAAGTGAATGTCCATAAGTGAATGTCCAAAAAATATGAGGTCATGATGGGTCTTGATTCATATTCAAATGCTCTTGAACACTTTGTAACCTGTGGTTGTTCTATTGTAATGGGTTCGATTAAAATCAGCTCAGTTATGTTAAATCTAGCTCTCTGTCCTGTCAACTACCACCATCGCTCCAAAACTGCTATTTGTTATCTGTATTTATGTCTTGTCGTGCCACTGTTTTTCTCTTTCATTTTCCTTGTAGAAGTTAAAATAGCTTATGAAGAGGATAATTCAAGTAATGGAATACATTGCCAGTGCATTTACACCCCTAGGGGGCATTATGAATTTTATAAAACTTTCTATTTTTGAGTTGTTGAGAGCTTGTTCCTTGTGTATTGCACCTAATGCAGCTTTGTAAAACTTGAGTTGAGCTTGGAAAATTGGGTGACACTGAAACTGGTTATATTCCCATTTCTTATTGGGATCATTTCTTCCATTCTGTGTTCGTTGTCTGCATGTGTGCGTCTATTACTTTTTTCAGAAGATGATTTTCTTTTATTGGTTGATAGTGCTGTTGGTGCTTGATCTGCACACTGACTTTCTGGTATAACTTGCTGTTACAAGTTCATGTGCATGGGTGAAGGCTCTCCATTCCAAAAGTTTTGTTTTCTCATAGAGTTAATGTGACACGTCAAACAGAATTGCATTCATTGTGGATGTGATGTCAGATTATTATTACCAACTATTTGAAGGTTTAATGGATCATACATATTTCTGAATGAATCACACACTTCAACCCTATCACTTATGGAAAAAGATGACGCTTGAACTAGAGGTGAACTGTTCTCATATAACACAAATGAAGGGCATTCTCTTCGCTGCAGTCAGCTTATATCTAGACTGTACAAAGGAAGAAAACCCTGTGTTGATGTATTTTTACGTTTTGGGTGAATGATATGGTGACTGTCCTGCTTTTGTTCGTCTCTCCTTGTTCTCTATGCTTCGAGTACTAATTCCACGACTAAAATTTGTAAAATAGGGAGGATTGCAGAGCTTATAGAAGCTTTCAACCTTCCAGAGATATGGTACAGAGCTGGGAGTATGCTTCATGTGTTACTTGGGCGGCAGCTCTTCTCAGCATATAGCCCTCACGCAAGGAACCGGTGGCAGGGGGTTTTTGACAACTTAATAGATTACGAAATCCTTGTGCTGATTACGAAATGAACGGGATAATTTATATTTTAGGTCATTTTCCTGGTGATGCAGGATAAATGTTCATGATTTCAGCTTTGAAGGATCAAAAGGAGTTATTTTTGGAGCACGTAATAGAAATATACCAGTGTTTTTCTTCATCTTCCATTTGGAATACTGTATTCTGCTGGTATTGTAGGTTTTGTGTTGCCTTTATTTACTAATTTGGTAGGTTTGGTGTTGAGCTATGGTTTAATTATCTATGATATTCATTGAAAACAAAAAAACCCTCGTGACGTACTAAAATAATGCGTAAATTATTAAAAAAAAGGGAGTAAATTATAGTTTTCTAAACAAATTATATAGCCTCTCTAGTTTCAAAACCTAATTAAACAATCCATTGACTGATGTTGATATATAGTTCTAAGTTTAATATTACTTTGTTTCAGAAAATAACTAATTTCCTTGTCAATCTTTACAGTTCTCCCCCTTTTTTTATTTCTTAAAAAAAATATGAAATGAATAAAAGAAATTGATTAATTAGTTCTTAAAATTAGAGAAGGTATTTAATTTATTTTGTAAAACTAAAGAGATTAATTAATAATTTAATCCTATAAACATAATGTTGAAGAGATTGTTCAATCAGATTTTGCACATTGGGAGGGGCAGTTTTGATGTTGGTGGAGAATTTAGCATTTTTATAAATATTTTACTAGTGGTAGTCTTCTACTTGATAACCATGACTCCATTGAAAAGATTTTTTAATCTACATGATTTATTATAAAAATAAATTTGTTTGTTTTTATATTTTAAAAATATTTTAAAAAAAATTAAATGTTTTTATTTTTTTTATTTGTTATAACAACCTCAATTTTATTTTGTATTCATGTCGTTTTAAAATATTAATATCAAAAATATTTTTTAAAAAAATAATTATTATCATACCACGAAACAAGTACTTAAATTAATAATGAAAAGAGTTAATATGTTATTTAGTTATGTATTTTAATTTAATATTAA
>Ga0325402_1003729_pt1 | contig 13864 bp, 6 predicted proteins | sample PopdelMetagenome_22_FD_207212 | JGI IMG/M metagenome (GOLD analysis project Ga0325402, IMG submission 207212) | Populus deltoides microbial communities from Bellville, Georgia, United States - Xylem-PdKOR-R3 | ecosystem: Host-associated > Plants > Phyllosphere > Stem > Wood/Secondary xylem... | reverse complement strand
AGGACAAGGTATGCGTCAAAGGGTGGCCTCGGAGGGAAAAAGAAGAAAACATGCAATGGCGATTTTAGAAATCGAGGATGGTACTCTGCCATACATTAGAAGGATGAAACAGGGAGAAGCACGTGAGGAATAATAGCAGACAATCTTAACAAATAATGGCTCTAATATCAGCTGATACTTATCGAAATCATACAAGATAAACAATATAAAATTTTAGAGGATAAAACCGCGAGCTCTAATACAAAGTTTGATTACTCATTTTCTTCTCCACTAACAAAAAAAACCAATATTATAAATCTTCTAAGCTCTTTATATTAATAAAAATATCCTAAACAAAATTAAAAAGTTAATAAAAAAATTCTAAATAAAATATCATAAACCAACCAGAGTCCACGCCAGCGGCATTGATAGAGTCTTGGATTCTGATCTGCGGACCAAACCCCAGCATCTCTCGTCATCACTCTCAAGCTCAAGTGGGTCAATAATTTTATACGCTCCAGCCTGCCTAGTAAAATAATATTCTCATCCTGCAAAAACCATCGGCCACCTCAGCTCCACGTCCATGTGAAAAGAGGAGGAGGAGGATGAGGAAAAAGAGAAGCTTCCCATCCTCTACTTTCTCATGCTTTCTTTTACTGGGTGGTTGTAGTAGTTACCAGGGAGCACTTCTCACAAAATAGAACAAGGAGAAATCTATATTAGTCCCCGAACTATATATAGTTTGTAGATTGAGTTTCGTAACAGCTCATTTTATACATTGCATCACCCATCAATCTATCTATCCGAGGATCCACCTCTCCTCAATCTAGCCCTTGAACTAAGATAAATTAAGTCAGTAAATTGATAGAGCCCCTTGTGTGTGTGTGCTAGCTAAGTGGGAGGGGATTGAGAGCTCAGGAGGAATTAGTTTCAGATCATAAGAACATGTATCATCTCTGATTATTTTAGCAGAAGAAGCCAATTGAGGAAATGGAGATAAGATGGGGGATCCAATCGATGAAATCAGTAGTTTGGAGCCTCAATAGTAGAGCTACGTGTAAATAGAGGTCTCCCATAAAAATAGGTGAAAGCATCCTATTATATATAATAATTATTATTATTATTATTTCTCATTTGATTATTCTTCTTTGTTGCAGAATCACAAGGACAATCAATCCCAAAACCAAACGTTTACTTGATTATTTTGTAACTCTTCCAGTTCCAGCCAAACTCAAACCCCCAGCTGCTTAGATTGTCCGAATTGATGTCAGTACGAGGTTACAAGAACTAGATTGTCCAATCCAGTTAACAAAAATGTCATCTGCTTCAACCGCTACAGTTACTTCTTCTACAGTACCTCCTCGTGTAGTAGAAGAGAAAACTGTGCAAGAAGAACTCTCTCTTCCAATCTTACTTGCAGATCGTGTCATAAAATCAGCCCAAGAAGCTGAATCTTTAAGGCAAGACTGTTCTGACTTAGCGAAACAAGTTGACCGCCTCTCCCAAATGCTCCGCTCTGCCGTCCGCCTTGCTGTCTCTATCCCTTCCCTCTATGACCGTCCTCTCCGCCGTATCGCCTCCGACATCACCAGGAATCTTGACCGTGCGCTAACACTTGTCCGCAAATGCAAGAAACATAGTGGGGTACTTCGGCAAGTGTTTTCTATTACCACAACTGCTGATTTTCGTAAGGTTTCGAATCTTTTAGAGTCTTCTATTGGTGATATGAAATGGCTGCTTTCGGTTTTTGAGTCTGATGGTGGTGCTCATTTGTCTTTGCCTCCTATTGCTAGTAATGATCCTATCCTTGCTTGGGTTTGGTCTTCTATTTCTGCTGTTCAAATGGGTCAAGTTAAGGATCGTGTTGATGCCGCCAATCAACTCGCTTCGTTAGCGCGTGATAATGATAGGAATAAGAAGATGATTGTTGAAGAAGGTGGGATTTTGCCTTTGTTGAAGTTGCTCAAGGAGGGTGCTTCTGCGGAGGCACAAATTGCTGCTGTCACTGCACTTTCTAATATTGCAAGTGATAGAGAAAGAGTTAGGTTGATTGTTGATGCACTTGGGATTTCGATGATTGTTGGGGTTTTAGGGGATTCACAAACGAAGGTTCAGATTTCGGTGGCCAATTTGGTGGCGAGAATGGCGGCTTTGGATGATTATGCACAGGAGGAGTTTATGAGATTGAATGTGACTAGACCATTGGTGTCTTTGTTGTCTAGCCATTTGGATTTGGAAATAGCGAGTAATAATCCTGTTAAAACTAGTATTCCCTCGCTTATCGAAATGAACAAAAAATTAGCTTATAAGAATATTAAGGCTAATTATAATTCGGACAGTAGTAGTCATGGTGGTTCACATAGTAATAAGGAGAGGGAAATGGAGACACCAGAGATGCAGCTTAAGCTTAAGGTTAGTTGTGCAGAGGCACTTTGGAAACTGTCAAGAGGGAGTGTGTCCAATAGTAGGAAGATTACGGAGACAAAAGGCTTGCTTTGCTTAGCGAAGATTGTTGAGAGGGAAAAAGGGGAGCTGCAGTTTAATTGTTTGATGACCATTATGGAGATCACGGCAGTGGCAGAGTCCAATGCTGATCTTAGACGTGCAGCTTTCAAGACTAATTTGCCTGCTGCAAAGGCAGTTTTGGATCAGCTTTTAAGAGTAATTCAAGAAGAAAGTGATCCACAGTTGCAGATTCCTGCTATTAGGTCAATTGGTTGCTTGGCTCGAACATTTCCTGCAAGGGAAACTCGAATAATGAGGCCTTTGGTTTCTCATCTTGGTAATAGGAATGTGGAAGTCGCTACAGAAGCTGCTATTGCCTTGGGGAAATTCGCATGTCCGGAAAATTTCAATTGTTCCGAGCATTCGAAAGCCATTATAGAGTTTGATGGGGTTCCCCCTTTAATGAAATTACTACGGTCTGGTGATCAGCCTCAACTGCAGGGACTTGTATTATTATGTTACCTCGCATTGAATGCTGGGAACAGTAAGGCTCTTGAGCATGCACGCGCTTTGAATACTCTTGAGGGGACAGCTCGTTCTGTTTTAGCTCAACATCCTGAATGGAAGGATTTGTTTGCCAAGGCCATACACCACCTCACTCTTTATCAGGCTGGAGCTCCTCTCAATAGACAATCTTTGGCACCATAATGACTATTGCCAAAACTTTTCATCCTTGTGAGTGTTGTAATATACATTACACTAGATTCTTTCTGATAATTGGAGAAAACTTGGTTGATTGGGACATGATTGTTGAACAAGATTCAATGCATGCTTGAGAAATGTATTGGATTTCAGTTCCACCTAATTTAACAAGGTTTTCTTGCTGTAATGTTGAATTATAGCCAAGCTTTTGTTTGTTCTGCAGTTTGTATATTTATTTTCAACCTTGCTTTACAGCTTTGAAGTTGCCCCTGCATTAATAAGCTTGAGGTAAGCGACCTTTGTTTGAGTTGTCCAGAATTGTGGTTGCCACTTCCTAAAGATTTCTGCCTAGGTGTTTATTGCTTTCTGCTAGACAGTAACTTGGTGATTTCTACTTCCCTAGTTTCCACCTTTGTTTGAGTTTTCTGTGGGATTGCTGTTCTGCTGTCGTATCCAATTGCCGCAACCCAAACACATCCTAAGGATGCATGCTATTCTGTTGGTAATGTTAGGGTCTCTGATCCTTTTGAAGAACTGAATTCTTTCCTCTTCCATTTCAATAGATTTTGTTCAGAGTTGTGGTTTACCATGTTCTTAAAAGTTTCTTCTGTGTGTGGAATTGTATTGTTATGCTACCTGACATTAAAGGTTGGTAATAGCGAGGCTCTTGAGCAATTGTGGACTTCAAATTCTCTTAGAGGGGACAGCTCATTCTGTAGCTCAACAAACATGATCACCTTACTCTTCATTAGGCTGGAGATCATCCCGTAGACGGCCTTTCGCAACATAATGAATTTCACTGTTTTGCAGTCAAAACCATTCATCCTTGTCAGTGTTGTTATTATGTATGCTAGACTGGATTCATTATTGTTCAACAGGATGGATTGCCAACTATTTTTTTCTTCTGTGTTTTGTGCACATGTTGTTCTCTCTTTGCAGCCAACAACCTTGTCTTGAAGCTCTGAAGATGCCCCTAGCTACAAGCATGAGGTAAAAATCTTAGCTATAGATTTCGTTCAGAGTTGTTACCGAGAGGCTCATAACATCTTGAATATAGTTAGTGATTTTGTGTTTGCATTATTATTAGGATGAACATATGTAATACTAGCTTATCATGTCAGTGAACAGCTACCATACATGTCTTCGTTCTTTTTTAGAAACTTGCAGCTTTCCTTTTGAATTAACAATTATAACATGTATCCTGTTAATCCGTGTCCAGTTAACTGTTATAGAAATTGTATCTTCAGACATTTTATGGGTTGAAACTAGCCTTTATCAGGATGATCAGACATTGCCAACAAAGAATTATTCTGTGTTATGTTTTGAGTTCTCTGTGCTTGCCTAGAAAGAATACTATCATTATTTATGCCATGCAAATTCTGAGGTAGTTTTTTGTTTCCATGTTTTCCCCTTGCTCTGGAGGTTTTTCATCTGATCAGATAATTTTTTGAGAAGATCTGATTAAGTAATTGATTACCCGTTTTACTTTTTCGTTTTTGGGTTGTTTAGAAGAAGACTCAAACTGAATTTAACGCGAAATGGGGGATAAAACATGATATTCTTCTTTTGAACACATGTATTTGAGCCGTTCCTCATTTCCAAGGCATGTTAATTTGTTGCAGCAAGTATTTGTTGATTGGAATCTTTTTTTACCCCTTGGAATTGTGATCTTTCCCACTAGTAGCTATGGTAGTGCTTCTCCATCCACGATTCTATGCCACTACCAGACCAAAATGCAGTCACAAAAAAGCAATGGGTTCTAGTGAGGCCACAATTTAACATGTAGAGTAAACACGCACACAGTGATTTTCAATCACAGAAAATGCTGATGGATCTTACCAAAAACCTACAGAATCTTAAGTGAACCATGTTGGGGAGAAGCTAGCCCTGGTTTTTTCATTGTTTACTTAGAAAGAAAAAGGCAGGCTCGACTCAAAGGCCCACAATTAGCTCTGTGGGCTAGGTTTGGTGCTGTACCGAATGCCCATGGCTATGGAATGGCAATTTAGCACCAAGCTAAATGGTATAGATCGAGTATCATCCTCCATTTCTTCAAATCAAACCAAGAAAATGAGACCCTCTACGTATATCCCTAAGCATCAAATTTTCATACAACATGATGTTGTACACCAGGAAGCTGGGTAGATTCAATAATGACGAAATGAATAAAGTAGTATGTGCTTCATTCTACAGCAACATTTTATTCTTTATTTGAAAGGTTCCAGACCGGATTTGATCGTTGGATACTTAAAGACTCCCATGCTTAAATCCTACTTCGTTATGATGATGCTCTGGTTTCTACCTCTCTGCTGATTAATTAAAAAATCTGCTTCCCAAAAAAGGCTTAAAGGATATTGGGGTGAAGGAAAGCTAGAAAAGGACTCGTTAATTCTTTGGTAATCAGGTCTCCTGCTTTTCTGTACCTTGCTGGCTACAGACATACATACACCCACCTCACTCCTTCATCAGGAAATCTCTGTTGCGGTAAATTTTTTTTGTTGGAATTTGGATGGCAACATGCAAGTCATCGAGCTTGTTATTAAACAAGGGATGCCCTAGAAGCTAATAATGTTCTCTAGACCGAACCTCCCCCTACGCCACCGTGAAGTTCTCATGTCTCAGTGAGCCATCGAACTCTTTTTTCTTTTTTCAAAATGACTATCGTCAAAGGCTAGCTTCCCGGCAGCCAATGTGGAGAGTTAGCTTACATTGCTTGCCAATGGTACCTGTCAAGTTTAACCAGAATATTTACACTTTAGCAGTCATCATCAAGACTAAAGCCTTAATGTTTGTCCTTTTGGTTAAATCTTCTTGTAATGTTTTTATTTTATGTGTCAATTATAAGCAACGAAGTGAAAGTAGTGTTAGAGAAAATAATAAAGGAATTGCTTACTCTCCCACCTAACTTCAATATAAAACCAAATAATTAACTAAAAATTAAAGCAAAGAGTCAGAAAGCGATTTCCGAATCCATCTCAATGTGGAAGAAACAATCATGAATCATGTAATTAGAAGTTTCTTTGTTCAAATATTAAGAAATTGGCAATCAATAGGGACATGAAAAAACTTCTTCCTTTTTTATTAGACTTTGCCATTAGGTAGGTTATCTTTGATGATAAGTTACAGAAGAAGCTTTGAACTTAAGAAATCACTTGATGTTCTTTATTGAAATCTTAAGCTTTGCGGCCAAAGTTTCGTGTTTGAGGCCATCATTATACTGTTAAGCCTAACAAGAAGCACAGATCATGAGAATCTGTCATCTTCTTTACGATACTCGCAGAGTTGGAAGCATTCTGATCATCTTGTATACAAGCGTATCGTAAGTATCAAGTTGTGCTGAATACCAGCACAGGTTGGTAGTTTGAGCCTGGGGTTTGATTCATTTTAAGAAAATGGGAACAATATTAGTCAGCTATGGCATTAAAAAAGAATTAATGCTATCGATGAAATCGTTTTCCTTTTCCTTGAAACCCTTTTTGAGTCTTGAACAAGCAATCTCCAGGAAGTTGAAAGGGGTTATATATCTTAGCTGACATTGATATGCTTCTGCTTGAAATCCAGGCCTCTGTGTTTTTCATAACTAGAAGTCCTTGAATATATATATATATATATATATATATATATATATATATATAGATCAATATATTTCATCCATGAATTGCAGCCTAATATCATCTCCATGCATCACATGACCATCATTCTCTTTCCCCTCGCTCGTAATATTTTGCTATATATACATATATGTCTGTGTGTGTGAGTGTGTTTGTGTGTGTGTGTGTGTGTGTGTGTGTGTGTGTGGACTTGGCAAACGTGCTGCTCCATTATTATTTTTTTTCAACAAATTGAATTTCGAACAATGATCTATATAAATAGAAGCAAAGGAGATCAATATTTGATTGTGCATCTCCAATTTTAAATTAATAACCAATTTTACAAAATTATTGTTAAAACAATTAAAACAACAAGGATTAAAATTTACATAATTAAAAAAACAAAGCCTTTTTCCAGCTACTCTATGCAAAAGACATGAAAAACTTCACTTTGATCCCTCAATATTTCTATTTTGCTTATTTGGTCTCAAATATTTTACATTATTTTTATTATGTTTTATGTCTTTGATGCTGAAAGATTAGAGAGGAAGTTGCTAGAAAAAGAGAGGAGAGAGACGTATATAGTTTGAATGGTCACATTATATATGAGCATAAAAAAAACCCTATTATGGTGGAAAAAGAATATATAGTAAATATTCAAGATAAAAAAAAATATTAATATTTGCATTTTTATATTTCTTTGATTTCTTGTTAGGAAAATTGACTTTTCACTTTAGTTTTAAAATTAATATTAATGATTTTTTATTTATTTACAATTAAGTCAATGTATTTCTTAACTCACTTTATTAAAAATATATATACATCATCTTTCTATTATTCATTTAAAAATTTTCATGATTTCAAAAAACACATTTAGAATTATCTTGGAGTATATATAGTGGGGATATATATATATATATATATTAGCTACTTATGTTGATAAAACAGCACCCTCGCTCGATTTTAGGTTACAAGTTTAGGTATAAATTAATATTTCAGTTTTTCAATAAATAAAATATTTCTGTATTCTCCTCTATCGTCTCTATAATCTTACACTCGTTTGATTATTTAATTAATCATTTTGTGTTTGTCAATTTCTGTCTTCCATGCCAGCTCCCAGGTGGTGCTGATTGGTAAAGAGGATGCGATTTTCAAGAGCTTAAACTCCCTAAAATTAAGAATGAAAGCAGCTCGCATAAAGCCTGAAATCAGGCAAAAGCTGCCTTTTAACTCATCCAGTTAATACACAAGGTTCATGATGGCTGTGCTAGCAGTCATCATTGCGAGCTTGGGACTTGCAAAGGCATGAACTTTCTTCTATGTCAATGGCGTTATCAATGAAACAAATGAGTATTAAGATATCGGATGTTCCCCTTTTAAAAAAACTATAGTATATACTTCAGCATGTTATTAGATCTATTCACAATTAACCCCCCTTATAAATTATGATACATATAATCCTCCCACACTGTCAAAAATCATTTTGATTTAAAAGCTTAAACTATCATATGAGATTTCAAAATATAATTTATATTATTTTCTAACACATTTTCTCAAGCAAAAGTTTTTTGGACTTGAAACTTACACAAATCTATACTATTTTATGCTTAATTTTTATCAAATAAATAGAGGTGGTAGGAATCAAACTCATAACCACTTGGTCATTAAGGCTCTGATATTATTTTAAAAAACCAATTCGACCCAATAACTTAAACTAATTAATCATAGCTGAAATCTCAAGATATAATTTATATTATTCTTCAACACATAGCACCCTTAATCTTCTCCGTATATGAGAAATGTACAGATATTTCAACCCTAACTCAGAGCCCACCCGGTGTCATTTCTAGCAACTCAAGCTCTAGCACAGCAAAGCTGTTTTAGTCGAAGCTTGGAAAGGAATTCCTCGAGGAGGATAGGTGCCCTAAGCCCAAGAATTTTCTCATTGCCAGCCTGTATTGTGTGATTGTTAAAACGATAGAAGATACATGTAAATCTCATGAATAAAGCAAAGCAGCTAAGGTGATCTCCATGATGATAGCTCTTCTAATTAGATTCATGAACATTACCCGGCCCTTCCATTGACTAGATATAAAGTTACTAAGACCCCTCCAATATTATTCATGTCGGTGTAGTTAATTTTACCCATCGGATTAATGTCTCAACGAGCTATCATTACCTAAAGCACATCACTAGAACTTGTCGGGACACCGTTATTTGACCAAGATAGAGACACCATAATCCGACCAACCAATCTTAAAAAGGTACATCCTTTTAGTACTTCCAATGTTTTTACCCCTTTCATTTTTCATTTTCATGGTTATGATCTCTAGTTTCGATTAGATTATAATTAGAACATGTTAATTTGTAGTGCTTTATTTCTTAATTATATATCTCCTATGCAACAGGCTTACATTTTTGGACCCTTCCTTTCCCTAAACTCAGATTTGTTTTAAGAAAAATCAAATTAATTATATATTATATATAGTTTAAAATACAAGGCTTCAAGAGATGGTTTTTATATTATTATCACTCATCACATGCGAAAACACAGGGATAATTGATATAGTTTTTTTTATTAATAGTTTTATTTAATCCCATGAGATTTAAAATGACGTCAAGTAATTAACTTTGCAGACTAAACACCCGTTAAACTAATTATTATAGCTAGTTGATATGGAAAGTTTAATTTTACTGACTGTTGCTGCTGCTTTTCCCTTTTATCCTTTAATAATGACCTTGTTTGACTTGCCCTTCTTGTTCATGTAAAACAATCAGTAGTTGGGGAACAAAATGTGATGTTTATATATCGTTTCAGATTGGTCAACTGATCACCGGCATCATGGCTAGCTATTTCCAAACTACAATCCCATAATTAATTTGAAACTGGATTAATTTGCAGTAATCTTGGGTCAAGCCAGGTTTTCTATAATTAACTACGATGTGAAAGTTTAACTGTGTTAATGATTATTTATGGTGATATGATCACAGATTCGTGGGAGTTGAACGTTGCATTAATGATTATTTGTGATGTGTATCTTGCAAATTTTGAGAAACACACTTTTTATACAAACTTTTTCATTGCATGATCATCCTGATGAACCTCAACTTCATCAATAAACATCAATGCCGGGTATTAAGCCACCTGGTGTCAAATATTTTGAAACAAACCATGGGTTGGAATAGCTATTGCTATATTATTTTTACGCCGAGGATAGATTTTTTGTGTGGTAATCATGGGTGTCTGAACAGCTTATGCGTCCCTCGATTAATCCTTCGAGATTCTGAAGTTAATGACCATGTAAGTCTCCAGTGACTCTGAGATTTGTGGTACTCGAACTAGTAACCTTTAAGGAATAAATCTAGAATCTAACCAGTTAAGCTACACTTCTTAGGATTCTGAGAATACAATTCTTTCTTGACACTATTCTTGAGTGAGTAACTATTCTCAAAAATCAAATCATAAAAAAAAAATCCATCAATTTAAAGTTTTATCAGCAATTGCATACTAGCTTAATTAGTTATACACACTAGCTATCACCATCTATCACTCTCCTCGTTAAGTAATGCAGAAATTTATCTCGAAGAAAAACGTTGTTTCCTAGGGTAAGCATTAATTAATTACATCCAATTCAATGTCACGTAGAAGAAGATCACAATTCGCAAGTTGGTCTAATTTCTTACGTGTAGTTCATAATAAATGCCCCAAGTCATGAATTGAAACCTAGCTAATATGATTTGATGATGACCTTAGGTTACTTCCGAAGAACCTCTTGGGAATTGATAGCATGGAAAGATTGGCTCCAAAAATATATAGCAATGCTTTGGTTGGCCCTGACCACGTCATCTTCCAAGACTAGTGGATATCCAGACGCAGACATTTTTGGTTGTCTTAGGTAAAAAAAATAATATTAGAGAGCAGCTTTGTTGCCATTACATTCATCCACCACCTCTACCAAGACTTGTTATACTTGTATATGTGCTAACTACGTGTGTATGTGTTTGGTTTTGTGATATAAAGTATTTTTTAAGAGTATTTTTGTTTAAAAATATATTAAAATATTTTTTTTAATTTTTGATAATATATATAACATTAAAATTATCAAAAAATACTAAAAAAAATATCAATTTAATATTTTTTAAAACCAAATAAATTTTTGAAGGCACCGAAACACAGTTTTAAACGCAAACCGTAACATCTTGTGATGAAAAAATTAAAATGATGAAAGATTTGATTCCGGGCCTCTTTGGATTTAGGCATGTTTCGGGCATATACATGGAAATGTATAGCACAGAGGACTGGCAAGGAAATGCACTGAAATAGCACTTTCCTAGCTATACATCGATGTCTCTCTCTTTCGAAGAAAGCACACCAAGGCCATGTTTTCAAGTTATGGCTTTCACTGCAACATTGAGTTCTGGGGTTGGTGGCAGCCCTTAATTTGTATATTAGCTTGCACATATCCACGAAAAGCACCGGAAACCAAGATGATTGATCAGATCTTTTATGTACGTTATTCTAGTTGACCCTTGCTAATTGCTTGCCCTTCTTCTCTCTCCTTCAAGATATCTATATCTCCATGACAATATCTCTCTCCAATAATGGAGATAAGCTACGACAGACAGCCAATTTAAGCCTTTTGGAGGGACTCGCTACACCAATGCATGGAAATGGAGGGGCCCTGGAATAGCAGCTGGATTATATGCTAGGAAATCAGCATCTCAGATACGACTATAGGCCCCTGGATAATTTTGTTATTAAGACTCTGCCAGAGCTTCAAAAACATCACAATCAAAACCAACCACACCACCCCTCTGATTATAAATTAAGTATACATTTATATATATACACCACGATTCATGCACATTCAATACATTATACACTGATTTATTTATGATGGTGATGGAGTCCAACTTGGTCTGCTGTTAAAAGTTCCTGCAAGGGAAATTGATTTAAAAATTGTCGAGGTTTTTGCTATATAAACGGTGTGTGTAGATAGCTTAAGCCGGCAAAAAGACAGACATGAAAATAGCATTATAGCTAATATATAATAATGATGGTTAGTTAGACACCAACTAATTAAAGATTATGACCACAAAATTAGTTTTCACTCTTGAACTTGTAAGCAAGTACATTATTTTGAACTGTCCTGAAAACAAATACAGAAAGAAAAAGAGAAGTACACAGAAAACAAGAAGGAACATTGCAGATTAAAATTCAGAGAAGCAATATCAGCTTAGTTTTTTTTTTTTTTTTTTAAATCTGGTTAACCAAAAAGAAAAAAGACAATCTCAAACATTCCTGTACTATCAACATCTCACGTATTTGTTTGGGGAGAGGGAGAGAGGGGTAAATTAATGAATTTACAGTTCATATCTGGTGGAAGACATCAAAATTTGCTCCTGTTATATCTTCTGACAGCGACGTTAACGGATAGCTATTGAAATCTACTGAATTCTGATGAGTATGGAGCCGTCCAGCTTCATGCCATGGGCTAGGCTTCAACTCTTCTGTCTTGACCCCATTGACTTGATGATATTGAAACACCGACTCTAACTTATGATCATCAGAATCCCATGATGAGAAAGCTGCTGCATTCTCCACCATATTGTTCATCTGGTATCCTGCATAATTGCTGATGTTTGAACTGTTACTGGAACTTTCCTTTGCCTCGTTCAAGAACATTGAACTCATTCTTGAAGCCGAGTTATCGGAGAAATCCGTCCCACTCATACTTCCATGGTCAAAACTTGTTAAACTTGGCATTGAAGTGAATCCAAAGTTGGAACTTGTTTCAAATTGGTTTTGATCAAGAGATCTAACAGTTGGATGATACACACTTGAAAGGCTTGGGTTATACCCAGTAAGATCAATACCGGCAGGGAATTCAAAGTAGGATAAAGGGTCATAGGCTTGCTTGTTGAGAAATTGCTCTCTTGAAACTTCTGGCAATCCACTGCTATTGTGAATAGTATCATTAATGAGAAATGCTGGCTCTTGTGCAGTGAAGTTTGATGGCAACCCTTTAGACTGTGGTATTTGGAAAGATGCCTTTTCTGTACGATCCTTCTCCTCTTTCACCCCCACTTGACATAGAGGCTTGTGGGTTGTTGGGTCAATACCTTGCTTCATAAGCTTCTTCTTCAGATAGGAATTCCATAAGTTCTTAATCTCATTATCTGTTCTTCCTGGTAACTGTGCAGCAATTTGAGCCCACCTGCAATTAAGAATTCAAAAGAAGTGAGTTCCCATTTCCATTTGTGTATCAAAAGTTGAAGTTTTAGATTTCTTTAGTTGATATAATTATTGGATCAATACACACCTGTTACCCAAAACTTCATGAAGACTGATTATGAGATCCTCCTCTTGCTGAGAGAACATTCCTCTTTTAAGATCAGGTCTTAGGTAGTTTATCCATCTCAACCTGCAACTCTTTCCACACCTTTGCAGACCTGGAAGAATCAAATCAAACAGTACTTAATGTTAAGACTTTACGAAAACCAAGACAAATGAAACTCAAATATTAAGGGACAAAAAAGCCAATAGTATTTGAGGAGTTGTTACCAGCTAGCTTAGGAACAGAACTCCAGCAACCAACACCAAATCTAGTTATATAATTGAGCAGTTTCTCATCTTCTTCAGGTGACCACAAACCTTTCCTTAATTTTTGCTTTAAACAACAAGAATGTCGTCCCATTTCTGCTCAAAAGATTACAGCGATATTATGACAGTATGTTATAAATGAAAACTAAGCAGCTGCAGCAGCCGCTATATAACAAGATGGAAAGGTATAAACGAGGAGTTGGTATACATTTATGCCTAAGTTGTATGAGTGAAAAAGTCAAGAGTTTGTTCAGGTGATTTAAAGAGAATAAGAGGAGCGAGCCATACTTAGGATTGACGTTATAATAGAGAGAGGGGAGGGAGGGAGGGAGGGAGGGAGGGAAGATGCAGAGAGAGAAGGGGCTGAGGAAGGTGAAGCAATCAAGTGGTTTTTACGCAAAATCTGGTGCTGCTTTTGCATTGGACCATGGATTGGTTTTTAAGAAATCTCTGTCTCTAAAAATATATAAAGTGTAAGGGAGAGAATTAAATGAGAACAACTCCATAAACGTGTACATTTTTAATAAGAATACAGTTACACATT
>Ga0325402_1003727_pt1 | contig 13874 bp, 17 predicted proteins | sample PopdelMetagenome_22_FD_207212 | JGI IMG/M metagenome (GOLD analysis project Ga0325402, IMG submission 207212) | Populus deltoides microbial communities from Bellville, Georgia, United States - Xylem-PdKOR-R3 | ecosystem: Host-associated > Plants > Phyllosphere > Stem > Wood/Secondary xylem... | reverse complement strand
GTGTATTGAGGGTGTACAACACTGCTTTTTCACTCATTGGGTTTAATATGTGTATTGGATAGAGTGTCAAAAAAAATGAGAGGGCAGAAAAAAATCTAGTTAGGCCTGGTGTAGCCATTTAGGGTGGGGCTCAAGTAGCATGGGTGTTTTCGTTTGGGACATGACCTAACACAACAACAAATGTGTTTATGTTGGTCATGTTGACCCAAACATAAACAATTTCTTGTTTTCATTTGAGCCACATACCCAAACGAGAACAAAACTTTAGTTGTCATTTGAGTTATGTAGCCTGAATGACAACAAACTATCTTTTTTTTTTATGTACCAAAATTTTCCCCTCCAAGTTTTTCAAACAATGTGTTTGAAAGACTTAACAAGCAAAGCGGAGGAAGAAAACTTACTTGTTTTGTATAAATGTTACTTGTATGTTTGTATGAAAATATCATTATGGTCGGGTCTTCGTGAGAGATGAATGTTATGTTTTCATGTTAATGTTTTGTTTATAAGATTTTGTCATTGTTTTTGGAGAATGATGCGTTATTCTTTTTAGATAATTGGTCATAGAGACCTGAACGTAAACAATCACAAAAACTAGAAAACAAGTAGACATGGACTTGGAAATGATCCCCAATCCTTTTAAAGTTTTTGAAGACATATATGTAGATTCAATAAAGACATAAAGGTTTTTTTATGAAAACACTTTTAAAGACATGTATATGGAGAAAAAACTATTATTTTATTGAAAATTTAAAACATAGAGATACAATGTATGGGATAATCTAGGGATTACCTAATCTCGGATAACTCATCAAATATGCAGATTTCTTTTATTTATTACTCTTGTCTTGTCTCTTTTCTCACAAGTTGTTAGAGGTAACCACCATATTTAAGTAGCAAGTGTGACACACTTGAGTCAATGTTGGTGACCTTTCTTAGTGTCGTTGGATTCATTTCGTCAAAATATTTCCAATGATACCGATGGTGTCATAATTAGAGCTTCGATGTATCTCCAGTGTCTTTTTCTTTCTTTCTTTTCCTCTCTCCTCTCTCCTTCCAATTTAATAATAAAAATAGCCACAAATGAGAGCATGGAAAAGAAAATCAAATTGGTTGTGCGAGTTAGGCTAGCTGACATCATTTATTTGTGCGGATGTTAGAAATTTATTTTAAAAACATGGTCAATAGATTCAATGAGGCTATATTAAAAATAGAGTTCACTTATTTTTATGATTAAAATTATATTAAAAATTATTCTTTAACAAAACTACATTAACATGGACTATTAACATGATTAAAATAAATTATGAGTGTATGAAAAATTGATCTTAAAAAACTATTAGTTAACATGTTTTGTGAAACTCAAAACTCTCTATCCTACATCAAAAGAATACAAGATTTTCTTATAATTTATATAGTAGGATGTTAAGAAGTTAAAAATGAGCTCGTAGGATACTAAAGCTTTTAGAGGGGAGAGGTTTAGGTGAAGTATGTTTTAGATTTAAGTTACACACACTTGCTTGACTCGATATGGAATGAGAAGTGGGTGGCCCATAAATAATTATTAAAAATATCATATTTTAAAGTAAAAAACTTTTAGGTTAATTTTATTTTATTATAGATAATTAAGTGCAATAAATGGCTTCAATTAGTTTTATATCATTTTTTTTGTTTTAAAATCCACTGTAAAAGGGGCTGAATGAAAAGTGTTATAGCAAGATTTTTAACTCTTCACCTTGATTTTTCCATATTACACACATTTCTTAGGTTTACACACATTCTTAGGTTTACACACTGGTTTTTTCTTTTTTCCTTTATTCTAGAACTCAAGTTCTATTGTATTGTAGAAATATCTTGAGTCATATTTCCTTGAATTCATGAACCTTTTTTAGGAGTGTGATTAGTTATGGTGATATTGTTGAAATTCTAGAAAGTTGATTACAATCAATTTATTTTCACTAAAAGATAATCAATAAAATTTTAAAAATAATTAATTAATTCTTTTTAGCAATAAGTTTTCATATGAATTAGACTCTAATTGGTTTAACAAGTGTTACCAAACTATCTGTTTAATATATTGCTTTCTTTACATGTTTTTTTAAGTAATAAAAATTTATTTAATTGATCTTGTTCAAGTTTACATATAACTACAACCAGTTTGATTTGGGAGTCCATTGCAAGGCATTCAGGAATCCAGTGGCCTATAATGTAGTGGAAGCCTCTCTTTCAATAGCCAACCATAAACTACAAGAAGAGGAAGAACATCCTGCACATAATAGCCCGATTAATCCTATCCACTACAATATACTTCATTTGGTGTGAAAGGAACAACATAGTTTTCACAGACACCTTCCACCCCAATGCAAAGATCATTCATCTCATACGATCATAATTGGCAAGCATTGGCAGAAAATACTCAATCCCAGAAGTTATATGTGTTTTGTGGAACATGCACCCCTAATGTTATGGATAGTCTTCTTAAGGTTTAGCCAACAGGTTCTATCTCCAGTTTGTACACAAGTTCCATCTCAAGGATCAGGGCCTGTAGCTAGTCAAGCCAACTTACCCCTTATTATTCCCATTAGTTTCTTCTAGAATGTGATATAGACCAGTGTGATTTAGACCTATTTCTTTTTTTCGCTTGCTTTGATCCAGGGCATATAGCCCGAACCAACGGAACCATTCTTCTCTAATTATTTTGTTTTTCTTCTTTGGCCCTTGAATTATATATATAAACTCTTTTTCTTAATACTTTTTCTATAAAAAAAAAAGGACCTGAAGCAGCATTTGAGTATGCCCTTTCCTTTCCAATATTTCTATACCAATAACAATGTTTTTATTTTTGTATTTTGTTTTTTGTTTTTGTTTGATATTTTGAGTGGCAACTTGGTTATGGCAAGCATGGTTTTAAATTGAAAATTACCTTACCTCTTATAATAAAGAAATTTTTCAGAATCATTTGGAGCTTGTAATATGAATTATGCCACTAGTCAAGTTAAATTGTATTAATATATTTATTTTAACTCAGAGAGGATCATTTTTATTTTCTTTTTTTCTTTTTCTAGAGAGTTTTAGACGTGTCCAGTGGAGATCATTGTTCAGTCCTTCATCAGAGCCAGAGAACTTATGACTAATTCTAGTTCTCTACACTACTTTTATCCCCTTAGCATCTAAAAACATTTTTTACTTATCTTTACTCAAAATTAGATCGAGCAGATTGGTGGATCCGAAGTTGCTTAATAACCGGTGAAATTGAGTAGACGCTAGAGCTTTGGTGAGCACATCAACTAGTTGATCATGAGAACGTACATACTGAGGTTGGATGAGTTTAGCTTGAACCTGCAAACGTATGTAATGACAATCTACTTTGATATGCTTGATGCGTTCATGAAACACCAGGTTAGATGTAATATACATAGTAGCTTGATTGTCACAAAACAGTGTCATAGGAGTAACACCATGAAATCTAAAATCAACAAGAAGTTGTTTAAGCCAAATCAGTTCGCAAGCAGCAGAGGCCATAACACGATGCTTCAACACTTGAGCGAGCTACGATGGATTGTTTTTTGCTTTTCTAGGACACCACTAACAGACATACAATAGCCAATGTTAGATCGATGATCGAGATAATTTCCTACCTAGTAAGAATCAGTATATCCCATGATGTTATTATGACCATTGGGAGTCATAATTATACCACGACTAATGGTTCCTTTTAGATACCGTAGGATATGTTTGACCATACCAAGATGTTGAACTATTGGAGCATGCATATATCCATTGATAAGACTGACATCAAATGTGATATCCGCTCGAGTGATTGTTAAGTAAATTAGTTTACCAACAATCTTCTGATAGTGAGTGTAAGAGATAAAAGGTTCATTTGAAGAGTCCAACGTGAATTTGTTGTCTAAAGGGTTGGCAACAGGCTTAGTGTGCAACATATTAACATCCTTCAATAGATCAAAGATGTACTTACGCTGATTAAAGTAACCTTTACGAGAGGCTGCCATTTCAATGCCTAAGAAATACTATAAAGGGCCAAGGTCTTTAATTAAAAATTGCTGCTAAAGAGATCTTTTAAGCTGAGTTATGGAATCATCATTATTCCCTGTGATAATGAGATTATCTACATATATTAGTACAACTAGTTTATGAGTGGAACCAAGTTGAATGAACAAGGAGGAGTCTGCAATGCTTCTTATAAAACCGAGACCTTCAAGAGTAATACTTAATTTAGCATGCCAAGCGCGAGAACTTTGCTTCACGCCACATATAGATTTGTGAAGTTTGCAAACTAAGATAGAATTTCCACTTTGAGGATGTCCGGGAGGAAGTTTCATGACCACTTCTTCTTCAAGATCTCTATGTAAAAAAGCATTGCTGACATCCATTTGGTAGAGAGACCACCCCTGGTTGATGGCAACAGAGAGAAGAACTCAGACAGTAGTCATCTTGGCCATAGGAGCAAATGTCTCCTTGTAATTAATTCAAAATTTCTGAGTGAAACCTTGTGCAATTAGACGAACTTTGTGCCAATCAACTTCCCCATCTGATTTAAATTTTATCTTGAATATCCAACGATACCCAATAACTTTCTTTCCATCAAGTAGTGATATTATACTCCATGTGTGATTTTCAATAAGAGCCTTCAATTCTTCATCATGATTTGCTACTATACTGTTTGTGATTGAGCTTCTTTGAAGTTCTTCGGTTCATAGACATTTGATATTGAGGTAAGAAATGCATTATGTGTTGAAGAGAGTCAATGATAAGACATGAATCTGGAAATGAGATACCTCACATTATAGTGACATAATCTTGCATTCGAGATGACGGTTGACGTGTTCGAAGAGAAGCTCTTCTAGTAGTTGGCATAACATTAAGAGAATTGTGCAGTTCTAGTATATTGGTATTGTCAAGTTGGGGATTGTTGGAATCAGAGGCAGATTGAAGTTGATTTTGTCGGTCAGTCCGGGGTTGATTTTGTCGTAGAACATCGTTGCTGAAAACAAATGTAGCTAGAGGCTGAGCCTGTTGGTCCAGATTGAGAAGAGCATAATCAGAACTGGGAATAATAGACAGAAGTTAGTAAGTATTCTCAATACCAGGCAAGGGGAAAAAATCAAACAAGGTCTCCCCCTGATTTCCTGTAGAAAAATATGGTCTTCAAGAAATTAAACATCCCTCGACGTATATAACTTCAACAAAGTGTCACAGTATCCTTTTTGAGTTGTGGAGTAGCCCAAAAATATACACTTGCGTGCTTTAGGATCCAATTTGTCACGATGTGTAGCTGATAAATGCATGAAACAAGTGCAGCCAAACACTTTAATGTGAGATATATCTGGAATTTTATCTTGCAAAAATTCAAGAGGAGATTTAAATTCCAGCACTCGGCTAGGTAAGTGATTTACAAGATAAGCAATTGTAAAGACTCCATATGACCAGAAATCTTTTGGAACATTCATTGAAAGCATAATGATATGAGTTTTTTCAAGCAGATCATGATTTTTACATCCAGATATCACGTTCTGTTTAGGTGTGCCAACACAGCTAGTCTAATGCAACATTGCATTAGAACGTAAATATTTTGACATGTTTTTGGACATATATTTGGTGCCATTGTCAGATCGAAGAATTTTAATATGAGCAAAAAACTAATTAAGGGTGAACAAATGAAAGTCTTTAAAACAATCGAATACATCATGCTTAGTTTTTAGCAAATACATCCAAGTAACTCTAGAGAAATTATCGATGAAGGTAACAAAATATATAAAACCATCAATGAAAGTATAGAAAGGTCCCCATACATTTGAATGAACAAGTTCAAAAGCATGAGTGGTTTTTGACATCGAAAAAGTAAGAGGAAGTTTTGTAGATTTCAAAAAATGACAAATCTCACAATTAAGAGGTTCATGTATTTGAAGCGATTTTATTTTACTAAGGACAAACTCTGAAGGGTGAGCTAAATGATAATGCGATAAGAGGATCTCATGTGAAGTATTAGTTGTTGCTTGAAAGCCCTTGGAGGTTTGAGATTTATAAGAGATATAATAAAGTCTATGTAGAAAAAAATCATTCACTAATCATCTTCTTGGTGACAAGATCCTAAAACACATACTTGAAAGGGGTAAAAATCACTTCATATTAGAGTAGATGTAATTTACTAACAGAAAGTAATTAAAATGGAAATGATGGTAAGAAAAGAGCATCTGACATTATCTTATTAAAGAGTATGTAGATACACGACGTGGCGCGACGACTCCACTTTTTGTTTATTTAACAAAAAGGGTTTTTTTCTTTATTGGGGGAAATGAAGATTTTATTGGAGTCGCTATCTAGTAATTTGAGGGAATTAGAAATCCCAAATTAGACACTGGTCCCAAAGATTTAGGTACTGGGTTAGTTATGATTAAGGAAAGGTAGACATCACCCTTAAAACATCCTTTCAAAAGAAAAGTTACCCTTCCTTGTGTGTTTTTTATTTGATTCAAATGCTATTATATTTTGAGCTTATTTGCAATTTTGTTTTGTTAAAAATTGTTAATGTCGGTCCCTAAAATAGGAGACACGTTAAAAATAACATCAGTCCCTCAAACTAGGAGACTCGTCTAAAATATTGACGTTTGTCCTTAAAAAAGAGAGTTACGTCTGAGTTACCAAAAGAAATAATAATGGACATAATCCATATTTAGTATTTAAAATTTTGACATCGGTCCTTTTTCTGAAAAAAAAAAAGAGAGAGACGTGTCGACAAACAATATTCATAGGAGATACGTAAAAAATGACATCAATCCCTAAAAAATAGGAGACTCGTTTAAAATATTGATGTTTGTCCCTAAAAAGGAGAATTACGTCTGGGTTACCAAAAGAAATAATTGACATAATCCATATTTGGTATTTAAATTTTTGGCATCGGTCCTTTTCTGTAAATAAAAGAGACATGTCGACAAACAATATTCATTTATAAAACAAAAATTATTTGATATCGTTGAGAAATGGGTATAACCACACTTGAGAATTGGGCTTTGGACCTCATGAACGATGACATAATAAGATGGGTGTTGGACTCGCGTCGTTATTCCTTTTATATTTATTTTTGGTTTTTTTGTTTTTTTCACATACAAGAAAATTTACAAGTATTTATATATATAAAAATATCAAAAATACCATTAGGAACCCCAAAAAATTACTTGAGTGCCACTGTATAGGTAAAAGACTGAAATACCCTTTGAATTTCTCAAAAAAATTTGAAAATGCCCCTGGTGGCGCTTGTGGCTCACGCGCGGTTACTGTTGGAGGCGGTAAACTTTTTTGGCGAGGTTTCCGGTCAACAAATGGTTGATTCTGGTAGATATGATAGAGAGGATTCTGATGACGGTGGTTTCGATGGCCGTTGAAGGCTGATGAGGGAGAATCATTGATTTGAAGCTTCGGGTGGCCGATGAAAATCGCGGCCTTTTTCTGCCAGATAGGGAAGAGAAAACACTGAAACCGGCCGGGTTTTTCTGTATAGGAGTCTAGTAACCTTTCTGTGGTAGTTCGGAGGCTTCAAACGGCCGGAATTGGGAGATCGGATGAGAGAGAGAATTGCTGGTGAGAGGAGAGAGAGACTCTGAGATTGTGCTACGATGTGAACGGTAGCATGGTACATCGGTGCAGCTGAAGGTTGTGAACCGTTGGATCGCGGATGAACTGATCCTTCTGCTGTGATTGGCTTGATCTGCAAGTTGATCTGACGGTCCGGATGAGCTGATCTTTGATCTGGTGTGGCACGGTATACTGAGAAGTTGGTACACCGGGTGACGTGGCACAACAGGATTGAAAGGCCGATTGTTTTAAGGGCTGAGATGGATTTGGGTTTTAATCTAGTGTGGTAAGCCATATTGTATCCTTTTAAATCAAAGGTCCAGAACTAAATACTATTAGATCTAATGGTTGGGATATTTTTTGGATTTTCAAATTTTTTTTTTTTAAATCAATATATTACTAGTGTGAAGGAATAACAAAAAAAACTTAAATAGTAATCATAAATCCCTTTCTTTCTTCTTTTTTTTTCTTTTTCTCCCCCTTTCTGGTGAATTGTCACTGGCTATTTATAGCCAATAATGAGGGACATCAAGATCTAATGCAAGTGGCACGGATCTATTTTAAAGAAAAATTTCATCGCCACAACTACTTCGCCTACCATCGGCATAACTGCCCCGCCTGTTATGACAAATTTCTGCAATATTGATTTTGTTTTATTACATATAATAATAAATATTTATATAGATAAAACTAAAAACTCAAATCAGTATTAGAAAAAGCCCGTTTCAACCGCTAAAAATCAATTTTAATTACCGAAAATTACATTGAAACACTAAAAAAACTTTCGATAGGTATCAACCCGGTGGATCGAGTTTTGACCAAAAATAACAGTTTTGACCCAAAATGGCCTGAAATTCATTTTTTATCCCAGTCGGCATGGTTAGACCCATATTGACCGAGTGTACTTGGTTTTGACCAAAAATGACGGTTCTGACCCGAAATGGCCTAAAACTCATTTTTTTACCCTGGTCGACATGGTTTGACCCGTATTGATCTGGTGAACTCGGTTTTGGTCGAAAATGACAGTTCTGACCCGAAACGGCATGAAACTCATTTTTTACCGTGGTCGACATGGTTTGACCCGTATTGACTTGGTGGACTCGATTTTGATGGAAAGATGTGGTTGACTCGAGAAAAATATATTTTTGAATTTTAAACTTTTTCTTAATTTTTTTGTATTTTTATGAATAATAATAGAAATAAAATAACATTCAAGAAAATATTGGTGAATCCAAAATTGGGTTACAACAAAGTAGGTTGATCTTTCTATTCCCCTTGACATAAGCATTTTTCCTATTAGCAACAGACACAAAGGTGGGATGGACGAATGACTTAAAATCATGAATGATATTTAATTTGTTTGACATGTGATTAGTGGCACCAGAATCAATTATCCAAAGATCATGCAAATTTACAAGTTTTGATGCAGTCATGAAAGCAATCAGTTTACCTTAGCTATTTTTTAGGTCTTTTTCTGCTAGAAAATCAGCAAAATGACGGAAAAAGGCAGTTGAGTGCTTCTGGTCTTGACTGGTTGGTTGATCATGTGACTTTCCTTGGCCTTGCTTGACTTGCAAATAATTTGCAAAATCAGATATTAGGGTTGCAAGATTGGCGAAGAAGGTCTCGGTGAAATATGCATGGTTATGTGCAAGCTATAGCTTATGATTACTTACACGTCTTGGTTGTCTCCTCTAATCCTTTACAAATTTAGGCTTAATTTCAGGATGCGGAAGCCAACAACGATTCATATGATGACCAAGATTATGGTAGTGTAGGCACTTCAAATTAGTTCATTTCCTTTTGTAAGATTTATTATCAAATAGTGATTTGTATTAACCATGAGACTGACCATGATCAAAGATTCCAGAGTTCATATCTTACGATATCAATTTGGTCTAATAAGCATGAGTATCAGATACTCCAACTTCATGAGTCATTACCTTTCTGCATATTTCTTCACGTTGAATGGTGGCGCATACTGACTTTAAGGATGGCATTTTTGGATTCATCAGAATGTGGCTTCGCAGGTCATCAAAATCTAGACTAAGACTTGCCAATAGTTGAAAAATTATATCCTCCTCGATTCCTTTTCGTAGTATGGCAGCGTCTGTAGTGTGAGAGTGATACATTTCCAATTCATTCCATAAGCTTTTAAAGCTTCCTATTAGCTGAACAAAAAGGTTTTCCTTCTTGGTGAAGGTTGGAAACTTCACGATGAATCTGGAAAATCCTGACAGAGTTATTTTGATTTCCATAGATATCACGAATAACATCCTAAAGGTCCAATGATGATTATGAGAAACTAAAAATCTTAGCAAGGTTCCTTTCTATGGAGTTGAGAATCCAGGACATAACCAGTTGGTTTTTGGACATCCATGCTTCATATTTCGGGTCATTCACTTCAGGAGAAATGGTAAAACTATTTATAAATCCCAACTTAAATCTTCCACCAAGGACAATAGCGATAGCCCTTGACCAAAGAAGATAATTGAATTCATTCAATAATAGAGAGCACAATCTTTGGGAGGTGTTTGTATCATCTAAGTAATTTGCTAGTGTAGAGATCTTTGAGCTAACGTTAATGGCATCCTTCAAGTGATCTTTCATGCTAGCACAACTGAATCTTCCTATAGTTTAAAAATTCAGAGAACCTACTATGATATCACAAAGAATTTTGAGACAGTGATTGGCGGAAACATCATTCTTACTCTGTTCTTCTGTTGTATACATGTATATATAGCAGAGAAATTATTTGGCAAGGAAAGACAATCTTGCATATAATATCTCCCATGAATCTTGCTAAGATTATATACTAATAGTAAAGAATACAACCATATCTAAACTAGGTAACAAATAAATTATATTAGGCAATGGTATAATGCTAGAATATCTGCAGTATCTTCTTCGTCAATATCTGCGGATGTCTTCTGCAGTATCTCCAATAGTTTTCAGTACTCCGGCAACTTCACCCCACGTGAATTGATTTTCCAGTATCAGACAGGAAAGAGGTTGAAAGATATCAACGACGGCATTAAGAAGACGCAAAAGATCTTGAAAGCTTATTTCAAGACAATTGAACAGCAAGCATTCATGATGACTGCAGCAGCATTCACGTGAATTGATCTTGAACCTGCCATGGTTTGATACTTTGATAGATGATACAAAAAGATAATAGGCTGGATTCTTCCTGAAAAGAGGATATTGCTCCAAGTTGGGATTGTTGGGATAGGGGTTTTAGGAAAAACCACCATATCACAGAAGATTTTTAACAGTAAACAATTAGTTGATCGCTTTGTGAAGAGGGTTTGGGTCTCATTATCTCAAATTGTCAGTGAGGAAGAGATCATGAAGACAATGTTGAAACAATTGGGTCAGTATATCAATGGTCTGGATATGGCTCAAACGCTGCCAAAGATTAAGCGACTGCTTGAGAATAAGAACTGCCTGGCTGTAATGGACATGTTTGCAGTGCTGAAGGCTGGTGAGACAGAACGTTTGCGGGTCCACCAAAGAGGGAGGGATGGAGTATTTGCATAATAGTCACTACACAAATAGAAAGTGTCGAAACAGAAATGGGAGTTGAGAAAGCACGGATTCATCAGCCGAGAATTCTCAATGAAGAAGAAAGTTTGGCATCGTTCAGCAAAATTGCTTTTCATCAAATGAGGAAGCAAAACAGCATTCTGATTTCGAATAGGTGAGGAAAAATAAAACGAAATCGAAAGAAAGCGAAAATTCAGTCATGGCTTCTTTACATCTGAGCTATGATGTGCTTCCCCATTTGTCTGAAGCAATGTCTGTTGTGCTTTTCGCTGTACCCGGAGGATTCTGCGACAGGCGATGAGCAATTAGTTCATTGGTGGATTGGCGAGGGTTTCAACGAGGGCAGAAATGCAGCAACCACAATGGAACTGGCCTTTGATTATCTGTCAGAACTAATCAGCAGATGCCTAGATGACGTTGTGCAGCACACAGATTATGATGAAAGAGTCAAGTAACACTAGAAGTGCAGACAAAACATTCCTTATTATACATTCATTCTAAATAACTTCTTAGATTATCATCCTCAATCTATTAATTTTTCATGCCTGCAGTAATTTCCTTTGATGCCCATATTAATTTTCAAATTGATGTCATTAATCATTTCTTGTAAAATTGTTAATTATGAAAATACACATGATCTTATTGTTGTTATTAACTATCATTTTTCCTTGATAACTAATCAAAACTTTAAAGAATATGTAGATATTAATTTCAAATTAATATCATTAATCATTCCTCATAAAATGATTAATTAAAAGAATAACGACATTAGTTTATGATATTATTAGCTACCATTTTTTCTTGATAGCTAATCAAAACAAGAATAGTTATGCTGATAATAAGGTATTCAAACTTTTTCTATTTTTCAGGAAAACTAATCAAATTCATTATTTTTTTTATTGAAAAATTTTGTTGATATTAATAAATTTTATTAGTATTGTTAGTTTTTTTTTATCAAAATCAACTAATTAAATAAATATATATCAATATCAATATCAATATATCCTATTATATCATTTACCTTACAAATCCTGGGATAGCTAATCATTTCTTTGCGGTATTGAAACTTATCGTTCAAAATTGTGGATGTCAAGATCCTATGAACATCCTTAACTTTCATGTCCGAAGCAATTAATCAGATTACTCTATCTACTTTCTTCTTCTCTTTTATCCTTTTCTTTTCGGTAGATTAACAAATTTTCAAACTAATTCAGGAACATAAAAAAACATAACTAACAATTCTATGGATGGAAAATTTACAAAAATATAGGTATTAGATACCTGCTTGTTGTGTATAATGTTCTGGCACCTACTCTGCTTTGCAGTCTTGCTGTCGAAGGCTCTTCTGTCAATACATGACCAAATCTATCATACTCAATTTTTTTATGCAAATTCCATCACTTATCCCAAGACAATTAAAACACTTCCATAATATTAAAAATGAATTTTAGCGTGGCACTCCTTAACAGAGGCTTACAGCTTAGGGTACTAAAAGTAAATATAAATGAAGAGGAACTAACAGTCCAATCACATCCGAAGCAACTTAAGGTTTCGTCTATCAACACTGAAGGATATGTTCACGAAGAGACTTTCCAGAAGCTGGATAGACTTTCCCCTCCTCCATATCTGGAAGAGTTGTATCTCAGACATTATCACGGAGTACTTACACCGCAATGGACTCATCCCACAATATCACTATGCCACTTGCAATATCCTTGCATTGGAAAAGGAGACATAAAGTCCACAAGTCCTACCTTTTAATTAGGGTTGTAATGGCACCACTTGAAAGGTTGAGGGCTTATGTTTGAAGTTTCTTCCAAGATTGCAAATGGAGTGGGGGAGATGGAGGTTAGCCACTGTACACGTTCAAGTCATTCCCTAGTAACACAGACAAACTAGGGGTGGAAAATGAGAGGGATAAATTTGATAATTGAAAGATCGAAGCTGGAAGGAGCACAGCTTCGATATCAAATAATCTGCAGAAGCTAAGAGTCCTAGTTAATGTTTTGGTTGTATCCAGCTAAGTCAATTATTCTAACTGATATATCTGCAGTAGCAAATGTAGATGAACTGGCATATCATACTAAAAAAGAATACAAATGTGCTCCCATGATAATATTGCATGCATGCAGTTATAGCAAGCTAGCAAGGGCTATCAGCCATCTTAGAAGTTCTCTCGGACACTGAAATCAAATTCAAGCGCTTAATTGCTAAATGCAAACATATTTTTTATTATTTTTTCATGCTAGGTTTGAGACAGAGAACCCATGTGAAATTTACCACCAAAATTTAACTCCGATCACCAAAGCACCACTTGCCAGTTTCACCTATCTTGCTCCTGGCGTGGGCTCTCCGCAGAGTAATGGAACTACTGTACCTGTTGAAGGGATACATTAGGATTGTTTATTAGGCCAGAGCTGTCCATCTAGTTTCCATGTTAAAAAAACCCATCTCGGAAAGAGGGTTCACCGAAGAAAAATGCAATCAATAATATGGGCTGCAAACGAAGTCAGAATTGTCGAGCCTTGCTCAAATACAGGCCTGTAGTCCTAACAACCAGAATTTCGATATACAAATCACACAACTACAAGCAATGAGCTAGCCAATGCAGACTTAACCTTGATTGACCTTACAAATCTGTTTTGTTCATATTACGAATGACAAATGTAAGAGATGGAAAGTAGCCCAGCACCTGATGTACCCTCTAAAACACACACACACACACACACACACACACA
>Ga0325402_1003726_pt1 | contig 13876 bp, 11 predicted proteins | sample PopdelMetagenome_22_FD_207212 | JGI IMG/M metagenome (GOLD analysis project Ga0325402, IMG submission 207212) | Populus deltoides microbial communities from Bellville, Georgia, United States - Xylem-PdKOR-R3 | ecosystem: Host-associated > Plants > Phyllosphere > Stem > Wood/Secondary xylem... | reverse complement strand
GGACCCGGACCCCGGACCCCGGACCCCGGACCCCGGACCCCGGACCCCGGACCCCGGACCCCGGACCCCGGACCCCGAACCCCGAACCCCGAACCCCGAACCCCGAACCCCGAACCCCCAACCCCCAACCCCCAACCCCCAACCCCAAACCCCAAACCCCAAACCCCAAACCCTAAACTTTTTTTTTGGAAAAGTTAAGAGGTATATATAAAATGAAAAATATTCAGCACATAATTACGAGGGGTATTCCCCAAGAAATTAGCTAAAAACATAGCTAATGAACAAAATTTTCATGCCTGCGGCTTACAGAATAAAAGGAGAAACAAAGGTGCATGGTTGTGGCTGCCACATGCAAAACATTCACGTGAACAGTAGCGATAGAATTAATTCTATTCCACCATTCATTATACTGTAAAGGAATTAGCTTCAGCACCTGATCAAAAAAGTGCATCAGCTACTATGCGGCTTGGAGGTTCCAGGAGAGAAGAGTCATGACTGAGATGGTGCCTGCATGGTCCATATTTGCAATGTGTGTCCTTATCTGTTGAAATATCGCCTCTGCTGTCGTATGGTGTGCTTGAGCATTGTTATTGAAAACTCTGTTATTCCTTTCATGCCAAAGGAAATAAACAGTGGTTGATAAGATGAGTCGTGCTATAATGTGATCCATATTATTCTTCTTCGTGTAGTGTGATGCAGCCCATTGAAGAAGATTCTCCCACCGTGTATTTGGCCAAAAAACTTTGACTCTGTTGCACACTGCCTCCCATACTGATTTTGTATAAGTGCATTCAAAAAATAAGTGTCCATGAGTTTCTTCATGTTGATCACATAAGACACATTGGGAGTTCATGACTGCACCATGCAATCTGTCCATGGTGCGTAACCTACCAAGGCTAGCTAACCATAGGATGAAGGCATGTCGAGGAATATGGCCTTTGAACCACAGTAGATGATGCATGCAATCAGTTGGTTTTTTATCCCGAAGCATGTCCCATGCAGAATGAATGCTGAACGAGCCTGAATGATGTCCTGTCCATAGCCATTGATCCTCTCTTGTTGGATGAGGATTGAATGTGATGGAATTCCATATAGGGTACAGCGCCTGCAGTGTAGTTGGGAAGTTCCAACTGTGATCTTGTATAATGTCCTCTACCTTTGCATTCCAAGATAAGCCTGTGGAAGTTAGGCTCCGCAAAGGGATTAAATCAAGCAGCCGATGTCCTCCTGGAAGCCAATAATCATACCAAAGGAAAGTAGAAGCACCATTGCCAACGTGTGAGATGAACCATCCTCTGCATTCTTCCCGTATCTGCAGAATTTTCCGCCAGGACCAAGATGGAGATGAAGGGATGGGAATGTACCAGAATGGTCTTTTACGAAGAAGAATTGTTGTAACCCAAACAGACCATATAGAATCCTTGTCAACTAAAAGGTGCCAGATATGTTTCATAGTAGCTGCCTTATTCCAAGTTGTGAGACTTTTGATTCCCAGTCCTCCTTCTTTTAACGGGTAACAGAGAGTATGCCAAGCAACCTTTGCTCCAGCATGAGACATTGAAGAACCCTTCCATAAAAATGCAGACAGTATACTCTCTAATTTCTGAATGGTAGCTCGCGGGAAGATGAACATGGAAGACCAATAAACTTGTATAGAAAATAGAACCGATTTAATAAGTTGAAGTCGGCCAGCATAGGTAAGAGAAGAGGAAGTCCAAAGTTTAATTCTGGAAATGATACGATCAATCAGGGGAATGCAATCTGCATGTGTAAGCCTTGTTGAAATTAGTGGGACACCAAGATATCGTACTGGAAGAGTTCCCATTTGGATTCCCATCTGGTTGCAGATACTGGTTTTAGTGGCTTCATCTATGCCTGAAAGGTATAGTGAACTCTTGCCGTGATTGATAGTGAGACCTGAGAGCTCTGAAAATGTGTCCAAGCACGCCTTTAAGATGCCAACCGAATAGGTGTCTGCATGACAATAGAGCATGAGATCATCTGCAAAACAAAGATGGGTAATTCTGTTCGGTGCACAACGCCAATGGTATTTAAATGTGGTTTGCTGTGTTTGCTGACTGAGTATTCCACCCAAACCTTCCATTGCCAGAACAAACAGATAAGGGGAGAGTGGATCGCCTTGTCTAATGCCTCTTGTAGCAGTGAAGAAGCCATGTAATGCCCCATTTAGATTGACAGTGTAATGTGCCGTGGAGATGCAAATTTCTATCCAATGTATCAGGTGGCTGGGAAGACCAATAGCCTTTAAACCTGCTATGATAAAATCCCATCTCACCGAGTCAAAAGCTTTCGTTAGGTCAACCTTGAGAGCACACCGGGGAGGGCCATTTTGATGATGTGAATTATGCATGAGTTCCTGTGTGAGTAGTATGGCATCAGAAATATGTCTTCCTGGTAAGAAAGCCGACTGAGAGGGTCCAATGACATCAACCAAGGCTGTCTTTAACCTGCTCACAATAATCTTGGAAATGCATTTATACAGAACATTGCAACAAGAGATCGGTCGAAATTCATGCATGCAAGCTGGATTCTGAACTTTAGGCACAAGGGCGATTCGGGTGGCATTGACACATCTTGGCAGAGAATTGGTATTGAAAAAATACCTGACTGCTGCAATGAAGTCGACACCTATAATGCTCCAACAATGTTTGAAGAAAAATGCATTGTAACCATCAGGTCCTGGAGCTTTGTTGTCTGGGATTGAGAATAATGCATTCTTAATTTCATCATCAGTAATTGGTAGGTGCAAGGATGAACTGGATGCTGCAGAAATCTTCTTGGAGAAAACATGCTGGAAATCATGATTGTGGGTTGTTTGGGGAGCATTTAGTAATTGCTCATAATAAGTGGAAGCAAGCTTCCCCATCGCCTGTGGATCAGTGATTAAAGTGCCTGTAGCATCTTGCAAACTGTGAATGCGATTTCTGACTTGCCGATGCATCAATGAATTATGAAAAAACTTTGTGTTTTTGTCCCCAAGTTGTAACCACTGTATTCTTGATCGCTGCTTAAGAACCGATTCTTCATCTTTGCACAGCTGCATGTATAGTTTTGCACACTCTCTTTCAATGGCATTAGCAGCGGGTGAAGATGGATTGCAATCTAAGGAAGTTTGTGCAGCAAACCATGCAGCTTTGGCCTGAGCAACCCGACTAGAGATGTGATTTGTATGCTGATGATGAAACTTCTTCAGCTCATGTTTCAGGAGACGAAGTTTGCTAGTGAACTGGTACATAGGATTACCAAAAACTGGAGTATGCCATGACCTGCTAACAACATCGTTGAAATCCTCTCTATCAGTCCAAGTATTCAAAAATTTGAATGTGGATTGTTGTTGTTGAGCTTGAGGATTGAGTGATAGTAGCATGGCACTGTGATCAGAAATTTCCCTTGGCAAAAAGATAGCTTGAGCTGCAGGGAAACTAGCAAACAAGTTAGAATTTCCAAATATCCAATCCAATTTTTTCTGGATTACGTGATCCCCTTGCTGCCCGTTGTGCCAAGAATATTTTAGTCCTGTGTATGGGACTTGAAGAAGCCCTGCATGACTGATACAACTTGGAAAGTCATCCAAGTGACGATACCAATTTGTATCCCCTCCTGAGCGATCACCCACTTGTAATATGGCATTAAAGTCACCAAGCACAATCCATGGGGTGCAAGAGGAGTTGGAACTTTCAGTGCAAAGATAAGCCCAAAGAACATTACGTTCAGCTGGGGTATTGTGACCATAAACAAAAGTGATTCTGATGTGGGATGTAGGGGAGGAGCTATGGTTAATGTCACAAGTTAACCATTGGTCAGAGGAGGTGATAGAAGTGAGGGAGAGCTTTTGTGAGTTCCAACCGATTAAGATTCGGCAGTTGGAGGAAGAGCTAATGTTGGATGTGTATTTCCAAGGGGAAATGGCAAGGGTGGAAGCAACTGTATCTAGGTGAGAGGCTGTGATCCTGGTTTCTAATAAACCAAAAATATCCAAGTTGTGTTTTTTCGTCCATTCCTGGACAGATTTTTGTTTATGGAAGCTATTGAGCCCCCATACATTCCAACTACCGACTTTTAACATATAATAATAAAGTTGAGGGGCTTACAACTGTATTAGAGGCCCTTGGCCTCTTTGCGTTTCCTGCCTCCCTTCTTCTTTTTATTTGTTTTCGGTGAAGGAACAGGGGAGTCATCATGGCTGTCATTAGAAGGGATTGAAGCTGTTGAATTTTCAGCTGAGACTTCAACTGCCGAACAAGCATCACTGTGACTCTTTAAAGAGTCCATCTTACTTTCCATGCATTCGATTGTGTCCAAAGCATGGGAATGGTGAAATTCAATAGAAGCATCAACTTGGGGAGAAGGTTCTTTATGGGTTTTGTTTAAAAGATCATTGGCATGATCTATGGTAGGTGTTGGCAGGGGTTGAGAAGTGAAAGGTGTTGCAGGAGGCAATGAGGCAGGGGCTATATTTGGAATAGGGTTCAATACAGTATCAAGGTTTAAAGGTGCAGGGATAGTGTCGATGATGGGTAGTGAGGGATTGGTTGTGATCGGGGAGGCTAATGTATTGGTGGTAGGCACAACAGGGTTACTTGAGGAAGGGTTGGAATCGGTGTTTAGTGGCACTGGATCAATAGCAATTGTTTTACCTTTGTCTTGGACAGGGACAGTAATAACAGGATCAGGAGCAGGAGTCGGGGCAGAAATAAGAGGACATGAATGACCAAATACGCTGCACTTTGCACATCTAGTAGGTTTCCATTCATATTCAACCTTGATTGCAATAGGCTCAGGTGATAGTGGACTGTCAATATCAAATCCATGGATATAGGGCAGGGAAGCATCAATTTCCACACAAATCCTTGCATATTCTAGCCTCGTGCAATTGTAAGTTGATTCATCACATGAAAGAGGTCGCCCGACCATGCTAGCAGCCAAGCTTAATCCCTGCTTAGACCATAGAGGGAATGGCAGCCCATGCAGTCTAATCCATACAGGTAAGGTGGAGATTTTGTTTTTGTCAAACTGCATGCGAGGATGCCATTGCTGAAGAACTATGTTTTTCCCTCCAAACATCCAAGGTCCTTTCTCCAGAATTACATGCATCTGCTCTTCTGTTGTAAATCTAAATATTATGAAGCCATTGGATGTGGTAGTAACATTCTCTAGGCCATATGGTTTCCAAACCCGTGAGGCAATGGTATTGACAGTATGGTATGGCATCCGAAAGCCAGGAAAAAATCCAACCATACATCGGTTCCATTGTTCTGCGTTGTCTAATAGCATGTCTTCTGAAACCTTCAAACGATGACCTGGGGGCTGGCGTTCAAGAGGTTCCAAAGTGAATCTGGTGCTGGAATCAGTAACTCGGACCCTGTTGGCCCAAGAGATTTGTGTGGTGGAAGGTGTTTTGGGTAACTGTGGATTGGCTTTCAACGATGGCAGCATGGTTTGTGTTGTGATAGGTGGGGGCATGGTGGAAAAAAAGTGACCGAAACAGGTGAAGAAGATGGGATGTAAAAGTAAGGAAAAGGTGAGATAAATGAGTGAGATTGAAAAAACCTGCGGTCAAAGAGTGTGGAAGGATGAGAGGAGCAGCAGTGCAGTATGTGTGATGGCAAAGAACAATCGCCGGTGGAAGTTTCAGGGAAAACATGGAGCCGCCTCCTTTGTCGCCTTCCAAAAGCTCTCAGACGCCATTCCTTTTTTCCCTAAACCCTAAACCCTAAACCCTAAACCCTAAACCCTAAAACCCTAAAACCTAAACCCTAAACCCTAAACCCTAAACCCTAAACCCTAAACCCTAAACCCTAAACCCTAAAACCCTAAAACCCTAAACCCTAAACCCTAAACCCTAAACCCTAAACCCTAAACCCTAAACCCTAAACCCTAAACCCGAAACCCGAAACCCTAAACCCTAAACCCTAAACCCCCAAACCCTAAACCCCCAAACCCAAACCCCAAACCCCAAACCCCAAACCCGAAACCCGAAACCCGAAACCCGAAACCCGAAACCCGAAACCCGAAACCCCAAACCCGAAACCCCAACCCCAAACCCCAAACCCCAAACCCCAAACCCCAAACCCCAAAACCCCTAAACCCCAAAACCCTCAAACCCCAAAACCCTCAAACCCTCAAACCCCGAACCTGAACCCTGAACCCTGAACCCGGAACCCCGAACCCGGAACCCCGAACCCGGAACCCCGAACCCCGAACCCCGAACCCCGAACCCCGAACCCCGAACCCCGAACCCCGAACCCTGCTCAGCACTCTTCCAAGAGTCTACTCGTCCCGGAGTTGCGTCTGCCCTCTATTCCATTCTAGGAACCACGCCTTACTTCTCCGTGAGTCTCTCGTTCTTAGTTCCAAGAGTCCAGGTAGCGCTCCACCTTTAACCATGGGGGCAGCCCATTAAAGGTTGATCCATATCTGTCTTCATACTCTGAGTATTACAATGCCATTATCGAGCTCACTACCTTGAGTCAACTTGTTCCTGGAACCTGCGCATGTCCTCTGCTCATTCCTAGCAGTCGCGTCTCAATGCTCCACAAGTCATCCACTTATTGTCCAAGACAAATGTTATCTAACTCATTGATCTTTAGCCTACGAGCATGAAAGTCAATTCTGCATTTGTATTCATTCTCATAATAGCTACTTCATTGGATATCCACACACTTATCCACTCATATCTAGCCATTACATCGGCTTTGGGGCGTTCTGAACTAGGCTCCTTTCATGGCCCACACACCTTCTCTAAGGTGTCTTCGCCTGTTGTTATAGGGCGGTCTGAACTTGGGCTCATATTGTGGCCCTCACATCTTCTGTCTGAGGTGTCTCCGCTTGTTGTCATGCGGTAGTCTGAACTTGGGCTCATATTGTGGCCCTCACACCTTCTGTCTAAGGTGTCTTCGCCTTTCATAGGCGGTTGCATCCTCCTTCATCTGAGATGCTTTAAAGTGGCTCCAAAAGTCTCTTCCATCATGTGGACTATGGGAAAGATAACTGCTACTGATTACATAGAAAGAGAAAGTTGCGGTATACTCCTCGCAATCCTCCACCTCGATTTCTATGTTTAGAGCTTCTATGCCTTTTTGCTTGATAGCTCCACCTACACTAACTCTCTTCGGTGTCTTCGCCTTTCATCACAGGCGGTTGCCTTTTATCATAGGCGTTTGCACCCCCTTAATTAGGTGCCTCTGCAACAGCTCATCTTTCCATCTTTGCATGGGTTGGAAAGGTCTTCGCCTGTTGTCTTCATCAAGAGCACACTTTATGCTGCACTCTTTGTGTCTATTTATAGGCTTCAATGACAGCTCCTCTTGCTCTTTTGTCAATAATGGTGGCTGTCAAACTTACCAAACTTTGACATTAGACAATGGTTGTTGGCTGCCACCAACAACCCACCATTGTAGCCTCCTTCTTTGACAATGTCAAGGGGCTGCAAATGCTGCACCAACAACCCTTTTTGACTCTCACATGGCAGCCATCTTCTTTGACAATGACAGCCATCTTCTTTGACAATGGTAGCCATATAATTGGCAATATTCCAACAATCACCCCCTTTGCCATTTATGTGGGAAATTTGTCCTCTTGCTTCTTCAGCACATGTTTTCCTGCAGCTCTTCCAAGCTTACCATTCTGAGAACATCTTGTACCATTCTGGGATAACATTCCCTTTCGAGCGTATCAACCATGCTCAATCCGAAATGATTTATCAAGCCTCACATCAAGGCTTACAACACCCCCTCAAATGGAAATATCTATTTCCAAGTACGACAGTCATTATTTGAGTATTTTAATGTGATCACGAGCTCAGCACTCTTCCAAGAGTCTACTCATCCCGGGCAATCTCCTTTTGTTAATTCACCACCACCATTTCTAGTTATAATCTCAACGATCGGACCATACCATTGCATCCAGAATAATCAAATTAGCTGGAAACAAGTCTGAAATCATCCAAATCGCATTTCAGACGGCTAAGATTTGATCAAAATAATTCTGGCCTGATGAGTGGCTCAGATTCAATCTCAAATCCGATTGCAAGTAGGATCAGCTACACTGGATCCTATCCCTCGGCTCGCGGCTCGGCTCCAACTCAGCTTGGCTAAACTCAGCTTGGCTCACGGCTGATGATGAGGCTGGTGGGTCCCACTATGCTGACGTGTCAGCTGACTGGTCGCTGACATGGCATGCCAACTGTGCATGCTGACATCACAATTATGTCATGCTGACGTCATCTTTATCTGGGTCAGTCTTGTGGGTCGAGTCATCTGGTATTCGGGTCGGGTCTGCCATTCGAACGAAGAAGAGGCGTGGCTCGCGTGTGGCGCGTTGGTACGCGTGGGCAGCCTCCTCTCCGGCGCGTGTTGGCGCGTGCGGGCATGTCCCACGTCAGAATTTTGCGCCGCTTTCACCAGTGGCTTCGTCTCTTCCTCCTCTACACAGTGGTATGGTCAAAACATAATTTTGACAACTTTCATTTTTGAGCAAAAATCAAACACCACTTTAAACCATAGGCTTTGATACCAATTGTTGGTGGGAGAAACCACTAGTGGTGGCTCTGATACCAATTGTTAGGGATTTCTGCTCCCCATGCGGAACGGTGGTGTTCATGATCATTGCTCAAAGGAGGCTAAGCACACTGACACAATATTTAACGTGATTCGGCAAATCGCCTACATCCACGGGAGAGATTGATATTATTAGAGATAGAGAAAGAATACAACACACGGAGGAGGATCACATCCACTCAACTCCCATCTCTCATTACTACATAGGGCAGCAGCTGCATACAGCAGCAGGGCTGCTGGTGGCAGCCCTTCTCTTTCTTTTTCTCTTCTTCTCTCTTTTGTAGCTCTACTACAAGTCTCTCTCTCACTCTCTCTCTTTGTGCTGCACTCTTTGTGTCTATTTATAGGCTTCAATGACAGCTCCTCTTGCTCTTTTGTCAACAATGGTGGCTGCCAAACTTACCAAACTTTGACATTAGACAATGGTTGTTGGTTACCACCAATAACCCACCATTGTAGCCTCCTTCTTTGACAATGTCAAGGGGCTGCAAATGCTGCACCAACAACCCTCTTTGACTCTCACATGGCAGCCATCTTCTTTGACAATGACAGCCATCTTCTTTGATAATGGCAACCACATAATTGGCAATATTCCAATAGATGGGGGGTTGATATACCAAAAGCACCGCCCTCTGAGAAGGATAGAATGCACCCACTCCACCCAAACTGAGGAGCTTTCTGTGTGCAGCCTTCACACACGCTTTAACACTGCAGCATTGTTCCATGTCCTGATGCTTTTGATCCTCAAGCCACCTTCTTTCAACGGATAGCATAGAGATGCCCAAGCAACTTTGGCTCCTGTGCGATTTAGAGAGGTTCCCTTCCATAAAAAAGCAGCTAAAATGCTCTTAATCTTGCGAATAGTATGGCAAGGTAACAGAAACATACTAGACCAGTAGACTTGGATTGAGAATAGCGTGGACTTGGTAAGCTGTAACCGGCCAGCATAAGTGAGAGAGGTTGTTGTCCAATTCTTAATCCTGGAAGTAATACGTTCTATCAATGGCATGCAGTGTTGATGCGTGAGTCTAGTGCTGATCAAAGGGACGCCAAGGTATTTCACCGGCAGAGTCCCTGAGTTGAAGCCCAGACAGTTGATAATTTCGGATTTAAGCCCCATCTCCACTCCTGACAAAAATACTAAACTCTAGTAGCAATGGTGTTAACCGTATAGAAAGGCATCTTAAAACCAGGGAAAAAACCTACCATGCATCTGTTCCACTTCTCTGCTGTTTCTGTCAGAATCTCCTGGGGAATTTTGAGGCGAGCTCCAACTTTTTGTCTGGGGATAGGGTCTAGTGAGAAACGAGTGCTAGAGTCCATGACTCTGACTCTCTCCACCCATGAAACTATCGAGGTTGCGTTTTTTATGGCTGAGGATGGGGGTAGGGCGGTCTTTTATTGGTTTGCATGTAGATTTTTTGCAGGCCGAGAGGGGTTATTAGTAATTGGTAATTTCATCAATCAAGTATGTTTCACATATGGAACCCTCAACTTTAGCTTTATTGGTCACTTTCTTCTTCAAATAAAACATATACCTATATCATTTCTGTCAATTAGATTATTTTTAAAATAAAAAGGGAATAAAATTAACATAGTATGAAAACATACGTTCAAATGGATACATCCATCGATATTGAACAGGTCCACCAACTTTTACCTCGTAAGGCAGATGTATCGTCAAGTGTTCCATGGAGTCAAAGAAGGATAGAGGAAAAATCCTTTCAAGTTTGCAAATTATTTCAATTATGTTCATCTGCATTAACTCCATGTGTTGGACATTTAAATTTGTTGTACAAATATCTCAAAAAAATACAGACAGTTCAGTTAATGCCTCCCACAGTGGCCTAGGTAAGTAAGGTCGAAAAACAGTTGGAAGAAGTCTTTGAATGAAGACATGACAATCATGACTCTTAATCCTCGAAACCTTACATTGTGCCTCTTTCACACATCGTGAAATGCTTGAAGCATAACCATTAGGAAATGATAATTCCTTCATCCATAACAAAACTTTTTGTTGTTGTTTCTTGTGTAGATAATAAGTGCCTTTAGGTTTGTAAACCCGACCACTCGTATCTTGTTGCAAATGTAAATTTAGCTTCTTACAATACAATTGAATATCCAACCTAGCCTTTAAATTGTCCTTGCTTCTATTAGGACAATCCATTACTGTATAAAAATTATTGTTAAAGACATTTTTCTCAATATGCATGACATCAAGATTATGACGAATCAAATTTGTATGCCAATATGGAAGCTCCCAGAAAATGCTCTTCTTCACCCAATTGTGTTTAACACCAAAGCCAGGAATTTTATCATTATATGATGAACTTCCATTATGTCCCTCAATATACTTGGACACTTCGTTTAACATTTCCAAACCAGATGGATGAGGTAAAGGAAGGAGCCTTTCAATTACTCCTTTCAAAAACTTATCAGATTGACATCTATATGGGTGGTTCATGGGTAAGAATCATCGATGACAATCAAAAAATATAGTTTTTCCTCCATTTTTTAATCTAAAAGCCTTGTCATACTCCATACAATAGGGACAAGACAGATTGCCATGAGTACTCCAACCCGATAACATGCCATATGCTGGAAAGTCACTAATGGTCCACATCAAAGCTGCCTTTAATTGAAAATTTTTCTTTCTATATACATCATATGTTTCAACACCAACATATCATAAATTCTTTAACTCATCAATCAAAGGTCTTACGAAAACATCAAGCTTTTTCCCTAGATTCTTTGGCCCAGGAATCATCATTGTCAAAAACATGAATGGTCTAGTCATGCACTTCCACGGAGGCAAATTATAAACAGTCACAATGACTAGCCAACAAGAGTATGTATTTGAAGACATGTCAAATGAACAAAATCCATCAGTGCATAACCCTAACCAAATATTTTTTGGATCCGATGCAAAGCTTAAGTGGACACGATTAAACTCCTTCCATGCCTCCTCATCAGATGGGTGCACCATAACCCCTATATCTTACTTATGAAAATGATGTCATGCCATATCTTTGGCATGATATAGAGACATGAATAGTCTCTGAAGCCTTGGTGTCAAGGGAAAGTATCGGAGTTGCTTCTCCGCCATATTGGAACCTTTACTAGTTGGATTTCTAGGTTTGTATCGTGAACTTCCAAAAAAATCACAATTTATTTTCATTGCATCTTCCCCATAGTACAGCATACAGTAATTAAGACACACATCATATTTCTCATAACCAAGTTTAAGTGGCCGCATAAATTTCTTGGCATCATAAAAGTTTGATACCAAAATCATTAGGCATGCAACTTTTTGTAAAATCAATAAACTTGTTAAAGGCAGTCTAAGTCAAATTTAAAGTTGACTTCATATTAAGCAATTATACACAAGTAGATAATTTGGATTGCTTGGTACACACATCCCACAAAGGCTCCCCCACAGCTTTCAACAGCTTTAAAAAATTAGTTGCTTCCGGATTTGAAAGTTCCTCTGCTACCATAGGACTAGATAAATTATCATTATAGTATGCATCACCAACCCCCATTACATCCATAACCAGATTCCTATATGGATTTTCTAGATAAACATCATTAACAACATGACTAATTCCAACCGATGAAGGTCTAACCAACATTGGTTCTGCGACATAAGGCTTCTCATGTACAATTTAATTTTCATAACAAGGTAAAAAACCTTTTCTCAATAGATGTTTACAAACATCATCTTTCTTTAAAAACTTTTAATTTTTGCACCTCGCACAAGGACATCTAATTTTTCCATCAGATATATTTTTATCAATTGAAAAGGCAAAATTGATAAATCTTCTAACACCTTTAATGTATTCACGACGAAGGCGATCATCCATAAAATGACGATACATCCACGATCAATTATCCATGTTAATCTAATTAACATGATAACACCAATAAGCATTTTTAGAAATAAGCATACTTCTTTAACTACTAGTACTTAAATAATTCTTTAAAATAAAATATGTACCACATAAACAAACTTTAATTATTTGTCCAGCTCACACATATATATAGCCAAGAAATTAGTACTTTTAGAGTTCATGGTTCATGTTCTTAAGATTTACTGGGTTGCTATTTAAGGCCACTACTATTCCAATTGGCAAATTTATTTAATAACCTTAAAACTCTATAACAATTCTAACATGAGACATTAGATTTTGACAAATTTTGTTGGCAGTCTATTGAAACAGTAGAGTTATGCTTAACGTACGGGAGGGAAACTTTTTGTGCTATATATAATTGACATTTTATAAACGTTTTCTTTTAGGGTAAGCTACAAGATGGACAAGAAATTGTTGTGAAGAGGCTGTCAAGGAGCTCTAGACAAGGATTAAATGAGCTCAAAAATAAGGTGATGCTAATTAACAAGCTTCAGCACATAAATCTTGTAAAGCTTTCTAATTGAATTCATTTTTACATATATTTTAAGCATTAAAATTGAATTCAATTACATGATTTAATAATTTATTTGAAATATAAGAATTCTAATAGGTTATTAATTGAATCCAAATTTAAACAATATTGTTATTTATCCATTTTCTTTTTAATTATTAGAGTAAACTATTATTTTATCCTTATGTTCTTAGTCAAGTAATGATTTGTCTATTTGGTTTGAAAAAAACTCAATTCCAAGTTAAACTATTAATTTTTAATATTTTTTTGGCACTTGTCTTCTCATAACAATTTTTTTTTCTTTTAAGATCCAACCTGAAAAATTTCAATCTTGAACAAGATTACAAATGCATTTTGAAATATTATTTTTTATTTATCTTTTTAAATTATTTTTTAATATCAGTATATTAAAACAATTTAAAAACATAAAAGAATTTTCTCCGCAATCCAAAAGGGACAGAAGTTGTTGTGGGAAAAAATGTTATCCTCTTTTTAGTTTCATCACTACCTTTATAATTTGTATCAGAATCTTCCCACATGCATAACTTTTCAATTCATGGATTTCAAATTATCAGAAATTTTTATATACATAAAATTCAAGGTAAGCGGAGTTTTAGATATTTCATAACCTTTAAGCCGTTCACCCCCCCTATAGTTTATTTCTATTTTATTTTGATCGCTGGTTCAACTTTATATATAGAAGTTCTTTTTCTGCACATACATTTTAGAACCAGGTTTGCCTGGCCAAGTAGCATGCTGGGCCTGATGCAATTATTTTGGTTGCTGGTTCAATTTTAGATATTATTGGTCTTTTATTGAAAATTATAAAATCCAAAAAATAACAAAATTATAGATAAAATGAAATATTTTTAGTA
>Ga0325402_1003722_pt1 | contig 13879 bp, 9 predicted proteins | sample PopdelMetagenome_22_FD_207212 | JGI IMG/M metagenome (GOLD analysis project Ga0325402, IMG submission 207212) | Populus deltoides microbial communities from Bellville, Georgia, United States - Xylem-PdKOR-R3 | ecosystem: Host-associated > Plants > Phyllosphere > Stem > Wood/Secondary xylem... | reverse complement strand
TCTGTTGGAATACTTAATTCAAATCCTGCTGATTGCCACACCCTTTTGCACTTGGTGAATGGTGTTGAGCAAGCTATTCAAGATTTTGGAGAGTGAGATGCAGCTCCAGTTTAAAGTGGGGAACTTTTGTGCAGATTTATATGGCTTGTTCTGCTGCAGTCAAGCATCTCTTCTGTTGGAATACTTAATTCAAACCCTGCTGATTGCCACACCCTTTTGCACTTGGTGAATGGTGTTGAGCAAGCTATTCAAGATTTTGGAGAGTGAGATGCAGCTCCAGTTTAAAGTGGGGAACTTGTGCAGATTTATATGGCTTGTTCTGCTGCAGTCAAGCATCTCTTCTGGCAGAGTGGAACTCCCCACCTCCTGGGCTCAAGCTAATCCCGCAGGCTGATGCTATGGAGATCGGTGCACCTACGAGTCAGGCTGAAATAGGACCAAGTGGATCTTAACCTTGTTCGTTATTTATACAATCTAGCCGCCATAATTGATGAGTTTTAACTTCATTTTTGAATATGAAGTTGAAAACTTCAGTTTCATCCATTTGAAGTAACCAATGTGTATTCAGAATCCAATCTGCAAATCTTCTCAAAAGGTATTCAAATATATATGCATTCACGTCCATTCTGCAATGATTGATCTTGGAAGACAATTTACTAGAAAAATTTCTTATCAATGTCACCTCACATATGCAAACAAGTTTCAATCAACCATGTTATGATTGGAAATCTTGATAAGAGAGACACCATCTCGCAAATGCAGAAATCTGGATGGTCGGTGCCCAACACATGATCACCTATTGATTCTATAATAAGTGATGGATACCAACCATTCTGATTTAGGTAAATTGTAGTTTGAAATGCCCTCATCCAAAGTTGTTAAACACGACTCGAGCTAGCGGATTGATATGAACTTGAAGCCTGTTACAAGCAAGGTGGTTTGTAGTCGATATAGCCAAACTCATTCGATCCGATTGAGCTTTTAATGATAATCTAATTTAAATATAGTTGAGTTAATATTTTATGAAAATAAAAAATACTATTATTTTAATAAAAGTAATTGATCTAAAAATCTAAAAATCAATCTAATGACATAAGCTTTTTTCGAAATCAAACTCCGTTTATATCCATGTAATTGTAAAAATATTTTGCTAGCTCGGCAAGGACAATCATGGCTTTACAAATCATGGTAGAATTTGTATCCACATGAGTCAAGAAGTGATCATTTTCTCCACATCTAATCGATTGAAATAATCAATCACAGCTTTTTCCTACATGTAAATCCTATTTGACACTAGAGAAAATGAAGCATCATCATACATGGCAATTTGAATCCTTGGTTCTTTTATGATTTAACGACAGGGTTGACTTAGATTTTTTTATTACAAAAGATGTCCTTGTAGACTTGTTCCTTCTATGTGGTTGTGTGATTAAGTTCCAACATTGCAGCAAGAGGAACCTGCACCAGTATCAACCCCCCTCTACTCTTCTCTTTATTAAAATCTTTGCTCTTCATTTGGTCTCTACATATCACAAAGCATCAGATTTTCTCCACCAAAATGGTGCTCTCTCTCAAAGTCATCTCCTCCATCTCCCTCTCCCTTATCATGATCTCCTACCTAAACTTTGCAACAAGTCAAAACCTTTGCTTGATGACTGCTTGTAACCGCAGCGAGCCAGTGATTCGATTCCCTTTTCAGATTCAAAATCGTCAATTGAAGGCATGTGGTTATCCAGGTTTTGACATATCCTGTGGTAGCTCCAATGAGACCATGCTAGAGCTACACTCTTCAGGAAAATTTGTTGTTCAAGCTATAGACTATGCCACACAAGAAATATGGATTAATGATCAGGGAAACTGCCTTGCCGATCGAATCCTTTCGCTTAATCTCTCTGGCTCTCCTTTTATTGGCCTTCACTATCAATCTTTCACGTTCTTTAATTGCTCATCTTCTGATTATAGGAAATACGGGCTAAATCCAATAGCTTGTCTTAGTGGCTCTACGTACACAGTTTTTGCTACATCTTCTTCAACGGTTGTAAGTTCTCTACAGAATGGGAATTCATCCTGTAATTTAATCAGGGCGGTTCCTGTTCCAGTTGACTGGCCATTTTATCAGAAAATTTCGTCCTCGGACCTTAGCGAGGACCTGCATCTCACTTGGGAAGAACCTGACTGCGGAAAGTGCGAGTCGAGGGGTGGACGGTGTGCCCTCAAGACCACTTCTAGTAAAGTTGTTTGCTCAAATCTTCCCCGTCATGGTAATTTGCTTCATACTCTCTATCTGATCTTTGCCTAATTTCTTCCCATGAATATATATGGCCATCATCATGACAAATATCAGTACCTCCTTGGTATAGCAATTATCTAGTGGTAAACATAGTAAAAATAGCTATAAGAACAAACTTGATCAGGTGACTCAGGCAGTATTTGGAAACGCGGTTCAACTTGTGTTTTTAAAAAATTTAAATTTTTTTTTGCTAAAATTTAATATGGTTTGTACGTTTTAGATCGTTTTGATGTGCTGATGTCAAAAATAATTTTTAAAAAATAAAAAAAAATCATTGACATGTATTTTAGCATGAAAAGTTATTCGAAAAACACCCGCAACTACACTGCCAAATAAGCTCTCAATCCAAGACTCTAGTCATGAGTGGTGTGAATTGACCTCTACTTATTGTTTCATTTAATTTTTGATTTTTTGAAATCTTTAACATAAAAATTTTGGAATTTTTTTTTTGAAACCTCTTAAATGATATTATTTTTGATAAAAAAAATTTAAATAAAACGTGACTTGAGTTAGGTTTTAGGTGACTGATTAAGTTTTATAATCAAGAGAATTAAAATAAAAACTATAATTTTAAGAGTTGAAGTAATCAAATTCTATTACATCATGTTCCCAAATAATAATTAAAAAAGACCCCATTTGGGTAGGACATAATCCAAGGTGGTAGAGTCCGATGGAGGCTAGAATTTTTATTTTTGTTTTTGGTTGGTGATTAGGGACTGAAATGTTAAACTCTGATAAATTAGTAAATTAGTTTAGCGTGAGTTTTTAATTAAGTGTGATTATTCTTTGTGTTATCATTTCGGATTTAAATTTGAGAAAGTTTTTTTTTTTGATAAATACATATTAGGTGCGGAGAGCTACCTAGAAATCAATTGAAAAAAATAAAAAAAAATCTAATCTTGATTTAAGAAAACTATATATGAACTTAGAGAAAAAAACAATATTGTTTTTGGGTTGTAATTTGATTTTTTGATAAAGATGGAATTAATGAATATTTTGGAGAAGCCTCCTATAACAAGCTTACACATATATAGTGCATGATCATGCTGAAGTTAATTACTACAAGATTAGATTAAATAAATAAAAAATAATGCTACAATTTTTGACCAAGTAAAAGGAGATTGTCCTAATCTATTCTTAAATCCCATCTTTCTTTGATTTAATTAATCTGTGATTTTCAAATGAAAATCCCAGTTGAAATCTTATATCTTAATCATGGAATTAATCAGCTTATCCCTATATATACACTTAGCAACTTATAATTATCCATATGATATTCTATAGAACACAGATTAATTAGTTGCATGAGGTTAGCATTATGGATAATTTAATTAAGGCTAGTGATTGGCTGCCTTGCTAGAGCTGAAGTGTTGACCAATTATTACATACACTAGCTATATTTCTCCAAGAATTGGTCTCCGTAACATCCTCCTCCTCGCTTGAAATGGATTTAACACTTTCCAGAATGCAATCATAAATTTTGATGGTTGACTCGGACTATTTCCCATTTGTCCACACCAGCAAATTATACCTAATGCAACATATATCATAGACTATACAAGTTCTCATTGGCTAAGATAACGCAATTGATAGTTTTTACGATTTTAGTTTTAAAAAATAGATTTTAAAAAAAATTTAAATCGTAATCTTTTTATGATTAAGATTTTAAGATAGAGTTCTCAATGGAAACCGTGCAAAACTATATTATATATTGATTAATAGTCAAACAATTTCAAAATTATGATTATGGCATAACATAGCTTCAACATGGATCCTTCTTAATTTTCTAGAGGGAGTAAACTTTGTTGTAGGAAAATGAGTGGCAAATATTTTTCAATCTTTGTTGAGACATGTGTTCTGTTCGTCTCAATTAAACTTGAATAATAGAGTTTTTGTGGGAAGCATTAATATTCAATAAAAATAACATTACTCTTCCTGATAGTAGAATTGTACCGTAAACTAATGTAGTGGCTACAACATGGTCAGAATTTCCAAGGTCAGCTCTCTATGCCATCACCACAGCAGCTGGGATACCAGGGGCAATAATCCTACTAGGTCTCCTATGTTTCATCTGTGGCAAGGTCAAAGACTGTGATAGAAGCAGCAGCGAATCAGGCGGTCTACCGGAAGTCTATTCCACGGTTGATACAGAATCTGTAGTTATTATTGCTGGGTTGGACGGACCAACAATAGAGTCCTATCCCAAGATAGTCCTTGGCGAGAGCAGAAGGTTGCCTAAGCCTGATGACAACACTTGCTCAATATGCTTGTGTGAGTACAAGCCTAAGGAGACGCTCAAGACAATTCCTAAATGCAAGCATTGCTTCCATTCTGATTGCATTGATGAATGGCTTCGGTTGAATGCGTCTTGTCCCATCTGCAGAAATTCTCCTGAAAGATTGCCACCAGCTGAATCTTGATCAAAACTATTGTATTGGGTCACACTCCTTGCTTGCTTGTGTTAGAAACTTAGAATATATTTAATATTGCTTGTAAAGAACTATTGTCCATCTTCTTTTGAAACAGCTGAATCTTGAGAAAGAGGAGTCCGGTTCTATCATAACATGGGTGATGATGCCTAGGTTATATTTGCAACATTTCCACTAGTTATTAGTCTTTAAGAGATCATTTTGAAGCATGAAAGCAAAATGGCAAGTCTGATATACTTCTATATGATAGAAAAGTGCACACAGGATTGATCTAAATGACTGAAGAGATCATCTACCTGTGCTGAGTTCTTTAAACACTTCCAGTTGAGATTACAAAAGGGGTGGAAGGTCTCTCAAAAAAACAGATTGAGATGCCAGTGGTACAAAGGCAGGCGGATGCCTTTCCAAAGTAAATGGCAAAGTGAGAATCTGTATTTTATTTGTACCAACTATCAGAGGAAGCAGAGGAAAGAAAATCAAACGGTTGAAGGTTCAATGAAAGGACGTGGATTTAGCAGTCGAGGAGTGTGCAGATTTTCAATAGAAAAATCAAAGTAATTAAAAATCAAGAGGCAGGTGATACCAGTACAAGTTTTCATAAAACAAGGGGCAAAGGTTGTTGTCCAAATTAAATGCAGCAGAGAGATAAAATATTGAGATTTCTTTTTATTTTTTTTATAAAAATAATATATATTTTTTAATTTTATTTATCAATATCAATTTTTTTTAAATAAAAATATTATTTTTATGTATTTTCAAATAAAAAATCACTTTAAAAGCAACCACTGTAACAATATTAAACAAATTTAAGATTCAAAGATTTCAAAAAAAAAAAGAAATTCAATATTCAAGAATTTTTAGTAACCTATCTTTGATACCTTTTCAAATAATCATCAATCCAGCAAGAAATATGTATACCTATAGTTTGATCATGGATTTCCGGTATGCTGTAATGTCACGAGGATCTTTCATGACAATTTTGTCATGCATGGTGATCAAACTCTTGGATACAGTACAGCAGCATAGATTTTTGTGTACTTCACTGCAATTATTTTTTTTTGATGAAACAACAGTCCGTGAAGTATTTAGAAAAATAACAGATGATATCTACAACTCATGGCTAGCATGTGTCCTCTAAAACTGTAAAATGGTATGCAAAAATTAAATGGAGTGCAGGAGGAGAGTGAAAAAAAAAAAAAGGAAAAGATTTCTTAGACATACCGAAACTGTGATAATAACACTATGGTATCATTGAAAAGATATTGAATAGACTACTACAACGAAATCAAGAAATGTCAAGAAATATCATTAACGAAGACTAGACCTTGCTTGTCTTGTGACTGTTGCCATGTCTCCCACACCTTGCTTCTTGGCAATGATCTTTAAGTCCAATTCCGTGGCCAACAAGGACCAACATGAACAAGCCAAACAAAGAGAGATCCATCACCAACACTAGTTCTATGGAGCTCCATTTCTGTTCAGTTTACTAATATTGACTTGATATGCTACAAGGACTTGGGCCTAGTTGATGTAGATGTTTTGAAATCAATGCTATTAAAAATTACTATTCGCTGATGTGAGGATACCAATAGTTGTGTGATTTTCTTTAGGAGCGTGCGTTTTCTCTTAATAATAAAAAGAATGCAGAAGCTAATGCCTGCCATGTGCAAAAGCTCAATAGTTTTGAAGGTGGGACTCCATTAGTATTTGAAAAATTTGATGTCCATGGGAGTTTGGCATAGATACCAAATGAAAAAAGAATATATATGTCAGTATTGATGTTGTCAGCACTGGAAACATCGGAAGTTCGAGCTTGCGCATGTATACATGCTAAAATTGTATGCCCTAAGAGACAGAGGATACAGAACCTTTCACTTTCTCAGATGTTTACAACAAGGAATTAATCATCTTTGTGCTCCATCTTCTTGTGGTAATCTCCATAACATCAGCCCTCCTTTTCGGCTAAAAGGAGATCCACCAAACTGTGATTAATCTTTATATGAGCTAGTTTGTGAGAAAAATCAAACATTCCTGCACTTGTATTCAGGAAAATACCCTGTACAGTCCATCAATTACCATAACTCCATAATTAGAGTTGTCGACGCCCGTGTTAATAAGGATACCTTCTCCTCTCTCCCTCAGCATTCTTTGACGGGAAACAACTGCAGTTGTGAAGACCCTTTTGCCTGGCTTTGATTCACTAAAGAGTCACGTCCGCTAATTATTTTCATGAAGTGTGCAAATCCAGCGAAGTCTCCTCTTCATGCGAACACATCTCCTTGGAACACTCTTATGTTCTAATTACTGATAATATGAAAAAAGTGGAGCGCTTGTGCGGAGTTAAGGTGACTGCTAAGACATCATTTCCGAGAAGATATCACAGAAACATTTCCTATAGGGACATCCGCAAAAGGCTCGTTTAAGGATTTAAACTTAGATGGTATGGAGTTAAATGTGGTATTTGCAGAGGAAAGGGGAGGTGCTACATTGAAAACAAAGGTCGTACTTCAATAGTTTTCTTGTAACAATTTTCTCTGATCTGTTAATTTCATGTTCTTATTTGATGATTTTATTGTATTGTCATTTTGTTTTGCAGATATTGTTACTGCTGAAGAATTTCTGCAACATCAGAATAACTTCATACCACTAAGATACTTTTACTCAGAAATTAAGAAAATGACCTATGGTTTTAAGGACAGGTTGGGTTAAGGAGGCTATGGCTCTGTCTATAAAGGGAAGCTTTATAGCGGATTTCTTGTGGCAGATGTTGGACAAGTCAAGTGCAAATGGCCAAGAGTTGATAAATGAAGCAGCAACAATCGGAAGGATTCACCACGTTAACGCAGTAATAATAACTGTTCTTTTCCACCAAGGGATCAAAACGTGCCCTTTTATACGAGTTTATGACGAATGGATCACTGGATAAATTTGTTTTTCCTGGAGAAGGGAATACTTCCTTGAGCTGGGAGGAAATGTATGAGATTTCTCTGGGGGCTGCTTGAGGGATTGAATACCCGCGTCGAAGTTGTGATGTGCAAATCCTACACTTTGATATCAAGCCTCACATCATACTTCTTGATGAGAACACACGAAAATTTCTGATTTCGGACTCGCAAAATTTATCTTACAAATATCAACGCTGTCACTCTTACTGCAGCATGAGGAACAATAGGATACATAGCACCAGAACTGTTCTACAAAAGTTTTCCTAATGTTTCCTACAAAGCTGACGTTTGTAGCTTTGGAATGTTGTTAATGGAAATGGATGGATAAAGAAAGAATATGAATCCGGCGGCAGAGAGTTCCAGCTAAAACTACTTCACTTCCTGGGTTTATAAACAAATAGTAGACGAAAGATTTGAAATCGGAGATGCAGCAGAAGATGAATAGACAATAGCAAAGAAGATGATCATAGTCGCATTATGGTGCATACTGATGAAGCCTATTGATCATCTTCCAATGAACAAAGTTGTGGAGATGCTTGAAGAAGAGATTGAGAGCTTAGATTTGCCTCCCAAGCCTGTTCTTTTTCCAGAATAAAAACCTGTACAGTAGATAGATTCTACAGATGAAACGTGGTCATGCTCTATGCTACTAGACTGTAGAGCCTCAGTTAGTTTAATTAGAAACTCTGGTTGAATTGTTGAATTTGAAGTGACCCATTTTACCTGCAAAGTCAATTTTCTTGACACTGATAAATTGTAGTTTTTGAGCTGTCTTAGAGGCGGTTTCTTTGATCAGTTGCATTGATCAAATGGGATGCATATAATCAAACTTGAATAAAATCTTCACTGAAGTTGGTAGCTAATGAGGAATCTTCCCCTTTTTGGTAAGACAGATTTCTGCATTAATTTACATTACTTTGATCCAATGGTTGCATCTTGCCTATACTCTTCACTGTATTTCATATACAATATTTGAAGTCTCTGAAGCAGATTTAATTATGATTTTAGTAAGATTCAACAATTGTTACTGACAATGGTCATTGCTGTTAAATATGATTTTGTTTGTCAGTTTCATTTTTTAATTTTTGATGTAGCATTCAAAGATCAGAATCCATGAATAAAAGAAAATATACTGCTGCTGAAGGAGTTGTGTACTGCTGATCATTCCATGGTCAATCTGTTTCAGAGATCACTTCCAAAATCTGATGAAGAGGTCTCCCTGGTAAATGTGATTTCATTCTTCCTGGACCCGCCGACGAAAAAGGGCTAGGAGGCATTGTTAATTTGTCTCCTTCTCCTTCCAACATTTGAACTACAGTATTCATTGAGGGACGCTCCACAGGGTGCCACTGAATGCACCATAAACCAACAATTGTCAGCTTCTTTGCAATTTGTGCATCTCCCTCCTTTTCAACCCGGATTATCAGCTCTTCTCCGTTATCCAGGCTGTTGTAGACCCATTCAGGGAAGTAGATTTGGGTGTTGTTCTCTACTTCTTTATCGACAGTTTTCCTTCCTCCAACCATTTCAAGCAACACCATTCCATAACTATAAACATCTGACTTGGAGGACACATTCCCAAAGTTCCTAGAGAAAACTTCAGGTGCAATGTACCCCATGGTTCCTCTAGCTGTAGTCATGGAAACAGCACTCTGATCCTTGGAACATAGTTTCGCCAGACCAAAATCAGAAATTTTTGGACTGAAATTATCGTCTAGCAAGATATTATGAGGTTTGATGTCGAAATGGAGGATTCGCTGATCACAACCTTGGTGAAGATACTCTATTCCCCTAGCTATGCCAAGAGCAATATCCTGAAGCTTCTCCCAACTAAGAGGACAGGTCTTGCCGTGTTCTGAAGATACAAATTTCTCTAGTGATTCATTTGGCAGGTAGTCGTAAACTAGAGCTCTTCTAAATCCATCAGCACAGTAACCGACTAATCGAACAATGTTGACATGATGAATTCTTCCCATTGTTCCCACTTCGTTAACGAACTCTTCACCATTCCCTGTTGAATTGTTCAGGATCTTCACAGCTACAAAGATCTCATTAGAAAGCTTTCCTTTAAACACAGTTCCATATGCACCCTGACCCAATTTCTCCTTGAAATCATTTGTAATCCTTTTTATGTCAGCATAAGTGTATCTAGCGGGCTTGAGAGCTTTATAATCTGCCAAAAAAATTTCAATCCTTTTCTGATGTTGTTTTGCTGCTTTGTCGGAGCTGTAGACACGATAGAGCGCAAAGAGTATCAGCAGCAGAATAGCTGAACCAACAGTTACTACTGCACATGAAACATTTCTAGTCAAGAAAAGACATTCTAGATAGTTTAGCAGATGCTAGGCAAGGAAAGAAGCTCAGAATGCCAAATTTGGAGAAATCTTACCTGCAGCCACTATCTTTTTTATTATGCCTGCACAAGAAAATGGAACTGTCAGCTTCTCAGCAGCATGGCATGACATTTGACAATCATACTTCAATCAGCACAAGTAACTGATGCTCAACATTTATCAACACAGTCGACCTACCGACAAATGGACCGATTTGTTTCCAACTAAGAGTACTTATAAATTTTGAAAACCTGACATATCCTATAAATGATCCTAATAAGGAGAGAAAAGGTGAGCAAATCCTACTGTATATCGATACAACAACTCACTAAATAGTTCTGGTTAAAAGGAGATCCTGCACCCAGACATTCCCCAAGCAACATCTGGAAATCACCAATACCCCAAAACAGTGTATGATAAAGCACTACAACCATTCGTCGAGCCACTTCTACAAACCACCAATGCCCAGAGTAGCACTACTCATGCTAGGCCAAAACGAACATGACTCAAGAGGTAGACTGTGAAACAAGACTGATGAACCTCATAAATATCAACATAGAAAATGCCATGCTGCTGCTTGCCAAAACCCTTATAGCTGCTCCTGCTGCTATTGCTGTTGCTGCTCCCACAGCTGAGAATAACCTCAATTGCCCAAGATTCACCTGAATCACCATCTCCCAAATTTATATCATTCACCAAAATTCACCCCTTGAAGTCCAAGCTCCGATTTGACTGTGTAAGTACTAGTAGCTCAAACAAGAAACTCAATTCCGCCTTAACTAGCTAAACCCTACAAATCCGACTGCATTATACCCAAGACAACTCCCCTCGCAAGATCACCATCTCCTCTAACTAGTCCCCTGACAACGCCTTCAACTGTTTAACCATTACCAACCTGAACTTTCCCTGTAGAACACTAAATTCCAACAACCAAATTGCAGACCTTCATCCACCTCAATGCCTTAGCCACAAACAGAAAACTGAGCCAAAAAACAACTAAAACACCAGCCTTTTGCAAATGAAAGCAACAGGGCAGTTAGACCAGATGCAGCAGCAGGTTGTAGAATATCAATTATCAAAGCGAACAACTCAAAGCACTAACTTATCATATTCCTCATCCATAGATCCATTGGAAAGGACCAAAGCAGGATCCAATCAAGAGAAAACTAGACGATGGAAGCTAGAGGTGGGTTTAAAGTGTTTTTGATGGGTATTTCAAGAATTCCAATTAAGAATACTTAAATCTTATTTTCTTAAATAAACAAATAATCCAACAGTTCCAAAATAAACACACAATTTGGATTGGCTTCAAATAAACTAAAGCAGAAAGTGTAAGACAAGCTGTACCTTCATTTGATTTAGGCTTGTCATAGCATTCAGTCTCGATCCTATCTGTGTTATTCTTCAATCTGCAGAACTTACCCAGTGCACCACAAAGTCCACATGCCGGTCTTGACCAATTCAAATGAAGAATGTTGTCCCTGCTATTTAAATCATCTGGAACCGATGAAAGGTTATACATCTTGCTACAAGAAGTCAGGTCGAAATAAGTAACGATACTACCAGACATAAAGGCATAAATATCATATCCTGGAACACCAAGGCAAGACGTCCATAGATAAGAGTCTCTCTGCCTTGAAGTGCAGTTGAAAAAGTCCAAGTCCCTCTGTAACTGTGCTGCAAATTTGAAAGGAGATGTTGATAAACTGAAGTTCAAGAGCTGCCTTGGAAGGCAGTTTTCTGGATCAGTTGCAGTGATCAACTCTGATGCATAATCAATATTCTTGATGTAGAGTTTCACTGAAGCTGGCAGCTCCAACAATGTTTCTTTCCTGTCAGTGCAAGATAGATCAAACCCAGGATAGCCACAGTAATCTGGCTGCTTGCCTTTGATTCTGAACGGGAATCTTATGACTGGACCATGCTTCTTACACCTTGCTTCTTGGCACATATCTTTAAGGCCAACTCCATGGCTTACAAGGAGTAGCAATAACAAGCAAAGTAAAGAGAGATCCATGTCCATGACTTGGAATATTTTCAGCTCCATGCCCTTACATATGATCTTATCTTAAAACATCCTTGTTGGTTTGCCTGTATCTCCACTGACTAGCAATATTTCCTTTGACTTGGCTTTGTTACTCAATTTGATCAATGCTAGTTTTTGAGCATTAAATTAGTGTTTCTTAATGCCTGCAAGTCTGAATACCATTATTTTTCTTTTCCTTCTGGGTTACGATGTGTAACTGCTAGGAAAAAGGTCAAATATGTCAACTTGAGGAACCACCAGTTTTTTTTTCTTTTCTTTTTAGAGCATGTTAATTTTTATGTTAAATAAATATTTTTTTAAAATTTTTTTGTTTTGAATTAATTTTATTTTGGTATTTTTTATTTTAATTATATTGATATTAAAAATATTATTTTATTAAAATAATATTTTGATATATTTTTAAATTAAAAAAAACTATAAAAAATAACTATTACTATAATACTGAACATGCTTTTAATAGGTAAATCTCTAGATTGTTACTATAAAAGAACTAGGAAAATATATTATCGTGAGTTTGTGTTTTTTTTTAAAAAAAATTAATATTGTTTGAAGAAAAGATTTTTCACAAAGTAACATAAGTCAAAAACATTTTAGTAAATAAAAATCACGGTTGCTAATAGCAACAATTGGAAATAGAGATTTTCTAAAATGTGCCATAATCCTTCTCTTTTTAAAGATTAAAGAACAAGGCAGATTTAGTGGCGCAGCCACACTAAGTGGCTGTTTGATAGTATGGTGCAGTTTTAGTGGTGCAGCCACACTATCTAATGTTTGATTAAAGAAAAAACAAAGTGTTTTACTGGTAGGACCCACTGATATTTGAGGTTGCATCACAGGTTTTGAGAAGCAGCAAAATATGCTGCTGCTTCTCATGCTGCTGACCTAACATTAACAGTGGAGCATGGCTCCACTGCACGAGTAAATTTTAATTCACTTGCATTATTTACATGAATAGTTAGTTTTTTTTTGTTTTTGAAAAACTAGTACGTAAAGTTTTTTTTTCCTGAAAAACTAGTATAGTTAATTAATTACACTTGTATTGTTCACGTGAAATATATATATATATATATTTAAAAAAATTAGTTTAACGTAAATTAAATTTATTCGTACTGTAATCTCAATTTTATTCCTGATAATATTTTACTTAATTTTATTGCACGCAGGATAAATCATGATAACTGTAGTTATTGTCGAATGAATTTTCTACATAATGAAATTGTTGATTTTTTTAAAAAAAAATTGTGTTTTACCCGAAAAACTAGTACTTAAAATTATTTAATAACACTATATAAATTAGAAGGATATCGCATAATGACGTAGCATTTGTGAAATTTGATCGCAATTCCAATTATGTTATTGCATTAAAAATCATTAGTATTAATATATATATATAATTATTTTATAATCTCAATTTGAAAAACATTTTTTTAACCAAACACATTAAACTACTTTTTCTTCGATCAATTTCAACCACAGTTTTAACCAAACACTTATTTTTTCAAACCAACCTCAACTAAAAGTACTTTTTATAAAACAACTTTTTTCAAACCACAATCACAAAAGTTACCGCAATACCAAACATACTCTAACGGGATAGAAAATGTATTTCTCAAAGAGAAAAAAGAAAGAAAAAAAAAGACAGTAAATGGATCAGATATACTTTCAATAAACTTGTTTGAATATCTTGATGCAATAATGTGGCCATGCAGCCACAGCCGGTCATGGCAAACCCTAGCTAATTATGTGGGAAAAAAAGTACCATTAATTATATTGTTTTATGATCAAAATCAAAATCATTGTTGATACTGTAACACAAACTTTTGAGTGGAAACCCA
>Ga0325402_1003718_pt1 | contig 13886 bp, 5 predicted proteins | sample PopdelMetagenome_22_FD_207212 | JGI IMG/M metagenome (GOLD analysis project Ga0325402, IMG submission 207212) | Populus deltoides microbial communities from Bellville, Georgia, United States - Xylem-PdKOR-R3 | ecosystem: Host-associated > Plants > Phyllosphere > Stem > Wood/Secondary xylem... | reverse complement strand
TGGAAAATTGAATCATGCGTCATGCTCGTTCATGGGTTGAAGTGTCATGCTCTTTCTGGGTTGTTGTACCATGCACCATTGGCTGGAGATTGTGGCCCATTGTTGTGGGCATGGAGAGTAAGGTGGAGCAATTGGTGTAAAAACACGAAGATACCTTGCATAGAAAAACTTTTTGCATAAAAAAGTTTGTGTGAGCTAGAAAAGATTCTTGTTTATGAAAAGTTCGCGTGGTTGATCTAAACGGCTGAAAAAACATTTATATGTATATTTTTTATAATTTTTTTTGGGTATTATCAATATTTACTCTTCCTGTCAAAGAAATATTATTAGTGATCAAATAACTTCTCGAATAAGTCTTGACCATCTCATACATATTTGAATTTTGGCATCTATGGAGTTATTTTTCTCTTGAATTCAAATTCGAAACATAGAAAGCAAATTCACAAGGGTCAAGCCTAATTAAGCTTATGAAGGGCTAATGATGCCATTTAAAACATAAACATTCCTAGCCATTAATGAGGATTCACAAATTATTCAATGCAAATTATGAAAACGTTTTAATACAAATTAATATCCCCAGCAAAGAGAAATCCTCCATTCCCCCCTCCCTGCAATAACTCCATCATTACCAGATTGTAAACAGTCCTCCAATCTCCCAAGTTAACGAAGCAAGAAGGACAAGAAGTAATGTTTTGCGTGCTCGTTTTGTTCTTTGCCATGAAATTTCCTTTATTATTCCAAGTTACTGCATCCATGCCCGTCACATATTTTTCCCATTCTTGTGGATTGCACGACTCTTCAACTTTCTTGGTCTGAATCTTCACCCAGAGAGAACTTTTGTTGACCACCTATGCATGAGTAAAAACTTGCTGTTTTTTTAGGTTAATTAGGTATTGCAACCAAACCCCAGTAACTTGAAATGAGAATTTGACTAGGTAAAAGGTTTGAGTAGGAGAGAATTTGAATTTCATTATTCCTACCACAAAATGGTAATAAAAAAAAATGTTGTACAAGCAAGACCATAGAACAACAACACTGAAACCTTGAGTATTGATCCGAAGCCAGAGCCAAGTAGATTTTACCATCTTTCATCATGTTTGATTTACTATATATATTTCTCTTTTTTTTTTTTTTGCAATTCATTGTAAAAACCAAGACTTCGAAAAATTTTAGGACAATTTGAGATATAAGATCTTCGTTTTGACTGTGTTTTGGTAGCGTTCCAAAATAAAAATGATATAAACATGTTTAGTTAAAAATAAAAAATAAAAAATAAATATATTTTATAATAATTTTAAATTAAATTCTTTGTATTCAAAATACAAATTACATGTAAACGTGTCTCATATGTTTTTTTTATATCAATTAACTTAGATAATCTATAAAAATTTCACTTTGTATACATATTTTAATAGAGTAAAAAACATACTTTTAACTATCATACTTACTCTCCTCTATAAAAGAAAAAAAAAAAAATTCAATTGTGGATATCTTATCTTACCAAAACAAACTCGAAACCTGATATGATAATTATATATTTTTGTTCTAATAAATAGTTAATCAGAGGAAAAAAAAGAAAAAAAGAAAAAAAGAAAAACTATATGATGCAATGGAGGTGAATATGAGCTGTAACATCCATGCCATCCTCCCTTTCCTGACCCATCACAACCTCATTACAGTGAAGTAATTCAATCCCAATCCCATTTTTATCCCCCCACAAACCACAAAGACTCTCTCTTTCTCTCTCAAATTGCCTAATAAATAAAAAAACAGAAGAAAAGAGTAGAGACATACAAGCCTTCTTGAGGGCTTCCTTTCTCTTCTCCCTTATTTTCCCACCTGAATTTTCTGCCTCTTTTCCTCAATTCTATATCTCTTTTATAACTCATTGAATCTTCATTGACCCTTTATTGAATGCAGTTACCTTAAGAGAAGCTAACTGATTTAATCCACAAGAAAGCTTCAATCTTTCGGGTTCAGTCTTAAAAAATCAAAAGTCCAAGCTACCCAGGTTCGGTTAAACCATTGATTTTATTGTATATAATGCTTTATTATTCTTGGTTTTGATGGTGTTGGGTTATATATTACAAATTTTCAATCCTTTAAGATTCGTATAAGCAATTCAGCATTCTGTGTCTACTTGTTTGTGGACTAGGGTTTTAGAGGTGAGAAATTGGTGTGTTTGTGCTTTGGGTTTCAAGTTTAAAGGGTTTATGTTAATGGGTTTTCGCCTGTCTTTTCATTGGCTATAGGGTCGAGGTGTTTTGAGGTGCGTGCAAAGTACTGGGGATTGGTGGCTTGATTGGGATATGAATCGTAGGGTGCGGCGAAAAGTGGCAAAGAAGAGTAAGGAGAAGGTGGGAGTACCTGGTAACCCTGAAATTGGAGATGCGGATTTGTGTCCGGATAGTAATGAGGACGTTGATTGGACTAGCTTGCCAGATGATACTGTGATTCAGTTATTTTCTTGTTTGAATTATCGTGACCGTGCAAGCTTGTCATCAACGTGTAAGATATGGAGGGTTTTAGGTCTCTCTTCGTGCTTGTGGACTTCATTGGATCTTCGTGCCCACAAATGTGATCCTGGGATGGCAGTTTCACTTGCTTCTAGGTGTGTGAATCTTCAGAAGCTTCGGTTTCGTGGAGCAGAGTGTGCTGATGCAATAATACATCTTCAAGCAAGGAATTTGCGTGAAATAAGTGGTGATTACTGTAGGAAAATAACGGACGCAACTCTTTCTATGATTGTTGCTCGGCATGAGGCGCTTGAAACCCTCCAACTTGGGCCAGACTTCTGTGAGAGGATAAGTAGCGATGCTATTAAAGCAACAGCCTTTTGCTGTCCGAAACTAAAGAAACTTCGGCTGTCTGGATTAAGGGATGTTTCTGCTGAAGTCATCAATGCTTTAGCTAAGCATTGTCCAAATTTGATTGATATTGGGTTATTGGACTGTCTAAAGGTTGATGAAGTAGCATTGGGTAATGTAGTATCTGTTCTTTTCCTCTCAGTTGCAGGGACATCAAATATGAAGTGGGGTGTGGTCTCACATCTTTGGCACAAGCTGCCTAAACTGATCGGTTTGGATGTTTCAAGAACAGATATTGGTCCAAGTGCAGTTTCTAGATTGTTGTCATTATCACCTAGCTTGAAAGTTTTGTGTGCAATGAATTGCCCGGTTCTTGAAGAAGACAATAACTTCAGTGTGAATAAATACAAAGGTAAATTGTTACTAGCCCTTTTCACCGACATTTTTAAAGGACTAGCTTCTTTATTTGCCGATACTACAAAGACGGGGAAAAATGTCCTTTTGGATTGGAGGAATTTAAAGACCAAGGACAAGAACTTAGATGAAATCATGACTTGGCTAGAATGGATCCTATCCCATACTCTTTTGCGTACTGCTGAGAGTAATCCACAAGGTTTGGATGCTTTCTGGCTCAAGCAAGGTGCAACAATATTACTTAGTTTAATGCAGAGCTCACAGGAGGAGGTTCAAGAAAGGGCGGCCACAGGACTTGCGACTTTTGTGGTCATTGATGATGAAAATGCTAGCATAGATTGTGGAAGGGCTGAAGCAGTTATGAGAGATGGCGGCATACGTCTTCTTCTAAACCTTGCAAAATCTTGGAGGGAAGGTCTTCAGTCAGAGGCTGCTAAGGTGAATTTCTTCATTGGATGTGCAGCAGCGCTGATTATAGCTCGATTACTGTTCACCCAAAAGATTTTTATAATGTTTCACCATAATCCAGTCTCCCAAATAGTTTAATTTGATATGCTATATCCTGCTTTCTTATTCTTCTTATATTTTCTCTCTTCTGTGAAGACTATTGATTTCATGTCTCAGTTTGATCTTGATTTTCACTTGAAAACATGGATCTGGATGAATATTCTAAGTTGTTAATGATACAGGCAATAGCAAACTTGTCCGTAAATGCAAATGTTGCAAAAGCTGTTGCAGAAGAAGGAGGAATCCAAATCCTTGCTGGGTTGGCAAGTTCCATGAACAGGCTGGTTGCTGAAGAGGCTGCTGGAGGGCTTTGGAATCTTTCAGTCGGAGAAGAGCACAAGGTTTAATATTTTGCTTTTCTTTATTTTATTATCAGAAGACATATGTCCTAAACTTCTAATTTTGGTAATTTTAAAATTATTGACAGGGTGCCATTGCTGAGGCTGGTGGAGTCAAAGCTCTGGTTGACCTTATATTCAAATGGTTCTCTGGTGGCGATGGAGTTCTGGTGCAGTCTTTAATATCCCGTTCTATGTTCTTAGCATAAAAAAGTTTTTCCCTGCATGTGCATTACTTGTGTTAGATTCAAGTAAATATAGTATGACAATATTTTGAATTTGTTTCCAATTTTTCTGTGTCCAGGAACGTGCAGCTGGTGCTTTGGCAAATTTGGCGGCTGATGACAAGTGCAGCATGGAGGTTGCATTGGCAGGTGGTGTACATGCTTTGGTGATGCTTGCTCGTAATTGCAAGTTTGAGGGAGTACAAGAGCAGGTGTGCTATTTTCTATTATTAGGAGATATGTTATGCGAAAAGAAGGTGCATACTAAGATCTGTACAGGAGACACTGATCATTTTACTGTAGCTTGGAGCCTACATGTTTGAATTAGAATTTATTTGCTCTTAATATATACTTTTTAATTTTCTTCTTCTTGCACTGTTGTTTTATTCAACATGACAGCTCGACGAAGTTATAATCTCAGCTACATATAATTATCAAAATTTTTGAACTTTTCAGAAAAGAATGTGGCAAAGAGCCATCATATGTTCATGATCATGGTGTTTTTGGCTTTGAAAATAACCTCATAAGGTTCAGGTTCTGGTGACTTGTATATCCTTCATCATGGTGCTTGAAAACCTTCTTGAAACTAAGGCTCACATGTACTCCATATTGAAAAGCCTTTGCTATTCATTTATGGTCTGCTGTGCTATGACTGAATGACTTCAATAAGGAGGTTCCTAATTTGAAATTTGTAATTTTAAGGGTCCTATTTATTTTCCGCTAATTATTTCTTTAAAAGATTTTTTCAGTGTAAAATTGATCTGTTGTGAATTATTAATGTATCTTCGTAATGCTAGGCTGCTCGTGCCTTGGCTAACTTGGCTGCACATGGAGATAGCAATACTAACAATGCTGCTGTTGGACAAGAAGCAGGTGCTCTTGAAGCCCTTGTTCAACTCACACGTTCACTCCATGAAGGTGTCAGGTAATTCCTTTACAAATCTGTATTCTGTATCCCTTATCTAAGCTCTTTTTTTTCTTTTTTTTGTATCTGTCAAATACTTTTCATTATCTAATTATTCTTTGCTGCTTTCTTCCTGCTATTGAAATCTTTTATCTGGATACAATCTATTGATAATAACCTTATCCCATTCTAATAGCAATTTCTTAAGCACCAGAAGGTAACAATTTCCCTCTACCTGTCTGTTTACCTCTGATAAGAACAAAAGATAATAAAAAGTTCCAGATATGAGTTTAGTTTCTTCCTTAATTATTGCATAATCTTAATTATTTTTTTCCTTTATGGAGATTTTGTCTTGGACTGCAGTTTCCACAATCTTTTTATTTCCCAGTCATCACCAAGGATTAAGGAGTCAATGAAAACTCTTCTTGATGGCAACTTGTTTTTTTTTCAATGCTGTTCGAATTTCTTATTTCATCCCACTGCTTGCTAACTTAACCTAGATGGTCGCCCATTTCTTTTTGTATGATGTAGCTTACCTTTTAGTTCGTTTTCCTTATTGGGAAAGAAAGGTAAAAGGAAGTACCTGGACTGTAATTGTTTCCATCCTTTTATAGGGTGTGATTTTTTGTGTTTGAAACTTTAGTTGTTTGAATTATGTTTTAGGAAAAAATTTGTGTCAGCTCAACATATTTGAAAATTATATTTAGTTCAACCCTGTAACATTCTGTTCTTGCAGCTTAATCACCTTAAATTTATTGGACTTTAGTGTTTGGAATCATTGTTTCTAATGCCTGTGGTAAAAGAGCTGTATTCTTTGGGCCAACTGTAGTTTAGAAATCCATAAGCCATGACTCTTTATATGTGCTCGCATTCAATATTTTATCTGAAATGTAGTATTTTAATTGCTTGTTAAACAGGCAGGAAGCTGCTGGTGCATTGTGGAACTTATCATTTGATGACAGAAACCGAGAAGCAATTGCAGCAGCTGGTGGTGTTGAGGCCTTGGTAATATATTTACTTGCTACCTTCAAGTGTTGTTAGTCTGCGAGATTCATGGTAGCATTGGCACACAAGAGGAAAGTTCTTCATTGAAAGTACTTTTTATAATGTGCTTGTTTGAGAGAACAAGGTGCCTCTTAGTTAGCATTTCAACGACTAGCTAGATGATGGATTCCTCATCAATCAAATATCAATTTAAAGACACAACATTAATGACTTGTGCATGACCCATGGTTTTTTCTTTGTTGAAGACAACACATTATAAATATGGTAGTGATGGAGAATGAAGGAAAACTTGTAGGGTTAATATTTAACCATTCAATGTTTTAGTAGTGTTTAGAAATTATTTATTTTATAGCTAGTACTAACTACTAAGTAGCTTTATTAAAGTGTTTCTTCTGTCCTTGTTGGATTTGGTTTCCTATTTGGATTATGAGTTTTGTCGATTTCATATTTATTAGGGCTTTCCATGCTTTGTTTTTTCTGCTCTTATTAGGATTAAGTTTCCCCATGTGGAATATCGTTGCTGCCTATATAAGGCATCCTAGCTAGTTGATCGATCAAATAAATTGGCTTTTTAGAGATAGGCTCTCTTTATTTTGTTTTCTCTCACTTGCTTGTACATTAATTGAATATTCACTATTGGAGCTTTCCACAATATAAAGTTTGATTTGCAAGGCAAGATGTTGTTCATCATTCTGAGATGAAGTGTTTGGAAACTGAAAGCTACGACCATGTAGTAAAATTATCCACCTCCCGTGAGAGCAAAAACACTTCCAAAAGGGTAGACTGTCTTTTTGAAGCCAAGCTCGCATTGCAAAAATAAGTATAATAAATGTGCTTGCTTAAAAATTGTAATTCAGCATCTTGTATTCAGGGTTCCTCTTTCAGTCCTTTACCTTTTTCTCTTTCCCAGAATCCCTGAGAGTCACACATGATCACTTTATTGATTTTTTCTTGAGCAAGGAACTGCTTTTCATACTTATACTAGTTCAGGGAAAAAAAAAACCTTCTTATTATCACATTACCACCTTTGCCTGTCTCTCTCAGTCTAGTTTGAACTGATTTGGTAATTATTATAGTTTAATTAAAACAATATACATGAGAGTCAGTAGACATGAATGGTTTGTCTGATCGGGCCAGGTGTATTTTATGTTTTTGATGCTCATTGTCTACATTTATTATGCGTTAACTGTCATTCATAGCATCCTTTATACTGACTCGTGCTTGGTCCAAGTTCTATGGGAAACATTTATTCATCGCTAAAGTTTTACTTTCAGAGGTGGAAAATCCTTCAACTATTTATGTTTTTGCTTTGTTCTGTGGGCTAATGGCCAATGACTTTAGCAGCAACAATTATACTTTTGTTTCTTGGTTTTATGATTTTTCCTGATTTCTTTTGATGACCAATGGTGTCTTCTGTGGTAGGAAGTTCCACCATACATGTATTGAAGGTTTCATTATTTGTGGTGTATTCAGGTAGCCCTTGCACAATCTTGTGCAAATGCCTCTCCAGGTCTTCAAGAGAGGGCTGCTGGAGCTCTCTGGGGATTGTCAGTGTCAGAAGCCAACAGGTAAATCCACTGGTTCATTTTTTTGGATCTCATTTTATCGTGTATTACAGATTGCAAGATATGACTTCATGTACCAAGGAAATATGTATATGTTTTTGTTTGCAACCATCAACTGAAGCCCAGCCACAGGGTAGTTTCCTCGCACTTGTATAGGGAATTCTTCAAACCAGAGAATTCTCTCCCCTGTGAGTTGTAAAAGGTAGAGGGATATTGGCCGCAGCCAGCTGGTGGTATGCTGCATATAGTTTGAGAAAATACTTTTGTAATTTCCCACATGACGCATGATGATTATTTTTGAGCATAGAATGTTAGGCACAAATAGCCAAAGTAAGAACGTTGAAAAGTATCTCTCCATACTAACAGTATTTAGTCATTATAAAGATAGATAAGCGTGGCATCTCTGAATCATCAAAATGTTGAACATGTACTTTTATAGCTGAATAAAATATTTTTGTACTTTATGCACTTTGACCATACAAATGTCTGTTGTCATCATTTTTATCTTGCAATTTTATGTTATTTTTTCTTGAACTTGTTCTTTTGTAAGAAAATAAACCTATGTATTCTCTATGAAATGAAGGTTTTCTATTCTTAATCTTAGGTTTTATATTAGTGCTAACCATTTATTTTTTGGTCTATATTAGCATTGCTATTGGACGAGAAGGAGGTGTTGTGCCTCTGATTGCTCTGGCACGCTCTGAGACCGAGGTCAGTCTTTCATTCTCCCACCAGCCAATGTCTGAATTTCCTAGTCATTATCAAACATTTCTCTGACTTTAGGAAAATCATCATCATTTTTTAATGTAACTTCAACATATGTTGGCATCTATAATCAGAGCCCCCAACAAGTTTGCAACTGCTTGAAACTTGAAAAATTCCCATATGTTTCTTGCTGTCAATAAAACCCTGGTCAACCTTACTGTATGTTTTCTCTTCTAGGATGTTCATGAAACCGCCGCAGGAGCTCTCTGGAATCTTGCTTTTAATCCAGGAAATGCTCTTCGTATAGTGGAGGAAGGAGGGGTTCCTGCACTCGTTGATCTATGTTCTTCATCTGTATCGAAGATGGCTCGCTTCATGGCAGCATTAGCATTGGCCTATATGTTTGATGGGAGGTACTTATCCAATCTCCCTTGCAGGTGCATGGACAACGTATAAAATATTCCTGCATTTTGGTTAAAATTTTATTTTGTTTTTTTTTTCTTATGCAGAATGGATGAATTTGCACCAATAGGAACTTTAACAGAAAGCACTTCAAAGAGTGCAAATTTAGATGGAGCTAGAAGGATGGCTTTGAAGCACATTGAAGCTTTTGTCCTTACATTTTCTGATCCCCAAGCATTTGCCACCGCTGCTGCATCATCAGCTCCAGCAGCATTAGCACAAGTAACTGAGAGAGCTCGTATTCAAGAAGCAGGACATCTGCGATGCAGGTGCCTCTCTCTTATGCACATACATGCACACTTGCATGTCGGGCTTACATACATTTATTACCATTCCAATACAATCATTTGCTTTATTTTGCAGCTTAAGTTGCATGAATTAAGAACAGTATATGCTGATGTTTGAATTTGCAGTTAGCTGCTTTGCAATTATGCGTGCTTGTTAGTGTAAATCAGTTATGATTGTGGTTGAATTTGTTGACTACATGTAGATGATGCTGATTTTGTGTGACTTCTATACTCAAACTTGCATCTAATTTCCTGGAGGTCTTCTCTCTTCAGCACGAAGGCCATCATACATAAATCGACACTCTTTATCACACTCCTCTTTTCTTAAAGTTTGGGCTGCACAGATAGTGTCAATTGACTAGGCCACCCATCTCGTGTTTCCCATAATTGTTCACCCATCTCGTGAACGACTTCAATTTTATAGTGCTGACTGGTTCTTTAATTTACCATAATACTCCTATTTATGAGTGTGGTTTCACACCATTTTGTTGCGATAAACCTGAGTAAAAAATTTTCTTCTCGCTTTCTTCCTTGTATGGCCTCAGTGGAGCTGAAATTGGAAGATTTGTTGCCATGCTACGGAATCCTTCTTCTATACTAAAGGCTTGTGCTGCGTTCGCTCTTCTCCAGGTAATCTTTCTCATAGAGACTCTTAAAAATGAAAGATCCAAGTTGGTTGAGTTCATTGTCAGTTCTATTTTTCCACTGAATATTTGATTGGGTAAGTTTAATTCTCTTCTGTGTGAATTTAATCATTCAATTGCAGTTTACCATTCCTGGAGGACGGCATGCTTTGCACCATGCGAGTCTCATGCAGAGTGCTGGAGCTGCACGTGTCCTGCGAGCTGCAGCTGCTGCAGCAACTGCACCACTTGAAGCCAAAATCTTTGCAAGAATTGTACTGCGCAATCTTGAGTACCACCATATAGAATCTTCGATATGAAAACAATCTTAGCCTAGCTGATGGAAGCTAATAGACATCGAGTTCCAAGCTTCCCTTCTTCCCCAGTGGAATAGAATGTATTCTGCTTTGTAATCTCTATATAAAGGAGCCAAACAACTTCCTGAAGCAAGTCTGCTTAACTTAATTAGCAAGTCTGCTTAACTTAATTCTTTCTCCTCTTTCCCTGCCTTTTTTTTTTAAGGTATTTAGAGGTGGTTTAGTTGAGTTTGGGTTATTTTTTGTCCTCTTATGTAACAATTCCTTGTAGTTATACTGTAAGTACTTTTGGTTGGGGTTTGATCTAGAAACAAAGTACATAAACATTTTTTTTTTATATAATCTGTATTCATTGCGATATTTTCCATATAATGATATTTGAACTGTTTGAGATTTGACGAGGCTCTGATCAATTCTTTTCTTCCTGGTGTTATGGAAAATAGTTTTTTTAAAAAACAATAGCTTTGGGAGAGTGAATTTCAGGTCTGGGACTTGAATTTTTTTTTTTTAAGAAAGTGCTTTATAATCACTGGATTGGTGGTTTAATGAACTGTAAGTAAGAAATTTGTGCAAAAAAAAATAATATCATTTTTCTTTTGATTAGTAAGAGTTTTATGAACGAGATGTGCAAGAAGAACATTTTGTTTCTTTCAATTTGTATCATCAACTAATATTTGGAAAGAAACATTATATTTAATCCCTTCTACTCGAAAGAATAAAGAATTTTTTTTTGATAGAAAATAGAAGTTCAATAGAATGATATCCAAGAGAGTTTTAGGAAAAGAAAAATGAACGAAAAATAAAATAAATGGATAGATATTCATTATGAAGAATGAACATATACTTCTACTGATCATTTTCCTTTTTCTTTGATTTATGATGGTGGTGATAAGAGTACTGAGCCTACAGCAGAATATGCAGTAAATGCTGATTCTCAGTGCATCCAGCTAGCTCCATGAAGAAGTTCTTGATTGTTGAAAGCCATCTATAAGATGAAGCTTCTTTTATCATCTGCTGAGTAGGGGCAGTGCTCGTTCCTCCAAGTAAGGTAATATGTATTTCTTCATATTAGTTTGAGAGATATCAAGATGTCCCCTGGACACGTTGATGAGTTTAACTTTTCCAGCTTCATCCAATGTTTTCAATCCGATCCAGTCTTCAATGTATGCCCGAGTCTATAAGGCGTAGAGCGAGTTAGAGAATTAAAAGCTAACAATGATTAGAATTAAAAGAAAATAAAAATTAACTTAAGACATGCAACAAAGTTCAGACAGTCGAAGATGTGTAACTTAAATTAGAGTAAGATTGTAAATGTTACCTCTTGTGCTAGAAAAACATTATCGAAGGATTCATCAGGATTGCATCCAAACCTGGAGATTTTCTTCGATGCTGAAACTGTCTTTGCTCAAACTGATAGGGATCAGTAAGTTAAGATGATTACCGAGAATCGAAAGATGTAAAGGAAACCCAACAAGGTAGCATTTGGTTAGTGTCTTTGGATAGAAAAGACGAAGACAGTTAGCATAAAAGATTCGAGAGTCGATAGAAATGTGTTTGACAGAAGTAACTCACCACGATTAAGACTAAGTTCTCTAAACTAGCGAACCATTCCTTGTATGCTGAATTTCTTGTATTATTGATCTCGTTGTTAAGCTCGGGGAGGAATCTACATCCTGCTAAAATGCAAGAAACTCCTGTAAGAAACAAATTTATGTTGCTGGGACGATTCATTTAAGGCAAATAAGAGGAATGGATGACTTGCATGGAAAATTGAGTCTCGACCAAGGAAAAACTTGATCATGTGACAATAGCACAAAACAAAATGTTAAATTAGCTACTTCTTAATCCAATATAACTATGCTTTTCTTTTCATAATGTTTCAAATTTCTTATTGGTGATTTCTTTCATGTTTTGGGGGAAACTAGCAGTGCACTGTTGGGGGATGCATGGAAGCTGTACAGAGCTTGGAATTAGAAGATCAGGAGGATGTATCTTGATATGGCATGACTGTTCAGAATGACCGGTTATGACTGATTATGAAGACCAAGGATATGGTTTGTGTCAAACTGGGAATTCCTTCCTACTTTATATATGTCATCTGTTTACAATGATATTACTTGTCATTTGTGTAATCATTTTGATTATAAAAGGAAATCGTAGTCTTATTGTAAAGATGTTCTAGCATTTCAGGAAAGGCAGAGCAAATTGGTTGATCTCGGAATCTTTAAAATATAATTTCAATTTTATTATTATAGACAAAATAAATTTGTAGCATAATCATGAAATCAGATTGAATCCTATAAAATTTTTGCTTAATCTTCCTATAAGAAACTAAAATAAATAAAATAGGGGGATTTGAATAATTAAAGAAATGAAATTCTGAAAATAAAATTGATAAATTGATATGTTATTAACTCAGTTTTTAATGGTTCACACATCTATTTTTATAAATCTATTCATCATCAAAGTAAAAATAAATGTTCTTTCAAGTCAAGCAAGTAAATTTGATATCTTCTAAAGTTAAGGGGAATCGAGGAGACTATTAGCAAATTAATTAGACGAACATTTCTAATTAATTTCTTACCATTAAACGAATTTAATATTGAAAACAAATTCTTATTCATTTGGCAGTAGCTTTAAGAGCAAAGTGTCAAATTTATACTAATCAGTCATTCAAAAGTTTGACAATTTAACTTAACTTATTCTTCCCTAATAAATTAATATTAGAGTTGCAACAATTAAAATAATTCTTTTGCTTCCAACTCTAGTCTTTAATAACAATTACAGATTGAAAGAAACTAGAAAGTATACATGTCATCTCAAAACAATTCAGCTATGTCGAATAGAAATCGATGGCATAATTTTGAAATAAAAAAATAAGTATTTGAATATATAAAAATTATAATGATAACATTATTTCTCACAACATGATAATAGAGATAATGTCTATTCTCCTTAAACCAAAATTAAGAATTCATTACTTATGATCTCTGAAAATTATAGCAGCAAAGATGAACTCTTTAAAAATTTCAATGGCAAAGATTTTTTTTCCTCCTTTTCGTCACATTGATCTCCTTCTTTTTTTAATTTTAAGAGGCAGCTTTCATGATAAGATATCAAAGTTAAAAACTAGGAGGCTCTAAGTTGTAGAGAGTATCTATCTGATCCCATCAGATTTTCTTTAAACGGTAGGACTCTCATTTTGTTAGTTTTTTATCAGATCAGGAAACAAAACCTATCATCCAGCTTGCATCAGGATTTTCATCTTGAAAATGATTTTATTTGACCAAAAGCCCTTCATAAAAGTTGTATTTCTTGACATGTAGATGAATTTGAGATTTAAAATCGCTTTATTTTGATATTTGAAGCTCAAGACATATCCGTTTGAATATCTAATGTGAAAGCAGAGAATTCTGCTACGAATAGAATTCTGACATGATTTTGCAAATCTAATTAGAGATATAAATGATATCAGATTTCTTCCTATAATATTTTTCTAGAAAGCTGGATATATGTAGTTTAACTTTGATTAATCCATGTTTCCATTCTATAACTCCAACTTGGTGAAAATCTTATCAGAAAACGAAGGTCCGAAACATAAAATGCAAAATTTCATATTTTTTAGCAATTAATTCACCAAGTCTCTTAGACATGCTAAACTCATAAAATTACTTTCAATGAGCTCAAATAAACTTAACATACATTCAAAGCATAATGTAAAAAGAATA
>Ga0325402_1003717_pt1 | contig 13887 bp, 4 predicted proteins | sample PopdelMetagenome_22_FD_207212 | JGI IMG/M metagenome (GOLD analysis project Ga0325402, IMG submission 207212) | Populus deltoides microbial communities from Bellville, Georgia, United States - Xylem-PdKOR-R3 | ecosystem: Host-associated > Plants > Phyllosphere > Stem > Wood/Secondary xylem... | reverse complement strand
TATATATATATATAAAATAAAAGAAGGCTAAACCCGGTCCAACCAGCTCCGATTGCTTATGGATGGATGTGTAGCTTTGGGCCCATTAGCCAGTAGCCCGTTAGGGCTCACAAAATCGCGTCTACCAAACGCTAGGCCATGTCGTAAAGCATCCACCCAATAATATACAAAATCTCTTTGGAGAAGGAGCAAAGAAAAGCAAAGCCAGGCGGGGCAGGCAGATTCACAATCTTCAGCAAGAATCTAATTTTCTCGATCACTCAAATCAATCAATGGTATGCTCTAAAGGCCTTTTATTTCCCCTTTAATTTCCCTCTATTCTGTTTTAGCTTTTTTTTGCTCCTTTTAGTTACCTATTACTTAATATTTCTTATCCACTCAATTTATAATATGAACGTTTAATTTCATATAAGTAGGTATTATATGAACTGATCTCATGTGGGTTTCCATTATTTTTGCCAAACACACTTCAAAGTTGGAGTCTTTTTGTAGTTACCAACAGTTAAGGAACACCACTTTTTTTTTTCCGCTCAACTCTTCTTATTGTTGTTATTAATTATAGGCTGATCCTGAGTTAGAAGCAATTAGACAAAGAAGAATGCAAGAGCTCATGGCTCAACGAGGCATGGTAATCATTAATGTTGTTGTTGTTACTACTGCTACTTTTAGTTCTCTTAATTTAATTTGTGTGTATGAATTATTCGTGGCATTTTAAAATTTATTTCTTTTATGATGATGGCATTGCTGAAAATTTACTACTAATTGAACAGGGAAATCCGCAAAATTCTGAACAACAGAAGGCCCAAGAAGATGCAAAGAGGTCGGTTTCTGAAATTCTACTTTTGCATTATTACTCAACAGAGGGCCTCTTCTGGTTTCTGAAAACTTGATTTGAAATGAGAGCATAAATTATATTCTCGAGATTTTATTTTTTTGAAATGGTGTGTTCTAGTTTCTGAGTAAGTGAGGGATTAGCAAAACCTTGTACAGATGTTTGAAAGCGGGGTTGTTTCTGAGCTGTTTTTAAAAAGCTACTTTTGAAAACAGTTCGTAGAAAATCAGAAATTGAGGTTCTGTCTAAACAACTTCATGGGATTTTTTGTTGCGACATGTGACTGTTATTCTTATACAGAATTCTCAAGATGGACTATTAATATGTTTAATGCAGTGATGCTGAGGAGCGAAGGCAAATGATGCTTAGTCAGATTTTGTCTTCTGAAGCACGAGAAAGACGTAAGTTCACATTTGAGATCATCTCTAGAAGTTCTTTTATTGGATCATAATTTATCTTTCAATTGTGCATGCTTTCTCTTGAAAAATTTGCTTCATAGTTGCCTTCTCAGAAAGCATCAAATTACCACACTGCTTATGTTTCATTATTCAATTGTTAGTTAATTTTGTTTTTGGTTTGGCACTCTTTTTTTATGATGCAATAATGTAGCATGGTATTATAGAACATTATGTCTTTTGGTGAAATTTTGCATGGTTAGAATGGAGTTGGCCAGTGAATTCCTTGTTGGAGAATTTAGACTCTATAGGAATTTCTTTTAATCTCGTTCTATAGACTTCTTAAGGGTTTGCAGTTTCTCAATCATTCTTTTTCGGTGGAGATACTGAGTAACAAGTATCTTGATTAGTATCCAGTTTCAGCATGAGCATTCTTGAATCCCTGTGGCTTGTAATTTTAACTTGTTTGGTTTATAATAAGTTTCCATTTTTCTTCTCTTTATTAGTTGTGGACATGTTCATAATCATGTATTTAAGAATTGTTAAAAAAACAAATGTATTTGTCTCATTTACTGGGCTAAGTGTTAAGCTAGTTAAATAGGATATTGTTTTATTAGGATGTTTGTAATTTCCTTGGTGATTGTACAGCGGTTCGGCCCATGTGTGGATAATCTGTTTGTAGGTTTGGAAAGTAGAATCCTTGCCAATGAGATTTTCCAACTGCTTTTCTGATAATGCTGGCTTTCTCAAGATTTGAATAACCTTTTATCTAAATTTAATTAAAATACATTCACTAAAACCAAGCATGTGATAGAAATGCTCATTGAATGTATGGATAGACTATAAGCCTATAAGCTATTTGGATGTTATAGCAGAATGATATTCGAGGTATGGATGACCAATAAACACCAAAGATATACAAACAGATGTTTGATATGCGAAATGGATTTTCGAGAACCCAAAGTCAAAATATTTTTGCAAAATTAAGCTCAGATCATTCATTTTTTGGCAAATCAAACTCCAAATCAAAGAGTGATGTGCTGAACTATCCTCCATTGTTTACGATCAAACATGGGTGTGAATTGTGTCTCGGGTTTAGTGTTCCCACCAACTTCCTCAAGGTTGAAAGAACTCGACCTTGTCAAGTATAGCTCCAAGCGGCTTCGATAATACTTTCAAAGATCAAGATTAAGCAGCTGCAATGTTGCTTTATTGATCCAAGTACAGTTTGAAGCAGGCAGCCCTGCCCATGAACTAGGATTTGTTGAACCTAGCCATCTTGGTAAAAACAACTTGGGCATCCAAAATAGCATTAATATATTCCTTTTATGCCAATGATAAATATAATGCTAGTTCTCGGTTTGGTAGATTGATTTGCTGGTAGATCGGGGCGACGTTGTTAGGGCTGTTGCTGGTGGCTGCTCTCAGCATTATTGCTGTTGTGGTTTTATGTGGAAGCTGGTGGTGGTTGGGGGGGGGGGATTTGACTGTTGAAGGGTTATTATGTTTGGGTGATTTGTGTTGTTAGGGTTGTTTCAGTGAGATGCCTAGACAGTGGTAGTGTTATTTGGATAGCGAATTGTGTTGGTATTTAGCCTGTTACAATTGCTATAAATTTGGAGAGGTAACATGTATTTGCTTGCTGGCAAGTGAATGGTTGATTTGGGCAGTGGATTTGAACTCTGCTGTAACGGTAAACAGAGGAGATTTCAGGTGGTTAAGGTATGTGGATTAATGCCCAATTTGTAACGGAAAAATAAGAGAAAATTAGGTTGACGTGGGAAAAGAAGATTAGAAGAAAATAAAGGGGAGAAAAAAAGGGAAGAAAGGAGGAGGAGAAGAAGAGATGAAGCAAGAGAAGAGAAGGGAAAGGGGAGTAGAGAATAATTTGTAGCTTTCCTTATTTAATAAAAAAAAAACGGTGTGAGATGTAAAAAAAAGAGTACATATAATTGGTAAAACCCTATAACACCAACAATTGGGCCTTTAGCCCACAAAAACAAAATGTCTAACAATAACATAAATCAAGTCCAATAATTAAACGAAATGAACCAAACTAAAGAGTGACAGGTTGGACTATCCTTCCTCTTCTGCAACCGAACACAGTTGTGAAATGTGTCTTGGGTCTAGTGTCTCCACCAAAGCCAAAACCTGTGTGTTCAACTAGAATAATAAGCCAAGGGAATAAATTTTCTTGCAATTCAGCAGCAGATCCAAATTGATTCGCCGAGTGCACAGGAACATGTATCTGTGTTAATATGACCTTTCATTGTCTTATCAACTATTGGGGGATCAATTGTGTTACTTTACTTTCATGCTATCTGTGCAGTTGCCCGAATTGCTCTGGTGAAGCCTGAGAAGGCAAGAGGTGTTGAAGATGTCATCTTGAGAGCTGCTCAAATGGGTCAAATAGTTGAAAAGGTATGACAGAAGGCCGTGGCTTGGTGCACTTTGGTTCATTCCTAAGTATATTTTGGGTGCTTATGATCTATATAGGAATTTTCACCCAGAGCATTTACAAAGTATTCAACCATACTGTGTTGAATTTTTTATTTGTAGGTTTCTGAGGAGCGGCTCATATCAATGCTGGAACAGATTAACAACCAAACAACCAAGCAGACAAAAGTCACAGTAAGTCGTGAATGATTAAACTGTTTTTTGATATCCTTTTGTGTCTGGGGGATATATGGATTTTTGACCTTTTCATGTAATTCTTCAGATCCAGAGGCGTCGGAGTGTTCTAGATGACGATGATTAACTCAGATATGCAACCTGTGTTTCAATCGGTGTTTTATATTGGTAGTATATTTATCCTAGACACTTTTTGTGTGTTTTGTATGTAAAATGCTCATCTGTATTCCTTGCTAGACCTTGTAGTCATAATCCTCATGTTCCTATCAATCCTATTTCAAAGACTCATTCTGAGTTTGAGTGATGGATCTGGCTTAGCATTGACAACCACCAAATTTGCCATTTGAAAAAGTCAAAATTGGTATGATGATGTGAAAAGATTCATTTTGGTCCCGATGCGGGGCTGGCATGGCTGTTGGATCAATGTGATGGGATGTATTGATCAGAAAGTAGGATTTACCATGGCTACAACTGTGAAACTTCGGTGTGTAACTGGCATTTTCAAACTATTGGTAACTATTTTATTTTATTATATATATTTCTTTCTGGTGAATTGCTGATTTGCTTAGATGTTTGTAAGATTGTTCTAGCTAAAAGATTGTAGTTCTCCTTGGTGTCTTGTCGCACTCAACTTCACATGTGACTTGCCATACATGACGAAACATTATTCGTGGGAATCCAATTGTTCATAGCTCACTAGTTCTACCCTTTAATTATGGTATGGTCACCTCATAGGGTTTCTTATCTCTTGCATTAAATGGAAGAAATATGACATACGAAAGAAAATGGTAAACGGGGCTCTAGAGTCTACATGGCTCATGGCATGTTCTGTATATAGCTAGACTGAGACCTGGGATGCTGCAGGCAACCTGTATCCTACAAAGGGGGTTTCCTGGCTTATTAAAAATTCCGAAGATCATTGGTTAAACGATTGGTTTAATTATTATCCTTGTCTTGCGCTCTGTTTGGAAGAAGGGAACAGGGGATGTGCTGCAGAAGTTGCAGCACACCCAACCAGAGCATCTAGAGGCGCAGTGGCTGTCGCCAAATTTGCTGGTGTTGATTTGTATAGAGTATTGAACAAGATCTAAGCAATGAAAAGGGTGGCTGGTTTCTGCTTTCTGGCATAGTGTTCCAAACCAATACAAATAATCCACGGAAATGGGACTGTGTTCAATAATTGATGGTGGCACGCTTGTGGCAGCCATTATTCGTTTTCGTTGCATGTGGATGACAGACAGACAGACAGACAGACGAGGTTATCCATAAAAGAAATAAAAAATAGTGTTCGCAAAGCTCCAAATTATAGCTTCTAAAAATTACATATGAAAGCTGAAAAGCTACAAATTATAGCTTCTCAAATTAACACATAAAAGCAGCTTTTTATATGTTAAAGTCACAGTGACAACTAAGAGCAGTGGAACCGAAGCTTCTCTCGAAAAAAGATCAAATTTCTCTTGGAAAAAGATGTTTTCATACTAATCATTGACACGCTAGCAAATAAGTTTGCTTTTCCTCTTCTTATTTTAGATTTGAATCCAAATTTTGATGAGTGTACCGATTCAAGTGTGGATTGTTTATTAAATATTCTAATTGTGAAAGAACCACTTGTCATGGCAGTGACAAAGGCGCGTGAAGATGCGTAGCTTATTTCTCGGCGGAAATGTGGAATCATACGTTATTCATATGCATGCAGCGAAACACACGTCAGTTTCACACATTAAAATCTTGGAGCAAATAGCCCCTGAATTCTTGAACACAGTATAACTTAGGTTTCATATTTGACAAAATCTATTATCTTAATCCTTTATTTACGAGCTTAATTTTCTCATAGCTCTTGCTACATTAGTTTTTATTAAGTTAAATTAAATGATATATTTGGGATTGAGCAAGCAACAAACATAGCTGATATCAATCATGTATAGAAATGATAGTTGATTTTGTATGCATGTTAGTTTTTTTCTTTCTAGTAATGAGTTTACTTTGAGCTAGTGGTATGACTAAGATTATTTTTAATTCGTATTCTATTGACTCTCTCGGACTCATACAACAGGATTCCGCAAGCTCCCACAAATTTGATGCTATCATTACATGGATCAAAGGTTTGTTGTCAAGATATAAGTATCCAACATACTCTAAACGAATATAACTTATGTGCAGATTACCTAGCTAAACTGGTTGCTGAGGGAGATGAGTGTTTTTAGATTTGGGAAAGCCCATTTTCTAAGATGTGATATTTGCTCGAGGCTGATATGATGGATATATTTCATTTTAGATTTTAGTTTTTTTTATTTCTAGTATATTAATAAAAGTAAGAAGTAGGTTAACGTTGATTAAGAGGTGTATGTATGTGTATGTAGTGATGATAAGTTCTCCCCTTGAAGTTCCGTTTGAAAAAAAAGAAGAACAAAAACAAAAGAAGATAGCTTTCAGCGAAAGATAAGGGATTAAATTATAAATTCTTAAAATTAGAGTATTAAGCTGTAACAAAGTTGAAAAGGCATAAGGACCGAATTGAATCAAATCAAATTTAGCATCTGTCTATAAAACTACCCCTACCTTTTGGGATCCTTGAAACATTATCCCTCTGGTAACCATTTACCGGCAAACAGAATCGGCGATATGGAGAAAGAGCATCTACTTCCATACCTAAGCCCAAGAAAGAGAACACCGCAACCACAGCCACCCCTTTTTCCTCTCCCTGAAGACGATGAAATCTCTTTGCCTCTCCCTCTAACTCCTTCTGAACTTAAAGACCGCCTTATTTTTGGACCATCGTCCGCCTCTCCAAGAGACCCTTCACCTCTCCTTGAAGCCTTGACTCTTTCTCTCAATTCACCAAGATCCTCCACTCCTAATCTAGATTTTAGCTCATTTCTTGATTCTCCTCACTTACAACATCACCATCAGCAGCAGCAACAGCAATCTTGGCTTGTTGATCCTGATTGTCAATGGACAAAAACCAATCTTCACAGGTCCAAAACTGCACCTGCTATGGCTGTCATCAATGATCTTAACCACCCTGCCATTACCAAGCCTAAGTTTGGTTCTCAATCAATAGTACGCCAAGCATTTGTTCTCTTGGTACTGTATTTATCTCTTGGTGTGCTTATATATTCTCTTAATCGTGATAAGTTCAAAGGAAATGCAACGAACCCAGTTGTCGATGCTTTGTATTTTTGTATTGTGACCATGTGTACTATTGGTTATGGGGACATTACCCCAGATAGTACTGCTACCAAGCTGTTCTCCATTTTGTTTGTTCTGATTGGTTTTGGTTTCGTTGATATTTTGCTTTCTGGGATGGTTAGCTATGTGCTTGACTTGCAAGAGAGTCATTTGTTGAGGAATGTTAAGAGAGGGGTTGAAAAGGAATCTGCTGGTTCATATATAATTGATGTGAAGAAAGGGAGGATGAGGATAAGAATGAAGGTGGGACTGGCATTAGGTGTCGTGGTTCTTTGTATTGGAGTTGGTGTTGCTTTTATGCATTTTGTCGAAAGGTTAGGATGGTTGGATTCACTTTATCTATCCGTTATGTCGGTTACAACTGTTGGATATGGTGATAGGGCATTCACTTCCTTGGCTGGTCGTATTTTCGCTTCCATTTGGTTGCTTGTGTCGACGCTTGCTGTTGCTCGAGCATTTTTGTATTTGGCTGAGGCAAGAGTGGATAAGCGGCATAGGATGTTGGCAAAGTGGGTGCTTGGTCAACACATGACTGTCTCTGAGTTTCTTGCTGCAGACATTGACAACAATGGGTTTGTGAGGTATGCTTTGTTACTGTCTTTTTCACATTTGCAGCATGCATGTTTCCACTTGTTTGCTTTGAAGGTCATGGGTTAATAAAATTGCTCTCTTAAAATCTTATAATGATCCGGACTATCTTATTTACCCTTTCATAATCATATTGGGTATTCCCTTTTGTTTTGTTAGTATATGTATTGACCTTGAATTACATAGAATTACAAGTTTTTGACATGCAATTGCGCTTTAATTTGCTGAAAGAAACAGAAAACCATGTACAAACTGCTATTAGTACTTAAAGGCTTAAATTGCGATGTTTTCTGTGAAAAGTTGAGCTTCTGAGATTTGTGTTCACATTGTAAGAATAACTTGGTAAAGAATGAGATTTAGTTTGGAGGTTGTTATTAAAGCTCTGTGTTTATGTACCTAGTGCTTGCAAAATTTGGATATTGATAATGAGGTATTAACCTTTTCAAACACTTTGTATAAAGAGCCATTAAGAGCCACAACTTACAGTAAACTGCTTACAACTTAACTTGGTTACATTTACCTTTTGCTATGCATTTTAGGCTACTTGCTCAACTGCTGCATAATTTGTTATAATAAAGCTTTTTTAATTGAAAAGTGTATGTGGCCTTCAGGTTTCCTAAAAGTTCAGTAGGTTATAGGTGAACTAGAAGAAAGTTGAAGTATTAGTTGATAGGGTTTAGACATATTTAAGCTCACTCTTAGTAGTTCATTTATAAAGAAAAAGAAAAAATCAATAAAATACTATGTAGGAATAAAATTTGAATAAAACTATCTATATATAACGCAAATACATAAGATACAGATGTGAATAAAAATTTATTCAATGCTTCACTAAATTATAACATGATTATATTAGCAGTATAGTTTTTACAAATCCTTTTATTTTGAAGAATTACTTTTTAATATAAGCGAGACAAATATTAAAGATATAGACATGAATAAAAAAATCAAGGATTTAATTTAATAATTTGATAAGTTTTGATAGTATTTTTCAAATTTTAATTGTTGAGTTTTGCTGACCTATTTTAAAGTATTTAGAGTTTTAATAGGCAAAATAAAGTGCCAATAAGGTACTATATAGGTTATGAATTATTCAAAAAGCTTGTTTTATGATATTTAAGGTTTTATGTGATGTATAAATAGAAATATAATGAAAAATGGGATTAACATATTTTTTTAGAAATCATATTAATATTTTAATCTATTTCTTAATTGGATATAGAGTTTAATTTACATATTCAGTAATGCCATATATTTTGGATTGTCCTATAAAAAGAAAGAAAATCCTTTTATATAAACAGGACAAAGGTCTTTTTTGTTTTAGCAAGTAGAATTTAAGGTAAGACAATATATATTTGTTTTAAAAAGACAGTATATTTGGTAGTTACTAGTAAAATTTCTTAATATATGTGATAATTCATAAAATTTAAGGGTATTTTTGTCGAATCAAATATTTTGACACTGAGTAATAGTTATGGATTTTTTTGAAAATATACACCTCTTTGTTCCCTTGAGTTGAAGCAACCTCCAATTTGGCCAGGTACTTCATTACCTTGCCATGTATAAGCCCCTGTCCTATAAAATCCACAGTTTGTTAAACGTGAATCCATGCTCTTAGGGTCAACTGTAAAGCAATTGTAAAGGTCTTTTTAGTTTTAGCAAGTAGAATTTAAGGTAAGACAATATATATATTTGTTTTAAAAAGACAGTATATTTGGTATTTACTAGTAAAATTTCTTAATATATGTGATAATTCATAAAATTTAAGGGTATTTTTGTCGAATCAAATATTTTGATGCTGAGTAATAGTTATGGATTTGTTTGAAAATTTACACCTCTTTGTTCCCTTGAGTTGAAGCAACCTCCAATTTGGCCAGGTACTTCATTACTTTGCCAGACTCCATATTGAACCTTATTCATTCCTTGAATCCCAAAAAAATTTCTCAATGTTATGTATAAGCCCCTGTCCTATAAAATCCACAGTTTGTTAAATGTGAATACATGCTCTTAGGGTCACCTGTAAAGCAATTGTACCTTTTCTCTTTGAGGGTGAAGCAAGTGTAACTCTTGTTGTGCAGAGAATGAATGTTAGCCCTCATTTTAAGAGAATGATCATAGTTGATTCATGTCCTGGGTCTACACAAGTCGAAATCATGAATTGAAATTGGTTGACTGGACAAGTTGCCACCCTGTTATGCATAGGCCTTGCTTTCCTCGTACTTCCTCTATAGTAGTCCCAAATATTCTCTGCCTGGTGAAAAGGCTTTTTGGTGGAAAAGTTGATTAATGGTGTCAAGAAACCTGCCAAATATAGCATTGTGAATACGGAATAGAGGCTAGTGTTTAACTTTTGTGCTAAATTAGAGCAATAAAATGGTGTCATAATGGTGTCTGAACTGCTGAAGACCTGAAGTAATTTGACTCTAAGACAAGCTCTTACCCCAGTTATCATGTTAGTTTCTTTGTCTTCATGGTGGTTCTTCTTCTGTGACTGCTTGTCCATGCTCCCAATAGAACCCTCTGCCTCATATAAGAAAACATGAGATTTATACATGGGGCCTCGTCATCCCCTCTGTCTGTGTCTGTTCTTTAAGAACTACTAACTTTCTGATGTCTTTCCTCATATTTTAATTTCTGAAACTTATTTTAAATTGATATTTTATAGTACATAGTTTCATTCAAGCAAAAGATACCTATAGTTCCACATGAACTATTATATTTGACTTCAATAAGCACCTGGTGTATGTATTATTTTGTTTTCTAAATGTTATACTATTTTTTTAATCAATCTGCCAAGTATCTCCTAGTTACTGTACTGGAGAGGTGGGCTTAAGTCTCAGTGCACAAAAGCTGGTCCCAGGATACTACATGGCTTGCAAAATTTTAAAAAAGGAAAACAGTTTACAAACATGAAGGGATTCTGATGATGTTTTGAGAATCTTGGTACATGAGTTGCAACATTATAGAATGTAAACTAGGCTTGTTTTGTGAAAACTAAGCTAATGGATATGTAGCGCCAATTTCCCAATGCTTATTTAGTTTAGTGTTGTCAAGAGGCGTTAAGGCGCTCTAGATGAGGGGAGGTGCGATGCCTTTATTAGCCTCAGGCGTTGGATTTTAGTGATGCGCCGCCTAGGCGAGCACCTTGTGAGTGGGTGCAAGGCGTTAAGGCTAGCGCTTGTTTGAAGTTCTTTTTTAATTGGTTGGATTTTTTTTTAAGCTCATTTATGTTTTGACCCATTTGTTCAATTTTTTTAACTGATATTTAATTTTGCTTTTTAATCTATTCGGCTACTTACTACTTTAAATTATCTTATTTTGTTTTAAGGGTGAAAAATATAACTTACTACTATGTTATGGTATTTTATATTTTCTTTTGAATTTCTAATGATCATCTTAATTGGAAAGATATATATTTTAGATTTATATAATATAATATAATATTGCATTTTTTTTTAAAATTTATAGCATATTATCTTAGTTCATTCGGGTGAGTGCCTAGCACCTTGGGCATTTTACAGGCTTGGCACCTTTTACCTCCTTTCACCTTTGACAACATTGATTTAGTTATATGCATATGCAGAAATGTGGTACCACCCAGTAGGTCTTAAGTAGGCACCCACAATAATTGATAACATGGTGACTATGTTTGCACTAGTTGTAGCACTTGGTTCAAGGTTCGGTGGATTTTGGAGGACAACATTTATATACCTGTTAACTGTCATGTTGGCAAGTTAGTTTTTGCGTTGTTGATACAGCTCCCTAGGGAAGCATCAAAACCTTGCATCTGGACGATTCCTGCTGTCTCATTATATTGAAGAGAAAGGCTAATCACTTCTGACAATGTTGGTTCAGTAATCTAGATGACCTTGCTTCCATTGGTTTCCCTCTTAGTCAAAGGATTCATTATGAAATCTTGGGGGAGAATAATGCAGTCAATTGAAAGCGTATTCTGGTATTATTGTTCAATTAATATGTACATTCATTGACTTGGATCTTTGAGTTATTGAAGAAATTTTTTGTTGAGGTTTCTTCTTTTGGTTTTGAGAAGTTGTTTCGGTTTCATTTGTATCACTGGGAAATTTATTATTACAGGTTTCATTTTGATCATGACTCTATTTCCTTACTACTTAGGTCTTCATGGATGGAAATTTCCTTGTTCGTGTGGATTTTTTAGAGGGCTTAAATTTCTTGCTAATTCAAGAAGCATCCGTTATGAATTTCAAGGATTAGTCTCAGTTAATTTCTAGCTGTCTTTTTTCTCTTACCACGGGGATTCTCTCTCTCACTCTTCCAAGAAATAAGTATCATGAATTGTAGCTTCCACGTAGTTCTATCTAATAACAGAAAGTGGATGGCAATATGGTGTCTTTTCTTCGCAATCTGGCATGGTGTGTATATCAAAGTCTAGTTGGCCTAGACTGGATATTCTGTCTTTATTGACTACTTACATTAGTTTCAAATTTGCAGTAAATCAGAGTATGCAATATACAAGCTCAAGGAGATGGAAAAGGTATCGGAGAAGGATATTCTACAGATATGCCAGCAATTTGATAGACTAGACACCGGTAACTGTGGGAAGATTACACTTGCTGATCTCATGGAAAGCCAGCCTTGAACAAGTCTTCTCATGCGCTACCAAACACTAGAAATCTCAGTGGATTATAGATTGAAACCCTTGAAGGAAATATAGTTAAATGAATTGCAGTGCCTGATAAGTTAATCCTCTTTCCTATTCGTCGTGGCTACCCAATCAGCTTGCCATCTCTGGAGTTCAAAGGGTCCTGAATGGACAAATTTCCACACGCTGTCAACTGAGTTTAGAAACCGGTTTGACTTTCAAGGTTGCATGTTTCGGCAGCTTAGCTCGTAGCAGTCACGCTACTGGTTGTCTGGTCTAATGACAGGGGGATGACGACTGTGATGATTGGAGTATAAATCACTTAATTTTGCTAGTGTAGGCCTATCGGATTAATTGTTTTTGAGATGCCAAAAAGATGAAGCTCTGTAATTCAAACATGACTGGTTCATGTTTGTTATTGAATGAATGAAGGTGGGGCTGCTCCTTCCTCCCATTTGGGATAGGTTCTCTTATGTTGTTCGAATTAAAATCGACATTAGCAGGAGTTTATCCTGATTCAATCTGCAGCAATAATCTGCCTGTGTTTTTATGTGTTTGCTTATGCGTCAAGGGGGCAGCAGCATAAGTGCATTCTAGACACTCTCAGCATCATTTGTCAACCTAGACATCTAGTCATCCTGGCAAGCGTCAACAAAAGCCTTAAAGGTTGGTAACTGCTCTCTTGAACCGTTGTTTATAAAAGGAGTTTACAGGCGTTTAGGTCATTATCTCTATGTTGTAGCCAAGGGGATTCCGTCGCAATTTCTTTTATCTTTCTCTATAATAATAATAAAAAAAGTTGACGGGTTGAAAATGTGGTAACGGTTATTTTTTTAAAATAATTTTTACTTAAAAATATATTATTTTGTTTTCATTATTCATATTCACTACTCTGAAAATTCATCTAAAATATTATTCATTAAAATAATATTTTTCATCTAAAATATTTTTTAGATAAAATTCTGTTTTTATTATTCATTAATTTTTTTATTTTTCCAAACAATATTTTTTTTTATCAAAAGCTTGATTTTTCATATATAACCTTATCATGATATGTCAAGCAATTTTTAATCAAGAAACAAAAAATAATATTTTTATTATTTTTATTTGACTATATGAAAAAAATAAAATAAATGATTCGAGTTTCATATATAATTATTCATAAAATAATTATTAATATCACTAGAAAATGCTCTAATTGTATTTGAAAATTATGACATAATTTAATATTTTTAAAAATCATTTTATTTAAAGATAATTTTATTATAAAACTTAAAAAAAATAAATGAATTTTCTTTAAAAAAAGCCAAGTGGAAGGACGAGATTGAACATTGGCACATGGGGAAAAGTTAACTCTGTGGTTTTTTAATGGGCGGATGATTGCTTGCCCTCATATTTTGTTTTTAAATTAAATAGATAATATGTCATCTAGGTAGATAATATGTCATTTACTGGTTTATTTTGTGACCACTTCAATTATTGAAGATACCAGGATTCGAGTTTTCGAATCCTTAAAACCTAAATTTCAATTAATATTTAATTTGAAACACCTAAAATATATTTTAAAAACCTTAATAACTTAGTTTTGAATCTAAACACACTATTTCATCACTAAAAACTCGAAAACCAAA
>Ga0325402_1003716_pt1 | contig 13887 bp, 3 predicted proteins | sample PopdelMetagenome_22_FD_207212 | JGI IMG/M metagenome (GOLD analysis project Ga0325402, IMG submission 207212) | Populus deltoides microbial communities from Bellville, Georgia, United States - Xylem-PdKOR-R3 | ecosystem: Host-associated > Plants > Phyllosphere > Stem > Wood/Secondary xylem... | reverse complement strand
GTTTTATTACTAAATATTTTCTCTTAAAGTATTTTGATGAAATACGAACTAAACATCTTTATTTATCCTAATCCTAAACCTAAACTAAATAAGAAAAAAAATTAAATTTCTAAACTAAATAGGAAGAATAAAAATAATGTAAAAGAAAATATTTCTTAAACTTAATAGGAATAAAAATAACTAAGGAAACAAATTAATTCTCCAAAAACTCCTTATGCATCATGTAGTTTGAGATGGTATTTCTTGAAAATATTATAATATTATGATTAAGAAAAATTACCCTGATTCTCTTATAGTTTAGTTATTTTTTCACTTTGTCTCCATAGTTTATAAGTTGATAACACTTTACATCCTTACTAACGAGTGCAAAAAAAAATCAATAAAGTTTTTTGAATTATTTACATGATTGCTATTATATTTTAATTAATGACTAAAGAATTATTGCGTTATTAAAATTAAAAAAATTACTATAAAGTTTAAAAAACAAAAACTTTAGCCACCACCCTCACCGCTAGAATCTAGCCACCCAAGCCCAACAAAATTTGGTTGAAGCTTTGCATAAGAATCAACAAAACCTAATGTTTGCATGCTAATCCAGATCTAGGTACTAAATCAACAAAATCCAATTTTAAAAACAAGAAACCTAAATCATTATTTGCTTTTCTTTTTTTTTCACTGTGAAACCCAAATATTATTATAAAAGAAAATTATTGATTTGCCTAGTGTTTTATTTTTTTTTTGTTTTGGTTTTTTTTTGTCATTGACTTTTTTTTTCCTTTTCAACTTCATCAATGTTGCTTTGGATTTAGGGTTGGTAATTTGATGCAATTTGCTTTTTATGTATTTATCACTGGCTAAAATGAATCCCAATAATGAGTTGGTTCTTGATTTCACAAAAAATAATATGATTTTTATCGCATACGTGTGGTGTGGGGGGATATCGGGGTTAAGGAGTTGCCACCTAGTTGTTTGGTTTAGGGTTATTAAAAGACTCAGGTGGACTGGTCTTATAGTAAATTCTATGGTAAGAGACTGATTATAGCTAGAGAATGTAGTAACACCCCTAACACAACTTACTTGAGATAAACTGCATTGTGTGGTCTAAATATGGTTTAAAGATGTTGATGAATTCCTAGCCGGTGGTCTATCTATAGCTCAGAATAAAAATTTACGCTCATGAATAAACCTGATATTTCCAATTTATTTGCGCTTTTATGCTTAGATAAATCTTTGTAGGAATAAATCCATTTAAGTGCCTTGACATGGTTCACCTATCCTAGAAGACAAAAATATTTTCCACAACTTTTATATTGCAGTGAAAATACTTTAAATTAAAATTGGTGAATATTAATTTTTTTTGAGAATTTCCAAGTCAACTTTTGATATTTAAATACCAGTCTACTTATAGATCCAATATTTATATCATAATGTTGACAATTAATTTTCAGAGAAAGAAAAAAAGAAGAAGAAAACTTAGGGTTATTGAAATATTAGCCAAATTCTTAAAGAATTTTACAAACTTGTTGTAAATTCCACATAAAAATACAAAGAAATACAAATATTTTCTAAAACAATGCTAATTTTGTTTTCTTTTTTTATAGGATTAGGCTATATGCAACAAACATAATTTTTTTTAAAAGGTCATGATTGGAAAAAAAAACTCATTTTTTTTCTAAAACCAAAACTGTTAAAATAGATTTAGGGTGTGTTTGCCAAACACACCTTTGAGCAAAAAAAAAAAAACATTTAGCAAAAACATTGCCAACTAAACAAGGTCTTAAGGCCTTTGACCTGACCGGGTTGACCTAAAACTTGTGGTTCGATCATAAACCGAACCAAAGTTCACTAGTTTGACCCAAAAAACAAACCACAATCTAAACCAAAATCCAAAACAAAATTAAACTAAAAAAAAACTTAAATTTTTTTTTTTTATCAAAATGGATCAAAACCTAGAAAAACAGAGGACATGAAGAGCATTCAACATGAACCCAATAACGTAGATTTCAAATCATACCAGATACAAAAAACCAAGGACACAAACATGTTGAAAATCATGCACTGATCAATACTCTAGCATTTATGCACTTCAATTATAACTCAAAAACTGCAATTTAGTCAATATGGGTTTCAATTCAAAATTAAAACCCTAGGATTAAAACCTATTGAAAATATATAATTGATGCAAATAAACCCTAGATCATGGAGCTAAGATACTGTTCTTTTCAAAAACATGAAGAACACTGCCTAGTAACTTAGAAATAGCACAGAAACCCAGCACACTATCAAGCCTCCAAAACTGACATTTTTTACTTCGAAAACATGCATTTTTCATTCTAACAAGCTACACAATCATAACTAAAAATGTTTGAATAAAAAAACTAATAAATAACATCAAAATCATGCAAGAGGTTTCAAATTTCAAAACTGTAAACTTAAAACAGCTTACAAAAACATCAAATTTTGTTCAAAACTAACTTTTTAAACATTTAGAACCCAAACCATTCCCAATAACCTAGAACACACTAACAAACCAGGAAAAAAACATTAATAACCCTACTACTAGATCTCCAAATCGCTATATTTCATTTAATCTAAACATCGAAGCATATTCTAAACATCCAACAACATTAACAAATAACTTCAAACAGGATCAAACAAAGAAAAAAATGACATTCAGTGTATTAATCAAAACCAAAGCTAAAATAAACATAATGTAACAAATATTAAAAAAACACCAGGTTAGAGATGTGTCTCATTGACATCATCTCTTAGGATAAATGAATGCTTTATACCTTCCAAGCTCAAACAATGGTTGCTGCCCTTAGTTTTTTTTTTTCTCCAAGTTTGTTATTTTCTCTTAAAATTGAGGAAACCCTTGTGCTAGACCCTTAAACCTTCACACTATAGAGTTTATTTATCACTTTTTTCCTCACCTCTTTCTCTCCTTCTACTTTAATTTTCCAGGGGGTATTTATAGGGTTTTTGATGGTTTCAAACATAGATTGATCAAAACTTAGCCTTATGATCAAAATGAGAGGGTTTTGGAGTACATTTTACAACCGTGAACTCTGTACCTACGCTAGTTTTTCAATGGTGGTTTTGCAACAAACTTGGTTTTTGGAGGTTTTGGTGGTTTTCCAAACTTGAAGTCCAAGAAGCTTGTTTCTAGCATTTTGATCTTTAGAGAAACATGGTCAGCTTTTAATAAGAACCCACTGATAAGGCTTGAAGTGTGAACACACAAAGAAGATAAGTTGTTTTGTGAAATGTATATCATAACCATCGATGATTGAGTTGACCACTTTTGAAGCATTGTCAGAGCAACTCCGATGTCATCGTCGTTGAATACCACCTCATCTTGGTAAAAGAAGTGCATACCTTTCATTTGGATACAATCATACTCAATTTGGAGGTTTGTGCTTCCACATTTATTCATTTAAAAGTGTCAACTTGATCAACCTAGAATTTGAAAATGTAGTGATGGCTGATTGGGGACATGATGTTGTTGAGTTCGTTGAAGAAAATGAGATGTAAACGTTTGATATGAGTAATTGATCTTTGTAGAGGGGGTGTTTGTCGGTTGAATGATGGTGGTTACAACCCATTAGATAGTCTGAAACGCCATATTTATTCATCTAAAAATGCCTACTCGATTAGTCAAAACTGTCGAAGAATAAGCCAAACAGTGGCTGAACGACGCGTTATCTAAGTTAAACCCTAAAAATTAAGGTTTTTAATTTGGGATTTGACAGATTTTATTTTAGTCCGTATTCTTCCAATTGCATTTAATTGCACTTGTAATTGCCTTTCAAACTCTTAATTTCATGCAATTTCACCCCTGCCAAACTCAACTATCAGCCCTAAAGTTTATTACCATTTTCATCTTTGTCCTTGGTTTTCAATTTGTGCACTTGGACCCTTAATTGACCATTAAACTTTATTTTTTCTTCAATTTGACCCTTGATTTGGGCAATTTTAAACTATACAATCACGTGTTTTTTTCAATTTTGTCCTTGATTTTGAATTTCTTTAATCAAGTCCATAAGTGACCATTAAACTTCAATATTTATGCAATTAAGCCCATAACTTGATAAAATTAACTCTTTAAAATTGCAAATCAACCTCTAGAATCTAATTTGTTCCAATTAAAGTCTAAATTGACTTTAAATATCATTTTTTCTTGCAATTAAGTCCTTAATAAAATTAATTAAACCTTTAAAAATTCTCATTAAATCCTTACCTATCTAAATTTGTATTTTTTTTACCCCAACTAAAAATATTTTCACTAGATGAGCCTTTTATCAATCAAAATTGGGTTGTTAATTCAGTCAATCTTATACATATTGGTCCTCTAACTTTTCCACTTGATATTTTGGTCTTTCACCACCAACTTGGGCAATCTTCTAGGTTTTTTTTTCATGTATATCCTCTTATATTTTGAATTTTTTTCTTTTCTTGATTTTTTTTGTAAGGTCGAAAGTAGGTAACAACAATTTTATTGTTCGAGAAAGATTGAAAATGAGGGGAACCAAAATTGAAATAGAAAAAATGGGAGTTGTTTTTAAAAAAGAAAAACAAAATTGTGCCATTACCTTTTTGCTTAGTTTCACCTTAGGATTTTGTCAAAATTCATTTTTTACCTTTTTGCTTAATTTCACCTTAGGATTTTGTCAAAATTCATTTTTGGTCCCTTTAATTTGAAAATTAAATGATTTGGTTCAAAAATTTATTTTTCTTGCATTTTAGCTCCTAAGATCGAGAGAGTTACCAAAAAACGATGAAGGAGAGAGAAAGTAAAATAATGTCCATTTTTTGACGACAAAAGTAGTCATTCTTTATGTCAATAGGTTTTATTTGATGGGGAGTTTCATTTAGGTCTTTTTTTCCTTTTCTTGCCAAAAATAAAAGGTTGATTTTTCAATTTCTAATCGATTAGATGCTAATTTAAGATACATAAAGGGGTTTAGTGAGGTTCATAAGGAGTTTTTTAGGTGTTTTCATTTGAAAAATAGGTGAAAATAAGTTTTATTATACCTAGAAGTTGGAAGCCTAACTTTTTGATCACATGAGATAACGAAAATCTAGAACAACAGGCAACTTGTCAAAAGCTATATATTTATTTTAAAAGAAGAAAAAAAAATAAAGGCCCAAACATGATGGGCCTTTCCCATGCTTGTATGCATAGGCTTTTTTTATATAGGCCTAGGCGTTTAAGCCACTTAGGTCTACATGTTTGACGTGTTTTATTCCTTTTAATTTTTTTATTAATTTTTTTCTTTGAATTTCATTCCTCAATGTTAGGTTTTTATTGATTTTTGTTTATTTTTATTCTTCAATATTTGTTTGATTTTGAATTTGGTTTTCTAATTTGTTTTCAGTTTGCTTTATGTAGATTTATCACGACCTCAATTTGTTGGTGCTTAATTTTACAAGCATCTATTTGTTATCAGATAATTAAATAAAAAAATATTTTTAGAAAAAAAACAAAGTTTCTAGACCCAATGAAGTCCATGACTCGAATTATGAGTTTGACAGTTTAACTTGGATTAATTGAGAATCAGATTTTATAATTTGTTTCAGTTTGATTTTCTTAGTATACATGTATAAAATAAATTTGTACATGCATAAAATATTTAATCTACAGAAATTTAAAGATATAAAACCCAAGTTCATATATATATATATATATTTCTTTGTCAGTAGAGAGGTAGAGAAAAAGTCATAAAGAGAAAAGAAAATGGAAATCTCTATCATTTAGGTTGTTTGTGTTATATTATATATGAGGTTATATTTGTTTTTTCCTTCAAATTTAAAAATTTCATTGATCTAGGAAAAAAATTCATTTTTTTTTTAAATTAGAGACAAAGTAAAAAAATAACTAAACTATATGAGAGTCAAATAAATTTTGCTTATTTATTTATTTATTATTAGTATTATCATATGTTATCTTTCTTTCGAAGAAATGAGCAATGGTATTGGCTTGGCAAAAGTAGTCTTTAACTCTTGTTTAATTTTCATAACAACATTAACAGAAACCTAAATCTGAAGGAAAAGTTAGTGTAACCACTTTCATATGTTATTGTAGATTACAACAATAATCCACACTAGTTTTTTTCTTTCTTTTTTCTTTTCTTTTTATTTTAATTTTGGTCATTTAGTTGTATACATTTTAGTCTCTAATTTGTTTTTATTTAAATTTGATCCTTTCATATTGTGTTGGTTTTTGATTGAACTTAATGATTTGTTTTAGTTAACCATACATGGGGATCTAGTAGTGTCAATGAAAAAAAATCATCACTCGATTAATGCTCGATTTGGAAAGTTAAAATGCAATTTATTGATTTAAAACAATTAAAGCTTTGGGGGACCAAATTTGAAGTTTAAAAAAATATTCAGCCCCCTTTTTCATTGTTGTGTTAGAGATTGGATTTTACAGGCAGGGGAGAAGTTAAAGCATGTTTTTTTTTTTTTTCCAATTGCTAAATTTTTCCTATCCTTGGATTTCACGCTAAACTTCTCAAAATAGTGAGTTGATTGAGAATTATACTTTAAACTTAGTTTCATAATTGTTTTTCAATTTGCCTTATATCCGGTTATCTCATTCGTATGATTCAGTTTGCAGGGGTTTAATGAGCTTACTTTGGTTTATTTTTTTTAAGGTTTTTATTGTTAATTGATTTTTTAATATTTCATCCTTAAACATTGAGTATATTAGAAATTGAATTTCATTATTTTTTTTCAATTTTTTTTGTATAGGGTTATCTTGTCCTCACAACTTGAATCACGAGTTGGCATCCCAAATTAGGTTCATCCGAGTTGTTTTTTTTAGTAATTTTTTTGACTTCTCCCTAGGAATTGAGTTTTACATTTATTTATTTACTTTCTATGGGGTTATCCCGTTATCATGACCTCACGGGTCTGACATGCTGATTCAGTTAACTTTTGTTAGTTTCTTGCCCTTTTTTTATTATTTTTTTCCTGTCAATATTTGGTTGGTTGGGAGTTGAGTTTCTTTGTTATTTGCCTTTTCTTTCTATTGTGTTGTCCCATTTTCAGGACCCAACTTGCATGTTCAATGTTTAAATTGAGGTTGGCTCAAGTCGGTTTTTTATTTTTTTTCTCGATTTTGACCTTAAACATTTCATCGATTTGGATGTTTTTTTTTAATTCTAGATTAATTATAATTGTATTTTAGATATTTTTTTTATTAGATTCTATATTTAATTTTTACTTTTTGTCAAGTAAATGATAGAGATCTTTATGAAATCTTGATAGGATATATTTTTAGAATATTGACAAATGTTTTTTTTTTTGGAGGCTATCTTGAACACCTTTTTTATTTGGTTTATTTATCATTATTGTCTATTTTTTTTTTAATTATGTGGTTTAATAAACTAGTTCATTTAACTCAATTCAGGTCTATAACCTGAGTTGCAGATTCCTATTACTTATTTAAAAGACACTATCAACACTTAAACGTTATTTTTCTACATTGAAAAGAAATTTTGGTGTAGCCTGCGATGGAGAGCGAGACATCAGTCTAAGTATATACTTAAAATTTCTCAATGTTTGTTTCCATATTGATGTGGCGATTGCTTTATCTGCGAAAGATTGTATGCACTTTCAGTTTTGAGTGAGAAGCAAATAGCCTCGATCTCAGGGTTGGATAGGCCTTTAAAACTTCATTGCAATGAATGAAGAACCCAATATTTTATAAATCTTCGAAAAAACATGGATAACTATTAGTTAGCTAAAAATAATCAAGGGCAAAAAACATAAGGCATTCCTTTTGCTTGGTTGCTTGTTGGGCTTTTAAGGTAGTGTTTGGTATGCTGGACAATGATGAACTGGACTAGATAATGTTTTTGTGAAGTTGTTTGGCGTATATTTGGACAATATAAAAATCATTTTTTGTCTTGTCCGAGACCGTTCTAGTGGAGAAATTTTTGTCTCACTATAAAGGATAGGATAAGCTTGTCCAATTCTCTACACAAGAGCTAATCTAGTTGATCCAAGTTAACATAAGAATAAAAATAGTTATTATCATAGTTTTAAAACCTGACTCGAGGCCGACTCAGGGCAAAATTCGAGTCACGGATCAGGTTATCCATTGAACTGGGTCAATATAAGGATAAAAATGATTATTATTATAGTTTTAAAATCCAAATTAGGGGTCGACCCGAGGCTAGGCTCGGGTTATAGGTTGAGTTAACCATTGACTTGGTTTAACTTAAGAATAAAAATAATTATTATCATAATTTTAAAACTCGGCTCGGAGGTCAATCTGAGGTCAGGCTTGAGTCTTAGGTCGGGTTAATCATTGTCCCGGGTCAACATAAAGATAAAAATGATTATTATCATAGTTTTTAAACATGACACGGGGATGACTCAAGGTCAGGCCCGAGTTACGATTTAGGTTGACCATTGACTAGGGTCAATGTAAGGATAAAAGTGGTTATTATCATAGTTTTAAAACTTGACTCGGTGGTCAGCACATGACAGACCCAGGTCACGGGTCGGGTTGGCCATTACCTCTAGTCAAGGTAAGGATAAAATTAGTTATTATTATAGTTTTAAAACTCAACTCGGAGGTCTACCTTGGGTCAGGTTTAGGTCATTGGTTGGGTTGACCATTGACTTGGGTCAATATAAAGATAAAAATAATAATAATTATAGTTTTAAAACCCGACGTGAGAGTCAATCCGGGGCCAAGCCTAGGTTACGAGCCAGGTTGCCATTAACCTCAGTTAACATAAGAATAAAAATCGTTATTATCATAGTTTTAAACCCAACTAAGGAGTTGATCCAGGTCCAGGCTTGGGTCATGGATCAGGTTGACCATAAACCTAAGTCAATGTAAGGATAAGAATGATTATTATTATAGTTTTAAAACTAAACTAAGAGGTTGACCTGAGATAAGGTCCAGGTCATGGGTCGGGATGGTCAACCCGAGTTGACTTAAAGTAATGTAAGAATAATAATAATAATTATTATAATTTTAAAACTTGATTTAGGAGACGACCCAAGATAAGACTCGAGTTACAGGTCGAGAGAGTCAACCCATGTTAACTAAATAATAGAAAAAATTAAAGCAACCTTGTTTTGACAAAAAATTATATATAAAAAAGTCAATGTATTTTTGAATTGTGTTTTATCTCGAGCTAACCGAGTCATAGACTGACTTGAGTTTTTGACCGAGTCAAGTCAGATTAATCTTTACTCTATTTTTTTTTAAGCCCGGGCCGGTTTAGATCTCGAGCCGGCTGAGTCCAATCTAGTGTTTACTAAATACAAAAAAAAAAAAAAAATAATAATTATCCAATCTAATCCATGGCTCACCACACATAGGACACGATAGTTATTTATCTAGTTGTATGAAGTTCAATCTTAGTCCGATTAATAATCTCTAATATATCAAACACCACCCAGATCTTAACCCGTGAGCCATGGGAACCGACGACCCAAGAATAAAAGAACATAACAAATACTACAGGATATGGAGGGTAATAATGTCATTAAAAGCAGAGAGAGCTCGATTAGGGTTTTACTGGACGTCACTATATATACAACCATTAGCAAAGACTTCTCGGTAAGTTCTGTTAATAACAGGCAGTCCTTTCCTCTTCCTCTAGATCTCTCTCCGTCTGTCTGTATCTGTAATTTCTTGCTTGGTATGCTGTATTTACTGAACTTGTGATATTTTTTTTTTTTTGAAAGAAAGAAAGGGAGATTCGTAGGGGGGGCAGTGATGACGATTTTGAGAAAGTCATGCACCACTCTGATATTATCCGTGCTGATAAATCTCTCAAACCCATATGATTCTGAGCCCTCTTCTCTTCTCATATAATCCAATTATTGTTTTATTTTGATTCCAATAATTGGTTTATCTTCTACGGAAATGCAGTGGTAATAATTATTCCTAAAATAGGAGGATAATTAAGGATCCAAGTGATGCGGGTCTCTTTAATCGGATGACCCGAAACCATGATGCGGACCGCACAACAACTTTCTGTTGCTTCTGGTGATAACTTTCGGTTTCTGATGGTTCCTTTTTCATCGTTTTACTCGTATTGCTTCCTTTTTTCCCCTCCTCTAACGAGGTTGTTTCGTAATTCTTATTGGTATAGTTTCTTAAGATTTAAGTACAGCTTATTATTTTCTAGATAATAATTATTATTTTCAGTTTCCAATTTCACGAAGTTGATTTTGTCTTGCAAGATGCTTTTCCCAAAATTCCAATGAAAGGATTCTCGATTTCTGGTATTTTCCTTGAAATATTGCAAACAAGGCCTTTTATAACCATCTAGAACAACCTTTTCAAATATATTTTTTAATTTTTTTAAAACACAAAAACAAAAAAATCTAAATATATTAAAAAAAAATTTTTGTTAATATTTTTAAATTATTTTAATAAAATTTTATCACAATTCCAAATAGATAGCAAAAAAACAATGTTTTACTCTGTTCAAATTTGACGAGCCATTGGTATATCCTAGCATTCTAAATATTGCACTAGAAACTACCGAATGCTTTGCTAGTTACGGAGCCCCATCTGGTTTTTTGAGGCTTGAAGCCGAGGCTAATTATTCTTACAGCCCCCAAAAGTTATTATTCAACTTAACCACTCTCGAAGCTGTCTATAAATTTACAGAGAGTAAGGACATAGTCACCACTATCTTTCAGGAATGAGTACGAGGCTTGATCCCTTTCCCTCTTGGAGATCTGAAATTAAAGACATAATATTGCCCAATTACCATTAACAATATAACATCCGAATTAACAAGACCAAGATCCAAATTAAAGGTAGAAAAAAGCCTCAAATGTTTTTCCAAAGATTCATGTTAATAAAGCTTCAATTTGTTCGTTCATGGATCATCTTTGGGGTTCTCTATTATTTATGTTATTGAAGTTTTTATCAATCATTAATGAGTGTGCATCATTTTATCTAATGCTTTTGAATGATTGTTCATTAATTGAATAAATTGTTTTACATGTTGATATCAAGAAATTATGTATGTTATTTGCTTTTTATGAAGTATGCTATGAATTGAATGAAAGATAAAGATGCCCCAATGTGATTTGTGCGATTTTTGTCATGAAATATTTTAGATTAATGTGTTTATGTGCTTTTAAACTCGTGTAGAGATATCCCAGGTTAAAAAGAAGGGTAGACACTGATGTAAATCATTGTAGCCTATATTTTTTGATTCGATCTTAGTTTTGCTTTTCTTTGATTTTCATTTCAGGATTTAAAAGTGTATACACCAATCTAAACCATTAGAGCCTATATTTTTGATCCTAAGATTGAGAGAACTTTATGTTAGATTAATAAAAAGAAGAAGCAAAAATTCACCACATCTGTCATCACAATGATAGATTAGAGGGACAAAGAGGTGAATAGGGTTTTGAGTGATTACTCTATGCTTGTGGTTAATAGGGTTGCATCTACCATAAAGAGGCTGAGTATACAAGCTAATAATTTTGAGATTAAGCCGATAATAATTCAAATGATACAACAAATTGTTTGATTTAAGGGGTTATCGCAAGAGGATCCTAATGTTCATATCATAATTTTTCTAGAGACTTGTAACTTCTTCAAGCACAATGGAGTGACTAATGATGCTATTCATTTGAGACTTTTCCTTTTTTACACTTAAGAAAAGCAAAAGTTTGGCTAAATTCTTTACCACCCAGTGCCATTACTACTTGGGATGAGTTAACACAAGATGTTTCGGGAAATTATTCCCTTCATGTAAGACAACAAAGCTAAAGAATGAAATTACTACGTTTACTCAATTTGAAAATGAATATTTGCATGAAGCATGTGAGAGATGCAAAGATTTATTATAAAAGTGTCCTTATCATGAACTTCTAACATGGCTTAAAGTCTAAACATTCTATAATGGTTTGGGAGCCATAAATAGATCCATGATTGATGTAGCAACTACAAGAGCTTTAATGAGTAAAACTCATAAAGTAGCTTATGAAATATTGTAAGAATTGACATACAATAACTATCAATGACATATGGAGAGAGTAATGCAAAGAAAGACAGATGGAGTTTTTGAACTTGCTTATATTATCACTTTGGTGGCATAAATGATAACTTTATCTAAACAACTAGGTAAGATGAATTTTAATTATATTCAAACTAATATTATGTGTGACCATTATATAGAAAATCATTCAAGTATCAATTCCAGTCGAAAAGCCTTTTGCTCAACCAAAGTGAGTGTATTTGCTAATTCAAATATTCGACAATCAACCTTCAATGAAAGTAGTTGAGAATTGATCATCTAATCTTGGGTTAAGCTTTTAATATACATGACGATCAATACACCACAACGAATAAAAATACCAAAATAATATATAAAGAAACACGAATGTGTACCCATAAATCCTATTACTCGATAGTCAATATTCAAAGATAGAAGACAATAATAGGTAGCTTAATCTTAGGTTGAGTTTTTGAATAAAAGACAATGAACACATTATTATTAAACATGAGTCTCAACACAATCCTATAAATATGTTCACACGTAAAAAAATGAAATTTGATTCACACATTAAAAATTATTGAATACAACTCAATTAATGTAAACAAATGTAATAAAACTAAAAAATGAAAACTAATTCAAGCCTCACAAATTATTCAAAATAAAATAATTTTTTTTGTGTTTTTGTTATTCCTATATATCATTTTGTTGTTAGTTTAGATTTTTCTTTACAAGAGTCTCTTCTCTTTATTTTCTATGTATATTCTCCATTTTTTTTTATCTGAATGTCTGCTATTTATTTGTCTGGAATCCTCGATAAAACATGAGAAACTAAATTGAAAAAACTAATGTTAGATAATTATATTGTTTTTTTCTTGATTATGAATTCCTAGTTAATTAAATTTCATCTTCTTAACGTGTAGCAAGATCTATTTTCTATTATTTTAATAATTTTGCTTGATTCTCTTAATTATTTTTATTTTCCTCTTTTGCTTATTGTCCACTCATTATTGTTGGTCCGTGATCATCTAAGTCCATTGTTCTATCTTTCTTCTTATTTTACACTCTAAATTATTATTATTTTATCATCATAAAAATAAAATTAAATAGAAAAATTATAGGTTAAAAATAAGTTATGATAACTAAAGACACATCCAAAACATTCAAGTCTAAGATTCTCAATGACTAACTCGTATTTTACTAAACCTCGTATTATTAGAAAATCCGATATTTATATTGTGAGCAGCAGCAAGAAAATTAGTACACTCAACAAGTCCTTTTGGCTTAAAAATAAGTTATGATTTTTTGGATTGTTTTGATGTGATAGTATTGAAAAATAATAATATTATTTTAATATATTTATAAATAAAAAAAATTTAATTTAATATTAATCAATCGTTATCTTTACATTAAAAATGACTGGTGTTATCTATCAAGCTGCTATCAATCTTCTCTGCTCCTCTACAGTCTACATGACTTGACAGCTTTAAGAAGTTGAATGAAGTTCTTTGGCGAAGAAAAACACCACTGAAGTTGCAAGGAAATTTCCTATGAATTTCCCCGCAGGACGCAGCAAGGAATTTTACAAATATTAAATGTTTAGGCGAGCTCATGCACGTTTTCCCATAAAAAAAAATGAGAGACATTCAAAACATTCAAGTCTAAGATTCTCTATTTTGTGAGTAGCAGCAAGCAAATCAGTACACTCCAACGAGCTCTTTTTTGGCAGCACATTTTAACAAGTTCAAATATGCACTGGTGCAAGATTTTTATTTTTTTGAAATTAGTTTAAAAAATAATTAATAAATACACTTGAGATCAAATTAAAAATAAAATCTACTCGTATTTAGGGTTAAGGTTTTATTAAAAAGATTGATCACTCATATCCAAA
>Ga0325402_1003710_pt1 | contig 13892 bp, 6 predicted proteins | sample PopdelMetagenome_22_FD_207212 | JGI IMG/M metagenome (GOLD analysis project Ga0325402, IMG submission 207212) | Populus deltoides microbial communities from Bellville, Georgia, United States - Xylem-PdKOR-R3 | ecosystem: Host-associated > Plants > Phyllosphere > Stem > Wood/Secondary xylem... | reverse complement strand
TTAATTATTTTAACAGAAAATTCCTAACTCAAAATAAATATTTGGAAAGATACAGAAAGCAAGGAGTGAGAGTACCATGGGACGAGACAGGATACAGGACAACAATAACTTGTGTTTGGTTTGGTGTTTATGACATAATTTTTTTTTGTCTTTATCTCTATTTAATTGTGAGGGACAAGAATTTGTCTTTATCTGCCGTTGACATAAAATACAAAAAAATATCTAATTTTCCTCTCAAAGACAAATAAAATTAGGTTTTGTCTTCATCAGCTTCGCATTCAGAACTTGTCTCGTACCTATCTCCTGCAGCACTGTATCTCTACCAAGCCATATATTCTCAGATGATTGGAGGCGAAAGCTCACCTCTACAGTTAGTAGATCGATTTAAAATCCAATTGTTATTAACCAAAAATCGAATCCAACCAAGATTTTTTTTACATAATTTAATTAGTTTTATTTTTCAATTCGGTTATTTCAATTAAATTTTTATTAGTTTTATCAGTTTATTCGATTTATCTCCATTGTATGGAGATCGATGACGACAACCTGCTTTGGATGGACATTGTCGGTCTCCACATTCTCTCCACTAAACTTTGTCCTATCTTAATTGCTTTGGTGTTAAATTTTCTCCTGTAAATATGAAATTCTGTTTCCAAGCAAGCTACTACTTTCCTTTCGTTTATGTTAAATATATGAAAAATGATGCGGAATTGGGTTGATTAATAATACTTTAACGAGAGAAAATTATATTGTTTTTTATTTTATTTAATTTTATATTTCAAAAATATATTAAAAAGTTTTTTTAAAAAAAAAATTTGTTCATATTTTTAGATCGTGTTAATGTATTGCTGATATCAAAATTAAATTTTAAAAAATATATTTTAATATATTTTAAAATAAAAAATACTTAAAAAACAATTGCTACCATAATATCAAATACTACCCAAATAATACCTGAAAAAAAAAGTCAAGTATTTAATTATCATTATGTTTTCCATCCACTAGATGAACCACATGTGTTAATTGATAGAGTAATGTGGTATTTATTTTTTTTATGATAGGTCAACAGCTTAAAATTAATGACCCACATTTTACCTCTTATAAATTAACACAATTTCTTTGGAAATTTAGTAGAAAAGGTTTGTTTATAAATCATTTTCCTAATTAATAATCCTAATTGACATGCATGTCTTGTAAATGAATTGTAGCTCAGAAATTGGTATTATTTTTTTCTGAAGTCTCAATTATAATAAAAATATTTATATATGATTTAAGTAATTTAAAGAAATGAAACAATATATAAAAATAAAAACCATAAAATACATCGAGGGAGAAAGAATAAAACATTCAAGACTGAAGGAGACAAACAAAACATAGGGTAGCCCAAGACAATTGCATCCTAACAAAACACAAGAAAAAGAAAAAACTTACCAAGCCATCCAAACACAGAAATCAGTTTCTGTAAGTTTGAATATGTGTGGGTGCGTGATATTTTCTTTTAATGGGGTGGTAGAGCTCACAAACAGAGGATTTGGGACTGAACAGGCAACATGTGGCATTCATAGGATGATAATTAATGAATTATTTAGGACATTCAAGTAAAGTATTGAAATAGTGGGGTGGCCATCATTCGGCTTTACGGTTTGTTGTCGTGAGCTCATTGATGTAAGTTTATGGTTTTAGGCTAAGTTTACGCTGTGATTCAAATGTTAAAAGCCCAAATAACATTTTAGATTATGGTATAAGAAAGAAAACTGAAATATTAGATCGGGTTTTTTCCTCATTTTTCATGTAAAAAGTGAAGCAATTTATTTTTATTTTTTATTTTCAAACTTTTTTTTTTGTTGCAATTGAATCTTTATATATAGAGCTAAGTTTGCAACTGTGAAACAATATCAAAATTTTGACAAAAATATAAACGGAAACACCAACGGAAATATTTCATCAGTTTATACCGAGAGGATTGTAGTGAGAAAAGAAAGAATACAAAATCCAGAAAAGTACGATGGCATGTGATCAGTTGTCGGAACCACCAAAATATAATTTTAACATAACTATCACAAACAAAATAAATTTGTGAAAATCAAGTCGAACTCAAGAGAAATTTCGTTTAATCTTCCTACAATATACTGAAATGAGAAAAAACAAGGGATTTGAATGAAAAAAATCAAGAAGTATAATTCCAAAAATAATAAATTGATATGTCGTTAAATCAGTTCAATTGTCCATACATTTATTCTTATAATTTTGTTGATCATCGAAGTAAAATAAATATTATTTCACGTCAAGGAAATAAATTTGATATCTCTTAAAGCTAAGGGAAATCGATGAGATTACGAGTACATTAATTAGAAAAAGCTTTCTAGTCAATTTCTTACCATCAAGGGAATGTAATATTGAAACCAATTTTCATTCAATCAACAGTAGTCTATGGATAAAATATATACATTTATTCTAAGCAAACATTCAAAAACTTGACAATTTAACTTAGTTTAATTTCCCCTAATATATCAAGATGAGAGTTACAGCAATCAAATTAATTCTTTTGCTTCTTATTCTAGTCTCTAACAACAATTACGGATTAAAAAAAACTATAAAGCATACATGTCATCTCAAAATAATTCAATAAGTTTGAATAACAATCAATAACATAATTTTGAACAAGGAAAAATAAATACTTGAATCTGAAAGAATTACAATGATAACATTATTTCTCACAACTTACTAATGGAGATGGTGTGTATCCTTCTTGAACCGAATGTAGGAGTTTAGTTCATAATTGCTGGAAAATTGACAAAAACAAAGAAGAAATGAAATTTTTTTCCGAACTCTGTTTCAGCTATGTTATGCTCTATTTATCCCCTCTCTTAGCTGCCAGATTTCTTCATGATTATTAGGCTAATTAGAAGTATGCATGATACTTAATTTATTTCTTTTCTATCTGATTCTTAAGGTTGGATAAATCTTTCAGAATTTGTGTTAAAAACTAACTCTGCTGCTATCACTACTCTTCTGTAATTCCAACTCTACTGCAACTTAGACTTTGTTTTTGACTTAATTTCTTGCAATATCAGACCATCTCAATTGTTTCATTCATGGCATGTTAGAGGCTTGATCTTCATCTTTCTTAGGTCCTAAGGCCCACCATTTTTATGTCAAACTCTCAACCGTGGTAGGATGCTCGATACCGTTAGTTTCTTGATCAGATTAGGAGACTCATCTCGTCATATAGATTGCGTCCAGAGTTTGGCCTTCAAAATGATTTTATTTGACTTAGAGTCCTTCATCAAATTTGTAGTCCTCGATGTGTAGATGAATTTGAACATTTAAATTGCCTGATTTTGATATCTGAAGTTCTAGATATTCCCTTTTGAATATCTAATGTGAAAGTAGAGAATCCTGTTGCGAGTAGGATTTTGACCTGAGTTTGCAGGTCTGATTAGAGATCCTAATGAGATCAAATTTTTGCTCATAATATCTTCTTGGAAAGCTTGACATGTGTACTTCAACTTAGATTAAGCCCATGTTCTCATTCAGGAACTCTAACCTGACGAAAACCCTATAATAAAAAGCTAGGTCTAAAACATAAAATACAGAATTTCTTAACTTTAGCAATTAATTAACAAGGTCTTTTAGGCGTGCCAAACTCATCAAAACAACTTCCAATAAACTCAAAATACATTAAAAGGCTTAATGTAAAATGAGTAAAAACATATGCATATTTTGCACTTAATAACGTGTAACTTTTACCAATAGTTTTACCAATGAAATTAACTCGATGATAAAGTTCGTCTGTAGATATACCAACAAAAATAATCTTTCGGTATATACCGACAGAATTATAAACGGTATTGCAGTAGGATTCAAAAAGACAAATTGTATGGTGACATGACACTTTTTACCGATAGAATAATTTTATCGGTAAATCCATCAGTAATATTTAATTTATGACCTTGTGATTGACCCTCATCTCCCCTCCTCCATTTCTATCTTGCTCCTTAAACATTTTTTTTCTACAACAAATAGCAGAAACAACTGCCCCCCAGTCTCAACACCACTCAACCTTCCACAACAAATCTGGCAACCACCACACTCGGTTTATCAGCATTCCTTTTATGATTTAAATTTTATTGAGAATTCTTTACCTTAAGTAAGCAAATCTATCATTTTTTATTTGAACACAATTTTAAAATGTTAATTTTTTTGTATATTTTTGTAATATATGTATTTTGTTTGGGTGTTTACTTGTTTTATAGTTTTTTCAAATATAAATTTGTTCAATGGATTTATGATTTTTACCAACAGAATAGGAACTCTAACGCTTTGACAATTAATGCTCTTTTTTATTAGGGTACACTTTCCCTAACGAAATCACCAACAGAATAGGTATTCCAAGACAAAAAAAAATTAATGCTCTTTTTTACTTTTGATTGGATACTCTTTTACCAACGAACTCACTAATGAAAAATTATCGATAATATTTGGGGGGAATTTGAGAATTTTCAAGTGAACTGAAAATTTCAACTTGACTTCATCGATGAAAATTTTAGAGATATTAATATTTAATATTTCATCAGTAATTTCGTCGATAAAACCTATTATAAAAGACCACGGGCATAACAAACAGGGCTTCATCTTCTTCCTTCATCTCTTTTCTTACTCTCTTTTCTTCTCTCTTATAGTCTCTTCTCTACTCTTTCTCAACTGTTCATATTAATTTTCTCTTCTCATCAAGCATCATCTTCCTCTCTCATCCCAAGGTATGTTGTTTTTCTTCATTTTTCTTCTTATTTTTCTTTTTTTAGGTTTTTGTAACAATCTCTTTTCATTTATTTTTTTTTAATTCTTAGCCAAAACTAAGCACGCAATAAAGGTAAGAATTTTTCATTCTTATTTCTTCTTTATTTGTGTGTTTTTTTGCATTGTTTTTGTTTTTTAGGTCATTATTTTTGTTTAATTTTGTGTTCTTAATAATTAATTGAAATTAATAGTTGTGTTGAATATTAGTTGTTATTGAATTTTTGCATTATTTTATGGAATTTAAGTTATTATTTTGTATTTATTTCATTTAGAATATTTTTTTGTAAATTTTGGATCACAAATATTACCACTTATAAATAATTATGTTGAATTTTAGTTGTTATTGAAATTTTTTTTCATTATTTTGTTGAATTTTAGTTATTTGTTTTTAATTTTGTTGTTCAATTTCAATTAAATGTGTAGGATTAATTTTAATTATTATTTTGATTTAAAAAAATTAGATTAAATTCTTTTAAATTTGGATTAAATATATTACTACTTAGAAGATGTGAGTTTTGTGCGAATTGAATTATTCTACATCTTCATTATTGTATTATAACAATTAGACTTGAATAGTATAATCTTTGAAATTTATAATTTAATTGCAAAACAAGAAAAATTAATTTCAAATAAAAAAGTCATTTTCTAAATTTGCAAATTCTTTACAAAGATGATGCATCTTATGATTGCCTGCTAGAAGATTGAGTAGTTAGGTCAATTTAGAGGCAATTTTATGAACATTATAATAGGTAATGAAAAACATCAAGATCAGTTTAGGGGTAATTTGGTTTGAACAAATCTAATATAATAGCCAAATGATGATGCATGGGTGCTTTTTTATGATTACTAAAAAGATGAGCACAACCAAATTATTTGTGGGCAATGTTGTTTAAAATAACCTATGGTCGTAGATGTTTGGATAAACTCCTTTAGATACTAAGACTAGTGGAGCTACACTTCTTCATCAAAGCAAATGAAAAATAGGGAAAGGTGCAAGATACCACACTTAGAAACATCATCCGACTAGGGGGAAACATCACAGCTAAGAGACAATTTATCACTTCTCAAGAAATGGTCAACTGAGTAGAGCTTCATGTAAAAACCACAAGAACCACAAGAAGGCAATATATGTTGTATAAGGTTCTGATTGCATGATGAAGAAATAGTTAGACATATTAATCACACGGGTAAAACTTGAGTGGATTAAAGAGTCTAGTAACCTAGAAGACTCATCTTAAAAATAGCAAACCAATCTAGTCAAGTAAAAGAGGGATTTTAAAGAAAGGGGCTTATATTTCAAACCAAGTAAAAATACATGCATATCATCTAACTCTAAAGCATTAAACAATGTTTTTTTCATATAAATTTCATAAGTAAAATACCAATAGAGTCCACATGGCTCTGATGAATCCAAGCCATCAAAGATCTGACTAGGATTTTTCAAATTCAAGATGGTATCAAAAGTCTAGCTTCAAGTCTAGCTTCAAGAGCATGGGTAACTAAAGATCATGAATTAGTTTTTTCTAGACTAAAAGGCAAGCCACCTTCTTCAAAACAACTAGATTTTAAAATTTTAAAAAACCTTTGAATTTTTCATAAACCAAGTAAGTCACCTAGAGAATGTGATCATTTTGAAAAATCTTTGGATTTTTTACAAAAAAACCATATAGGTAACCTACAGAATAAGATCATTTTACAAAATCTTTAAGTTTTTTATATAAAAAAGGTAGGACACCTGGAGAATGAGACTATTTTGATAAATCTTTGAATTTTTCACAAAACAAGTAAATTACCTTAAGAATGAAACCATTTGAAAAATCTTTGAATTTTTCATTAATGAGGTAGGTTACCTTTTAAATAACCAATTTTGAAGTTTTGCAAGGTTAACCACCTTCTAATTTGATAAAATTAAAAAAAAAATCCCAATAAAGTTACCTCTTAACTTTGATGATTTAAAAAATAATCATTTCTTCTTAACAAACTTACAATATAAAAGCCTTTTACATGACTTTATATCATAAGTGTTGTAAAGAGAGGACATCTATCATAACCTAGATTTAACATCATTTCCTTTTAATTTAATTTTTATAGGGGTTTAAATTAGAAATTAAAATATTATGGATTGATTTTGATCAAGGGAGAACTTTGATAATATAAGGAAAAATCAAAGACTACTATGAATGTTTGTTTCTCCTGATACTCAATTGAAACAAATCACTATGATGTCTTTAATTAATCTTTCTTGATCTAGATTTTAATCAAATTTCAATTTGAATATAGGATGAGTTTATTTGTTGTGAGATTCTAAATTCCATGTCATTAAGGATTTTTGTATTGTATATATAAATCCTAGTGAACAAAAAAGGATAAGGGATAATCAAAGAAAATACTAGGCAACAAGATTCCTTAAAAAAATGTCAACCATCACAACTTAGGGGGAAGGTTGTTTCAAGCCTCTACCTTGCAAAGCAGAACCCAAGAGAAAAAAAAAATTGTCCTTTAGCTTTCAAACCCCAAAATCTTATCAAAGAAACATAAAGATCCAGTCTCTCTATAAGGTATTAAAACCACTCATTTCTTCCTCTATAAAAACATAAACCTCTACCTAAACACTCAATGGCAACTCTTTCCCTCAATGTGGTTCGATATTGAAATAAGTTTATGAAGATTCGCTTTTATTTCAAGAATGAGAGGCTTGGATCTTGTGACCTAGTTCACTAGTTTATTCTCGATATTCAATCATGAGGTTGCTAAAGTTATCAATTTTTACCCGAAGTAGAAGCCTGGCGCTACTCTGAGAGTAAACTCGGCAGGGTTTTTATGCCATACAATTGCAAATAAGGTATGACAATTAGGTGAAAGAGAGAAAACTTTAGTTTGGGTATGATTTGTCTTGCATATAATGATTCCAATAAGAAAAAAAAAACTTTTCTCTAATACACTATTCATCCAAACCCATGACCTTTGGCTTGAAAAATAACATGAGTTTTTACAACGACCTTCCTGCCATTTGGTTTTGTGAAAAAGTGAGTACTGTTCTGGAAAAAAAAAAGATAGCTGTTAAGAGGATTGATAAAACTAGAAAAGTTTTTTCTTTTGTCTGTTGGCTTATATGAAAGGAGGTAGACCTTTTTCTTTTTTATTGTTGATGCTTAGGCCCAAAACATTTATATATATATATATATATATATATATAGGAGGAAAAGGAGTTGAGACCATAGCTATTAAACCCGGACTAGCCCGACAAGTCGACCCGGGACCCAGGGGCTGAACCAGTCTGGGTTTGTCAAAGGACCAGCCAGTGCAATGACGTGGCCAAACCCGGTCGACCTGTGACCTAGGCGAGACCCGGTGTTTTTTTTTCAAATATGGGATTTGAAACCCATCAGTATATATACTATATCTTCCCAAGAAAAAAAGTTATGTTTTTTCAATATGGAATAAAAAAATCTTTTGATTTAAATACTTCAAGTTGAAAAGATAACATAATATCTTTTTAATGTGAAATTTGAAACCCATTAGTATATATACTCTATGTTCCCAAGAAAAAAATTACCTTTTTTCAATGTGAGATTTGAAACCCATTAGTATATATACTTTATGTTAACAAGAAAAAAACTATGTTTTTTCAATGTGGGATAAAAAAACTTTTTTGATTTAAATACTTCAACTTAAAATCTTAACATAATATCTTTTTAATGTGGGATAAAAAACATTTTAAAATATTCTTTTAAAATTCATTATTTACAATATGTATAGCCTATATTTACATGGATTGTTTCTTAATTTTTTCATATAAAATATTAAAACTTTAATTTTTTTTAATTTTTTCATGTTGATTCGGGTTGACCCGAGTTGACCTATAAAACCCGGAACCTGACCCCTTGGCCGGGTCAACCCCTGGGCTGGATTTAATAACTATGGTTGTGACGATGTAAGAGAGGGAGACATTATTTGATCCATATTTGATATCAGCATATGGAATGAATATTTTTATTTCTCTTGACAACAACAAGTCTTTACATATAATGAGAAAGGATGTGTAGGCTTTTATTTGTTTGTTAAATATGGATTATAGGCTGGCTATACCACTTGTTCGGGCCAATTATAATTCTTAAAAAAAGTTTGGTTTGTGGGTCGGGTTTTTAAGCTCTGTTTGATTGGCCTTATTCCTTTTAGTAGGAATATCATCATTGCACTTTCAAGTATATTTTACCTTATCATGGTACCTTTTTTTTAAAAAAAGGAAGAAAAGTAAAGAACAAGGAAATAAAAAATAGAGTATTTAAACTTGTTCTTTTTATAAAACAAATTACATGGCCAAGTTTCTTAAAGAACAAACTCAAAAAAATTATTTTTACATTTGCAAATGTTTTGATCATTACACGTTTTCTTAGTATTTCCATTAAAAAAAGGGTCAAAAATAGTTTGCATGTTTTAGCATTTTTCTAAGAAAAATACAAAAATAAAAATACAAAAAATATTTTGCATATATTTTTGGACTTTGTAACAAGTTTTATAGTCCATTAGGACTTGACCAATATTAAAAGGTCTATTAAACCTATATATCTAAAATTCCAAAAACCTAACTTTGATTTTCAAAAACCAATTAAGAAAAATATTTTGTTATTAATTTTAATATTTGGGTATATGGACTCATAGTAAGTCAGTCAATACTTGGACATTAAGAGAAATAACCTCTCACTATAATTTTCTCAAAACAAAATGATGATGAAATTTTTTGTTAAGGGTAAAACCGAATTTTTTAAAATACTCTCTAAATAGGGGTATTTTCAATCCAATATTTTATAAGACCAGAGTTAGGAATATTTGACGTACCATATGACAAGTGAACCTATTTGAAGCACCTTTCCTATGATTTAAATTGAGTTTTATGGGCCTAACATAGACCCACTAGTACATCATAGATATTAGTTAAGTTATAATCTAAAATGACCATTTAAAAGTTATCAACTCACCAAACAACTAGGAGTGGCAAAAACTAATCAGACTCTTAGAACAAATTTTTGTTGAAATTTTGACCATGGTTTAAATCATCACAATAAATCCACATTCACCTAATAGATAAACCACCAGTAGTTTAAGCACAATAGACCATTAGCAATTAAGACAAAAACATCAATATAGTTTACCTTAGATAGGACACTTCAAGGGTGATAGTATCTTCCTTATAGTGTAATTAGTCCCTTACAATAGAATCTATGTTGACCAATTAGGGTTTTCTAGTAATCATAATATTACATGACAACTCCTTAAATAAGACATTTTCCATTAAAGAACAATGTGCCAGATGTTTATTCTTTTTCTTATTTTTCAAGGTCATCGTGATGTACGATGCAACAATCTCATAGGTCTATTTGGGTTAGTACATGTGCCTTTTGACACCAAAATAAGTTTGGTTTTAGTTGAGATATTTTTGTGTATGCAATGTTTTTTTTTTATGAAATCTATTTTTTTTTCCATAAGAAACATATAATTTTGAAGATGTTGATGCCCTTACAAAGAAGTTTAAGTAAAGTTTTTCATTCTTCTCATTGGTTTATAACCAAAATCACTTTTCTAAAAAAACACATATTTGATTACCTAGAAGTCGATTTAGGTTCGTTTTACCTTTAGTGAAATTAGTTAAAGTAGAGTTTAAATCAACAATTAAGCTTTTAAGATCTCATTTTCTTTAACTAATTTCTCATTGGAAATAGATGAATTAGATACATCTTTAAAAGAATCTAATTGCCTTTTAAAACCAATATTCATAGTTAATAAAGACATCCATTTGATTTTTGCAAAAAATCAAAATCTTTTAAAATAGTATCGAATTTGCTTTGAAGCAAAATATTTTTCTTATGCACTTTCTTGTAATCATGATACAATTCTTCAAAACCATTTTGTAATTCATCAAAAGTAAATTAAAATTTAATTTATTTACCTCATCAATATCGATAGAGCTTTTGTCCATTAAACAAGCTTTTTCTTTAGTGATATCAATATCACTATCAAACATAGATTTCTATTTCTTTAAAGTCAGAGTCATCATCTGTTAAAAAAGTCACGCTATCATTCTTATCATCCCAATTAGTTACCTTTATTGTCTTTTTTTTTGTCAAACTTAACTTTATTTTGAAATTAGAGCAATCATACTTCATGTGACCCGGTTTCTTTGATTCATAACATATGATATTATCCATATTACTTGATTCTTCTTTATAACATTTTTCTCTTATAAAATTCCTTCAAATGCCAACCTTTTGCTTTTTTAAAAAATGTTGTGAATCTTTTAGCAATCATAGATATGTCATCATCATTATCTTCATTATTATATTTATATTTTCTTTTATGGTTAGTCACCGAATTTAACACTAAAGATTTATTTTTGGTTTCATTATCTTTAATCTTAAGCTCCTTGATTTTTCCTTCATGAGTGATTAATGAACCAATAACATCAAAGTCAAGAGTTATAAAATTTTTAATCTTTTAGCAATCATAGCTATGTCATTATCATCTTTATTATTATATCTATTTTTCCTTTATGGTTAGTCACCAACTTTAATGCTAAAGATTTCCTTTTGGTTTCATTATCTTTAATCTTATGCTCCTTGATTTTTCTTTCATGTGCGATTAATAAACCAATAACTCATCAAAGTCAACAGTTTTAAGATTATTAACCTCATCTTTAGTCGTGACTTTAGGTTCTTAATCTCTAGGTAAAGACCTCAAGATTTTACCAATCATTTCCTCATTTATGTTTTTTTTATCTAAGCTAATAACTTCACTAATGAAGATAATAAAACTAGAATGCATTTCATGTATACTTTTGTTGGGCTCCATCTTGAACAATTAATATTCTCTGGTGAGGCTAATCAATCTATAATCCTTAACTTGACTTGTTTCTTTAAGGGTGACTTCCATAAGTTTTCAAATTTCAAAGACTATTTTATAATTTTTAACCCTAGTGAACTCTACATGATTAAGTGTATAAAAGAAAGCAATCATGGCGTTAGCATTATAATCATATCTTTTCTTTTCTTTATCATCATATTCACTTATGGGTTTTAGATAAACTTCTCCGTCTAAACTTATCTTAGTAGGATGAGTATAACCACTCTTAATAATATCCCACAACTCATTATCAATATATTCAAGAAAAATTTGCATCATAACTTTTCAATAAGCATAATTTTTCCCTTTAAAGTAGGAAATCCTAGTTTTTAATTGACTCTCTAGTGTCATGATCTTTTCTCCTAGGTGATTAAACTTTAAACAAGGAGTTCAAGCTCTTGAAGTATTCTTCCATTTGTTAGAAATGACTATATCACCAATTTTGGATGGAAAAAAGTTATTTACAAGAGCTTAAGTGTAAAACAAGTTAATCATTGAGTGTAAAACAAGTTAACTCTTTAGTGTAAAATATGTTTGTACAACTCTTCTAAATTACAAGTTTACCACTTATTTAAAAATGGATAAATAAACTTTTTAGTGTTATAAAAAAAAATTACAAGAACTCATTTGATCCAGTTTATGCAATCCATTGAATATAATTTGAGTGATATTACCAAAATATATGATAATTATTTTTTTCACAAGGTTTCTTTTACCATGTATTAATTTTGGTAATAAAACTATTTTTAATTGATACATTTGGCAACAAAAATGTTTTTAGGTAAAAATTATTTTTGTGATTTCAAATTAAATTATATAAAGAATTGATTACATTAAATTAAGCTTAAGTATCTTTAAGTGAAGTTTGTAACCAAGGAGTAGATATTGCTTAAATTTGATAGAGTTAAACTCTTACAACATTAAAACTTTTGACATACATATTAAATTCAATAATTGTGGTTATCATCAAAATCATTATTTCATAGACCTGTGGGCTAATAGTTCACATTTGAGTCCATGAGTTTGAGAGAGGAGAGAGAAAGTCGTTAAAAAACAGTGAATGAAAGAGAAAATGGTTGATTGCCTAGATTTCATTAACAAAAAATCAACTCCAATTAATGTTCGTCTCTTCTTTGACAATATACCATATTATTAGCATCATAAACAACTATAATTAATAACTTTGTTGTGTACATACCATAAAAGTAAGTGTCATCAATATTAATTGAAGGATGACAATGTTAAAACCCATCAATTGAAGCACTAAATGCCCAAAATATTCTCCAAAATGTTGCCTCATTACTATAAACCATTTTAAGGGACAATCATTTCATGATTTGAATCTTTGATGGCTAGTAGTGTTTTAAGCAAGTTTTGAAATAACTCTTCGTGTGTACTAAACAATTGCTCAAATATTTTCTATTTAGCCATCTATGCCTTCTAATATGAGATGTCATGCCCATAATCCATCTCCATTTTAGCTTGAATTGTTGCAACACTCGTACTTATATCTATTTTCATAATTATCAACATCACCTTGGTAATGAGATTTTAGTTAATATGATGATGGCGTTGCAAAATAAATGGGTTTTGATATATGTGTGGCCCTTTCAGTTTTGAGATCTTCTAAGAATTAGACCTCTAGTGATATCCCCACGCATATACCATTTACTTATGGTTCTTGAATGCATTGCAACTAAACATAAATTTTAGTTGAACAATGGACCTTGTATTGTAATGAATTCTTGATATACCACTCTTAACTGCAATAATGTGTTCAAACTAGTCTCAAAATTTTTGTCCAACCTTCAATTCATCAATTGTTAAGCCCAAATGCTTATAACTACTAGCTTGATCATTACATATGTATTGGTTATGCATACACATAACCTGATATTCAAAAGTAGAAGGTGTCATGTATTTATTTATAGGCTCAACTAACTTAACATTCTCATCTTCCCTATCTTTCTTCTCTTTCTCAACTCTATTAATGTGAAACCCTAGAAATTTATAATTTAAATATGCGGATGTGTAAACTGTCATGTAACATAAGACTGAAAGTGATATATAATGGAGGGGATGACCTCCATAAAATGAATTTTAGTTTAGAATTCATAAGGACAGAGAAACTAGTAACGTGTTTTGATGGATACAATAATGAGAAAAATGACAAAATATTTCTAAGAAATAAGTGA
>Ga0325402_1003705_pt1 | contig 13898 bp, 7 predicted proteins | sample PopdelMetagenome_22_FD_207212 | JGI IMG/M metagenome (GOLD analysis project Ga0325402, IMG submission 207212) | Populus deltoides microbial communities from Bellville, Georgia, United States - Xylem-PdKOR-R3 | ecosystem: Host-associated > Plants > Phyllosphere > Stem > Wood/Secondary xylem... | reverse complement strand
GTCTCAACCCAAGCACTAATGCGTGTATTTCACACGTCAACCATATTTTTTTAATAATATTTGGTAAAGCGCCCCTTAATCAACTTGTTCATTACAAAAATGATGATGAAAAGATACAAAAGTTCTTGAATGTTATTTTCAAAAAAAATTACTTTTAAGAGTAATTGAGTCATTTGATTTTTATTTAAAAAATAAAAATAAAAATCCTTGGAGCCAGGTTTAAAAATTTTTATTTTGAAAAGTAGTTAAGTTATTTCATTATGCTGATAAAATGTAAAAAGACCTATCCATCATTATTCAATTTAAAAATAATTTTAGATCATAAAAAAAAAAATTGTTATATTCAAGTTAGAAGGCTTAATAATTTTTTTATAAAGAGTAAAATAATTATTTTATTGTTCAGCAAGATAGTAATTTTAATCTGGGTATATAATGAAAAACTATCCACATATAAGTTTTTGTTAATTTCCATCCACATCCGTTAGGATATTTATTAGCATTGATTTGGTTTGTGGCAGCAAAGAGATTTTTGGATGCTATTGTCATTGAACATTGAATATCATCTTTTGACCCTCTCATCTTCAAAAGATTTTAGGTTTACTCTTCTTCAAGTTAATTAATTTGTATGAGATTGGTTTGGACTAAATTGAAAATAATGGGTTTATACAAATCATGCTACTTTTAGTTAAAAAAAAAAAAAAAGAAAGAAAAGAGAGCTATGGTGGATTGAATTAGAGGAGAAAACAAACTTCAAGGGACCTTTTTGCTTAAATAGAAACATCTATGGATGTTTGTATATCATTGATTAGTCAATCAATCTATCTTCTAGTACTACTGTATTTTTCTTAACCTGACTTTTTCTCTTCTTCTTCTTCCTTCTTTTACAAAAAAAAAAAAAAAAAAAAGCATAAGCAAAGATCTCTCTTTTCTTTCATAATTTTTTTCTTGTGGTCTCAAACCAGAAATCACAACAAAATCAAATCAAGCGTGTTTCCAGAAAATTACTAGGTACCCTTTATTCTCATCTCGTTCTTCTTCATTTATCTCTTCGATCTCTCTTTCTCTCTATTCATGTTCTTGTGAAAATAGTGTGTGTTTGTGTGTGTGTGTGTGTGTGTATTATGCGATTTGCTGCTCATTTATTAATTTACGGGCTATTAATTTATGGGTTCTTGATAGATTGACTTGGGTTTATGTAAGTTTTGGTTGTTATTTATAGCAGTTTTAGTGGAAGAATTTGTGGGGTTATGCATGGCCATGAGGGTAAATTACACTTTTTTGGGTCAATTTATAGAGTTTTCGCAATATCTGATTTTGGTTTTGTTTTTGAGTTTTAGGGCGTCAAAGGGTCAGTGATTGGAGCTTCGGAGAGCAATTCGATCTATGATGTATTTTTTGAGAAACTGTGTGCTAAGTCTTGATATTGGTTATGACTGTGCGAAAGGGAATAGTGTTATTTAGTGACTGCTCATTAAAGTTATTATTACAGGAAAGGAGTTAAGAGTGTGGAGAAACTAAATTAGTGGTGCAAAGTGTTTTGTTTTTGGATCTGAAATTTTAGTTTGAGATCATTTTTTAAAAAAAGTATAATTGTGCTGCATTTTTGGTGTTCTATGACATGCGCAACAATGTGATTGTTCTAGTTGACATGAACCATTCAAAATTAGTCCGATGCATTTAATTGACCTAATTAGATTACTTGGTAAGAGGAAAGAAAGAAAGTGGTTCTGCTGTTCAGGAGGGCCTTTTGGATCACCAATGTTAATAGAAAGTGATAAATAGAGGAGGTTGAAGTACCCTTTTTGATATAATTGTTTATGACCATTGTTTGTAGCTTCTGTATTTTGTGTAGATTATCGAAATTTGTTCTCTGGCATCTTCTTGTTGGCATTTTCAAGCACATTGGTTTTAAGCTCGAATACTGTTTGTTACATAGGATGCTTTTGAATCTAAATTCTGTGTAACTTCTTCTCAGGGAAATCTTCCAGGCGCTGAAATGCTTTAAGTGATTGCTGAGGCATATCTTCTTTTAATTGTTCCTTCCTGGCTGAAAATGTCATATGAAGAAATTCTGAAGGTTGTTTTCCCTTTATTGGAGGGTGCAGACCTTGCTTCTTGCATGGCAGTGTGCAAACAGTGGAGAGATTTGGCGCAAGATGATTACTTTTGGAAATGTGTTTGTGCCAAGAGATGGCCTTCCATTTGCAAGAGGCCAGATCCTCCAACTGTCACATACTACAAACTATACCAGACCTTTTACAAGCGACAGCATCGACAAATCCTGCTTCCTCCAAGACTTTCCTTTGACAATTTGGAATTCTTCATCGACATTTGGACTGATGATAAATTGATATTTTCTGAAGTGGTCCCAGGCCCTGTTCTGCACAATGGAATCAAAAGCCCACCTCCTGGAATTTGTGATAGGCTTAGATTTCAGCTTGAAGGCCCTGATTGTAAGATGACTCTACCTGTTGAGCCGAGATTCAAAGTCCCTTTAGGCGAGACTGTAAGTGTTTCAGTGCTTGTGGGGCGGAAGGATTCCAATAAGGTTGCTTGCATAATCAATAAATCTGTCTTTGATTATATAGATCGGACATCCTATAGGGCCATGGCATTTGACTATCTTGGCCTCTCACCAGCCCACCCTTTTGTTCCAGGAATCCGGGCTTGGATTTCTTTGCTATTCATGGATGATAGAAATGACAGTGTCATTGATGTCTTTGGGATTGAAATGGATTTTTGTGATGCTGCAAAATCCAGGGACGAGGTTTTGTGGCTGCTTGACATACTTGATTGGAAGTGAAGGGTTCATCAGCCGAGCGATGAGAAGAACTGAGCTCATTGAGAACGTTCCAAACATCAAAGTTCCTAACCTTCAGTACCAGTATGGCTCGATTTATATCATTTTATTTAATGTTTAAATTCGTAAACACTCTTCATTGGTTGTCGACTTGTGTCAATAAATATTAAAATCTTTGTGATGAATTCCTAAATTTTCTGTGGCAATCTATTCACTCATTTGGAATGGGAGCGTCTGTACAGAGTCCTCTACGTATCTCAATCCAATCTAAGCATTAAGTAATTCATGAATAACATGGTGTTTTTATCCTTGATGTATTTGTTTGTAGCTTTGGGTCGAGGTGCGTAATTAAAGCTTTTGCTCTATGTTGTTATGTGTGATTTAGCTATTCCTCTTGTTTAACCTATTTTTTTAAGGCACATGTGGGAGAAGCCCTTGGCTATGGGGATTATGCTTTGTTTTTGTATATCTAGTTCAGCCAACTGTGTTCCTTTCCAATTGATCACCATGAATGTGGTAAATGGATGACTCGAGAAAATGATATTATATAACCAAGGATTCATGTCTTGCTCAAGCATTACTAGGAATGTGATGCTGTTTTTTGCTGCCGCCAAGGCAATTGACCTTGCACATTGTCATCTGTAGCCCATCTTTCAGCAAATGTCGAAAGGGAAAGGCATAGCAGCTTTTTCATTTTCATTTGTCAAGTTCTGCACTCCTTTTGTCCCATTGGCACATCCATCTTGTTTGTGATAAAAAAGAAAGAAGGAAAGTTGGCTGGTGAGCACTCCCCCCCTGATGGTGCTCTTCGTCAACCCCCAACCTGTTCAGAAAACCACCATAGCAACCTGCAGGTAAAGCTGCAGAAAACTTGTTTGCAGAGCCTCGAATCTGGTACCATCAGATTACCGGCTTTTAGCTTGAGGTAATTCAAACAATTAAAGGAGCTAGTTATTTTGTCTAAGTACAGATTTTGTTTAAAACATAATATTTTCCAATAAATTATTTAGATAATTACAAATTTCTTTATTCACTTGTGGAATTTTCATGAAGTCACCGAAAAGAATGGTGAACGAAACATTTCATTTACATTTGTTAATTTAATACATGCAGCCAACATTTGATATTATTATATTCATATAAATATATTTTTAAATAAAAGTTGAATTTATCTTTAATATTTATATGATATTAGATTAATGAATCTAAAATTTGATTTACAAATTTAGAGTAAAGATAAAGTTCATGGGACAAAAATATTTTTTAAAGAAAATTATATAAGTTATGATTATGAGATTCATATTACATCAAATCATTGTTTATAAAATATTTCTGGTTGACACTATCTTAAATATTTATTTTTTAGAGTTATAGAAATTAATATATATTATGTTTTTTTCTTTATGAAAGTAAGTAGGTGTTTATATAAGTTGAGGTATGAGGGATACCTACAACTAATATGTAAGTGTTTGTCATAAGACATATAGACTGAAATGACTCGTATGAGAATTTCATTTGTGGAGATTAACTATGTCTATGGAAAGGCTCACGTGATAGTTGTGTAAGTGATCTTTAAACTTGTGATCACTAAGTTATCTTATATAAAGAATGTTATGTTTTAATCTTGTTACATGTTGTCTTAATTTAGGTAACAAAGGGGCAGACATTGGGTATAACAAGAACTTTATAAAGGTATTTGAGTGATCAAGAGATGATTTATTACTCTAGGTGAATTAAGAAAAATATTTCATCTATTCTCAAATTGTATTAATCGAGAAATCCATAGCCAAAGTTGGATTAGATTAACAATCAATGACTATTATATAGAGAATAAACATGATTTAACATAGCAAACATACTCCATATTTTACTATTAAATTTGAACATTGTTGATGAAAGAATATTAATTATACTGAGAAACTGGTCACTAAAAGGTTAAGACAAATCAATAATAACTTTCTAATATTTGGAGGATCATGATATGTTGCTAGACAATGCACCTGATCTTCAAATATACATTAATCAATTGTTGAATTGATAATAAATTAAATTGTTTCGTTCTATTTAATTAGAATTATAATGTATTGATGATAAATTAAATTGTTTAATTCTATTTAATTAGAATTATAATGTATATTTGGGCCAACATATTAGAAACCTAATGAGTCACACATATTTAGAATCATTAGTTAGAAATTAAACTGGGATGATTTAATTAAGTATAATTTGATTAAAATATATTTTAGAAATTAAGGATTAGAATATAATTAATACAAAGATTATATTTCTAGACCTAGAAAAATCAAGTAAAGACTTGATTGAGTTAATTTCTAAAATTGTCTTGAATTAACATATGAATATTATGCAGGCGACGAATTGATATTTTGCCAACTATAGAGTTTTTTAGATTTTTCTATAAATAATAAGCTATATATCTCTTTTTTTTTATGATTGTCTGTTAGTAAAAAAAACTATGTAAGTCACGGAATAGAGAGTTAGCATTCTAGCCATAGGAATCCCTCTCTTCTAGATAGGGATTTAAGAGATTTTTTAATGGTAGTTTGTGTGGATTACGGTTAGAGGCTAAACAATTGGATGCCCTGTGATTTACGACATTCCAACCTTTAAAGAATTATTCAAAGTTAAAAAAATCAAATCTTTAGATAATAAATCCCTAAAATCCTCTAGATCTATATACCATGATCATAAAAAGTCCTAAAAAAATTTTTTTTACAGTTTTTATTGCGTGTGTGAAATTTGAGAACCCAACAGTTGTAATAGAACCTTTGCTAGACAATTAGTGTTATTGATTGGCGTTAACTACGGATTAAATTTATTTTTCCCAAAAGCATTGTTTTCTCTTATTATTCTTTTTGGTTACTGTTCTGACCAAATATGACTGGAATTCACCACTAAATTTTTTTAAATGGTTTTAGGTCGTTACAACAACCACCAATAGCGACACCAATGTTGCTGGCATGCCTGGTTATGCAACACGCACAACCAGTCACAGTTGGTAGAAGGCCTTGATTGAGTTAATTTCTAAAATTGTCTTGAATTAGCATATGAATATTATGTAGGCGACGAATTGATATTTTGCCAACTATAGAGTTTTTTAGATTTTTCTATAAATAGTAAGCTATATATCTCTTTTTTTTTGTGATTGTCTGTTAGTAAAAAAAACTACGTAAGTCACGGAATAGAGAGTTAGCACTCTAGCCATAGGAATCCCTCTCTTCTAAATAGGGATTTAAGAGATTTTTTAATGGTAGTTTGTGTGGATTACGGTTAAAGGCTAAACAATTGGATGCCTTGTGATTTACGACATTCCAACCTTTAAAGAATTATTCAAAGTTAAAAAAATCAAATCTTTAGATAATAAATCCCTAAAATCCTCTAGATCTATATAACATGATCATAAAAAGTCCTAAAAATTTTTTTTTTACAATTTTTATTGCGTGTGTGAAATTTGAGAACCCAACAGTTGTAGCAGAACCTTTGCTAGACAATTAGTGTTATTGATTGGCGTTAACTACGGATTAAATTTATTTTTCCCAAAAGCATTGTTTTCTCTTATTATTCTTTTTGGTTACTGTTCTGACCAAATCTGAATGGAATTCACCACTGAATTTTTTTAAATGGTTTTAGGTCGTTACAACAACCACCAATAACGACACCAATGTTGTTGGCACGCTTGGTTATGCAACACGCACAACCAGTCATAGTTGGTAGAAGGCCACAACAGCGCCAAACGTTGTTGGTGCTACCATGGGTGTTGCGCAGGTAGTGCGAGGGCTCTTGCTCGGCGTAGCCACCAAGTGCAGTGGCAATACTACTACCACCGATTATGGTTACCACCGGCATGGGCAAACCATGCTAGCAACAACAACAGCTGCAAAAAGAAGAAAATGACATGGGAAAAATTACAAAAATTACAATTCTACCCCTACTACTTAGATTAAGGTTTTTGAGGGGTAGAATTATGTATCTACCCATACAATTTATATATAATTATTTTTAGGTATTGGGGCTGAAATTATGATTTTAGCCCTTCATATATAAAATAATGATTTTATATTAAAATTGAAACCCCAAATTAAATTAATTATAGAATTATTTTTTCTAATTAGGTTAGGATTGAATGAAAATGTTTATAACCAATATTTTTTTGGTTTTGTCATATCCTAATAGGTTTAGGATTTAATTAAAATACTTAATTAAATAATGTTTAGAAAAATAGCTTTTCTAAAGTAAAGAGAGTTTTTAAACTAGAATATTTTTATTTAATTGATCCTAAAATAGTTTAGGATATTAATAAGAATTTTAATATAATTAATTTTATTATTAAATTTTGAAACTTATTTTTTTCAATGAAAGAATGTATATTTTAAAAAAATTATTATATTTGGAAAATTATCAAATTGGATTTGAATTTAATATTTATAAGTGTTAGAAATATTATTTTAAATTGCATATAAAGCCAATAATTAGTATTGAAGCATGCAATGATTTTATTATACATATTAATATGTTCTTATGCATGATGGATGGTGATGAACATTAAAGACCAATGTGATTGTGTTTTTATGGTTGAATAGTTGTAATATTAAATAGAGTTTGTGTGTTCTGTCTTTTCTTTATTTATTTTTCCAGGTTGTAAAATTAATTTCTCATTTAATTCTCCTCTAATTTAACTCGAGGTTTTTAATTAATTATATAAATTTTATGTAATTTAGAAATGTCAGAATTTAGATAGAAAAAATATTTTATAATCCAAGATGAATAAATGATAGCAATAAAAGGATATAATCATAGTGCTCGCAAAGGATACACACATCATCCTTTTAGGCATACTCTCAATTAGGTTAATGAAACACAATAAATGTTTTTTCATCCCATCTTATATGCTAAATCTTTACCAAAATCTTCATAGAGTTTTCTTTGTATTTTGAACATCCTAATCATCATTATATACTTACACGCAATGGTCTAATCATCTTAAGCCTTTCCATCATCCATAATAATCCAAACATCTCATACAAAAAAATTAAACTAAGTTAATTACATAATTTTTCTCATTATATCATTGCAAAACAAAACTATTTACAACAAAATACATATAAAAGAGATTTAATTGCAGTAGAGCATTAATCCTGATGAGTATGAGATGAACCTGAAATTTAAGAATTATATTATTATCAATACGTTAATTAAATTACCACCATCACCACCACCACCACCACCACCACTAATAATAATAATAATAATAATAATAATAATAATATTTTCTTAGAAGGAATAATCAATCTAATTACTCTAACAAAAAAAATTTGATTATCCATTTGATAAATAATTTAAATCCAGCGATTATATTTCATTGCCAAAATCGTTGGTAATTTTCTCCTATTACTCTATTTCTTTGTCTAATGATCCTAACCATGTATTTATTTACCAAAATTTTCTAACAAAAATCCTACAAGTCCTATATTTTCTTCAATACCAATAAATTCTAGTATCCTCACATGGATACTCATTAATTTGTCATTCCTATTTTTGAAGGGAATCAATTTGATACTCTCTTTTGAATACCACATAGATTCTAGTATCCTCAAACGATTACTCATAAATCTAATATTCTCTTTTTTAAGCCAAATCAACCCGACATTCTCTTTTGAATACCACATAAACTCTAGTATTCACACATAGATACTCATTAAACTAGCATTTCCATTTTGAAAGCCAAATCAATCCGGTATTCTTTTCTGAATACCACATGAACTCTAGTATCTCCATATAGATGCTCATTAAATTCAGCATTCTCATTTTTAAAAGCCAAATCATACCGTTATTCTCTTTTGAATACTAATTCTCTATATATTAAGTCATTTATGTTTATCACATGATAATTTCAACCAAATAATAAAAGTAAGCATTATAGTAACTACAAATACTAACATCCTAAAATATTCTTTATATATTAAGTCATTTACGTTTATCACATGGATTTGTTCAAAGGTATACAATTTTGATCGGATGTTCACATTCTCCTCACCTAATAAAAATGTCATTCTTGAAATTTGCATCATATACCTGATTCCAAAAATAATTTAGGGTACTTCTTCTATTTTTCAGACTCTCTCTCACAAGTCTCCTCTTTAATTTGAGAGCTTTTCCACAATATTTTCCTTATGTGAATTATTTTATTTCTAAGTTCATTCTTATTATTCTAAGATTCTTACTATTTTATTTCTAAGTTCATTCTTATTATTCTAAGATTCTTACTGGCTTTACTTTTAGTATCAAATATTCTTATTATTCTAAGATTCTTACTGGCTTTACTTTTAGTATCAAATCTTTTTCAATTTCCAAGGAAACCTAGGGCATTATTTTGGAAGGGTCCATTTCGGTTTGTTAAAGAAGTGAGACATTGGATACATCATGTATCATGGCCAGATAGAGAGGTAAGGCTAGCTTAAAGGCTATAAGCCCAATCTTTTTTATAACCTCAAGAGGCCCTATATATCTTGATGTCAATTTCCTTTTAATTCCAAATCTCAACAAATGCTTTCATAGGGCAACCTTTAGAAACATTTTATTTCCTTCATGAAATTTAAGGGGTCTTCACCTAACGTTAGCATAACTTTTATGTCTATCTTGAGCTGCCTTCATTTTGTTCCATATAATTCTCACTTTTTTATAAGTAACTTGTATTAACTCGGGTCAAATCATCTTTTCATCCCTAACTTCTTCCCAGCATATCGATGTTCTACATCTTCTACCATACAATGCCTAATAAGAAGCCATCTCTATTGTAGCTTGATGGCTATTCTTATACGTGAATTCTACAAGTGGTAAATAATCTTCCTAGTTGCCACCAAATTCCAGTATACATGCTCTTAACAAATCTTGTAGAGTCTAAATTGTTCTTTCAAATTGCCTATATGTCTAGGGATGAAAAACAACAATCAGATTCAACTTTGTTTTCAAAGCACGTTGTGTGCTAGGACACAATTGTGAAGTAAACCTAGGAAAAGATTGTCTTTCGCACCCCATGTAACCATATTACTGAATAGTTTTTCTCTTTAATTGTCTTCCTCTCCAAAGAGGATTACAACCTTTAAATAGGTTCAAAACCAACTCTTACAAGAAAGGAAAATAAAAATCCCTACACAAATAAGAGAGAAATAAAAATCAAAATCAAAATTAAGGCCGAAAATCCAAAATTCAATAGAAAATTAACATAACTAAATCAAATGGCATCTTTTGAAGACCTTTCCAATGTATGTAAATCGGCATAACCAACTAATTACAATATAGAAACAGACTTTTAGAACATCTTTGTAAAATCTGAACACAATCTAACAATTAAGTAAGGAGTTATTATTTGATAAGTAGAAACCTCTTCTTAATTAGAATTAAACTTTTTTCACTAGTTTATAAATGTGTTTTTAATGTACATATTGACTGTTTAAAATCCCTATATCACTCATATATTTGATGCACTGGTATTAATATTGTTATGAATTACTTAGTATATCAACCTTCGAAAACATATTGAGTTATAATTGGCTAGCTTAAAAGATTTTAAGTTGTATATTTTTGTATTTAAAAAGCGTTTTTGAAAATTTATTTATTTATTTTTGCTTCAAATTAATTTTTTTTATAATTTTGAATCATTTCGACGCTGATGTCAAAAATAAATTTTAAAACATAAAAATATATTATTTTAATATATTTTTAAATAAAAATTATTTTAAAAAACAACTACTACCATAATATTAATAAAAAGCTAAAAAATAAAATATAAGAAGGGACTGGCCCTTACATTAGCCTGAGGTCAAAAAACCTGGATAGGAAAATTCACTTTTCCGCCGCTCATCCTTTTCCTATTTGGAGACTCATGCAATTAGTCCCTTTAAAATGTGAATACCGTGCTGATTTTTAGATCAAAACGATGCTCTTTTTGTTTCCCCTTTTCCACGTAGAATCCATGTTAACAGTGCAGTCTTAAAGAAATGGAAAACATCTTTCTGGAATGCAGCATCAGGATCAGGTTCTAGAAATTGGACTTGATTCAGCTTCCACTCTCTCTCTCTCAATATATATATATATGCGCTACAACCCCCACCATTCACAAATCATACTGTCATCTATTAACTAGCTAGTCTCTTAATTCTTATTACAATTACAATACAATCATTGTTCCTCTCTCTATACGCTTTTGTACACCTCAAAATGTCTAGTGGCGTGCCTGCTGTCGCTGCTGGCTATAGGTTTTGCCCCATGGATGAAGATCTTGTTGTATATTATTTGAAGAGGAAAATTCTAGGTGAACAACTTCCTGCTAACATTATTCCTACCACCGATGTTTACGCATCAAGCCCAGATAAACTCCCTTTGGGTAAATTTTCCATATTTTTTTTAAAAAAAATTGTTTGTCTTATGATTAATTGGTTTTAACACCCCCCCCCCCCTGCTGTTGTGTTTATGCACCCAACATGTTTGATAGTAGATATATACAAGGCTTCAACATAATGTTGAAGGCAAAAATGATTGTAGACTGGCCACGACTGCTAAAATGGTCACCTCCATTTTTTCTATGTCTCTATAGTCAAGTTCTTGTTCAGAATTTAACTTTTGTAATTGATCTCTAGGTTTATTTCAATTGGGGCAGGCCAACGAGTGGTTTTTCTTTTCCACCAAGAGTAAAGACGACGACATTACGGTAATAGATGGTGGTTACTATGAGATCGATCCTGACGGTGCAGCTCCGATCACATGGGAGGGTAAAATTGTTGGTCATGTGAAGACACTGTTTTTCTATCAAGGAAGTCCTCCTAATGGAACTGACACTGAATGGATGGTAGAGGAATTTAGAATTAATCCTGAGTTTGTTCCAGTTGACAAAGCTGACCATACCACTCAAGAGAAGGTAATTTGACAATTCACTTGCTTCATGTTTGGCAATGTCTTGCATTCGGGAAGAGACTTAATTAAATCTGAAAATTTTTGTTTATTTATTTTTTCAATTATTTAGAAATTACACTTTGTCTAATAGTAGTGATTTGTGTTGTTTATGTTTATATTATAGATTACAAACCTTGTTGTATGCAAAATTTATCGAATGCGGCCACTACCTGAACCCTAAACGGCGCTGTCAGGTCAATTCAGAAGTGCAAGAGAAGTCGTTTTTTAGTTCCAGTCCAGCAAGCAGGTTGAAGGGTTAAGCTTCTTGATGCTATTAGTGTAGCAACAAGGAATGTTTTTTAATCTTTTTTTTTTCTTTTTGCACTCAGACCTTATATTAAGTTACATATATTTTTTCATGAAGTTTAAAAATATTCCAAATGGTCGATCCAGTGGGTTTAAGAGTTGGAGGGAGGCTATCTTCTGTTCGTTTTGGAATTTATATATATGTGTGTGTGTGTGTGTGGATTTTCTAAGATGGAATTACCACTCGATGCTTGCCTCAAAGCATCAGGAAGGTATGCACTGCTCTGAACCAACTGAATCAGCAAAGCAGTGATCATCTGAATCTGCCTTTGTTCTTCATCAGGAAGGTGATAGGCTCTTAGTGCTCGCTTTGAGAATGGTAACTTCCAGAGTAGCTGAGCTGTTTCGTCTATGATGCCTGGACGATGCTGTGCATATGAATAGAATATCTGCACCACAATTAACAAAAATACAGTAAGAGATCTCAGAACCATATGGTCCATATGTATACAAGAATGCATGCACATACAAATGGTTGAATGAAAGTCATGGTTGCTGCCCCTTTTCCTAACAAACCAAGACCATGAGAGATGTTCTACCAACAAAAATCATTAAGCATGTGGAGCAATTACCAGAAGAATATGCAGATAACATGCCAATCTTCTATATTATCTCAACAGTTCAAACTTTTTGAGACTGCCATACTCATAACAAACAAGAAAACGAGTTTAACGAGAATTATAACTTTAAACATACATTAGAGTTGAATAATCATGATCAAAACCAATTTATTTCTATTATTAAAAGGGAAGCTACTGCAATGTTCAAGTTATTGCATTTTGCAAGACAAAACAAAGTAGCAGTAACATGAACCTAGTAGGCCATTTAGCCACATAACAATTTTCAAGCGAAATAATTGAATGATCTGAGGTAGAATATCAGACCTGAAACTACAGTAATCCTTGTATATCTGCTACTGGCAATTAATTATTGTTGTACTTTCTACTAGTTTTGTTGTTTCATCTCTTTTTGCCGAGTTTCCTAGCTAGCAATAATTACACAATGACTTTGCAAATCCAAAGCTTAGTTTTGCCTCATCCTTACACTTATTTTCCTCTATTTTCCTTGTTCTTTGCTTGTTCTCTCTCTTTTCCTCTATTTCTTTTTTCTCTTCTCTCTCTCCTTTTCTTTTCTTTCTCTATATTCATTCCACTGTTTTCTCTTCTTTGTTGCTCTCTTTACTTGGGGTTGGGTGGTTTTGATATGTCAAGATCAAGATCATTGAGCATTGGGCATGCATCTGAGCGCATGATCCTATCCAGGCCTCGTCTTATCCTACGCTACAAAGATGGTTATAAGAGTAACACTTTTATCTTTGTTTTACGTGTTTATAGTGTCAGCTTTGATAGTGGTTTTGGCTGGTATGGGCACTATATTTAAGGATTAAGAAAAAAGGAGCTGTAAGTGAGGTACGAGATCAGGGGTAAGGAGGAGCGTGTTTTCTTGCTTGGATGGTGGGTGGACCATTGAGAAAGAATTGGCCAAATATTACTCTCTTATGCTGGCTATAAAACCAAAGTTTCAGGGTTGAAGAAGAAAACAAGCAACACGTCGTTCTTCCTTTTATTAATTAGGGTTTGTAATTTTAAATTAAACAGCTTCGATTTGGACCATTTAAAGCAGACGACAACATTCATGTATTGGGGCAGACTTAGGATTGTTTAATTGAAACAACGTCGTTACGTGAAGTCCGACCCAAACCTGGAACTTTGGCACTTTTTAAATTTTAGTCATTGGTTTTTGAAAATCTTCAATTTAGTCCTAAATTTAGCTTTATTTTTTAAAATCCTTTCAATTTCATCTTTAATCATTTTTAATTTGGTTC
>Ga0325402_1003700_pt1 | contig 13904 bp, 12 predicted proteins | sample PopdelMetagenome_22_FD_207212 | JGI IMG/M metagenome (GOLD analysis project Ga0325402, IMG submission 207212) | Populus deltoides microbial communities from Bellville, Georgia, United States - Xylem-PdKOR-R3 | ecosystem: Host-associated > Plants > Phyllosphere > Stem > Wood/Secondary xylem... | reverse complement strand
GACCAGTCTTCCTCCACCAACGCCTCCAACCGCTGCCTCGCCAGGTAAGTCTTTCTTCCCCTGTTTTGCCAAATTAATTACCTTACTACTGTAGCATGCATGCGTGAGTTTGTTCACGTATACATGCAACAGTGGGCAGCCGAGTCACTGGTTTGGACTAGTGACCCGACCCTTTTTTTTTAAGTTTTGAGACCGGGTTACATAAATAACAAAAAAATGATAAATAAAGAAAAAATAGCTTCTGTTTCGTTTAATTCAAATTTTTGTGAATTTATTCATTGGCGCCAGAGTCAAGAATATCGTACTTTTTGGGTTACATAATATTTACTAACGCCAGAGTTGGAAATATTTGTAGGCAAATATTCATTGACACCAGAGTTGAGAATATTATAAGATGACCAATAAAAACGGAACACAAACAAACCTTTAGCAATTTAAGACAAAACCAGTAATGCAGCTTGCCTCAAGTAGGACGCTTAAGGGGTGAGAGTATCTTTCCTTTCGAGTAACCAGTCCCGTACCATAGAATCTCTGTTAACCAGTTAGGGTTTCTAGTGACCATAATACTGAATGACGACTCCTTGAATAAGACCTTTTTTTTTGTCTAAAGAACAGGATGCCAGATATCTGTTCTTTTTCCAATTCAGTGATAATTTTTAAACAATCGCCGCGATGTCCGGGCACGACAAAAGTAATGTCGTGTTACTTGGGCGATAGAAATAATTATATTTTTGTTGATGTTAAAAAAAAAAAAACAAACTCATAGATTATTTTGAAATTTAATTGATATATATAATACTAGATGAGCAAGTTAATTTAATGATCTTTTGACTAAATTTTCAACAAAAAAAAAAAGAAAGGAAGAAAGAAAGAAAGAAAGAAAGTAGAAATAATTTTATGGTTATCTTTTTTTCATTTGTCTAATCGAATTATTGTATTAAATAAATTTTCAGGTACATCCCTCTATCAGACTGAACAATAGATTAGTTTCCTTATATTTTGTTGGGCATCTTTTTGTAATGAATGAATTTATCATTTTGTTATGTAATATAATGCGTCAACAGTTTATCGAAAGCCCTTTTGTGTAGTATAATCTTAATTATGAATTTCTTCTTTAATCATGTACTTTTTTCGATTATAATTTCGTTAATGGTCCTTATTTGTAAATTTTTGAATTGTGTAATGTATTATAGTTATAATTTGTAGAATAATTCTTTGAATTGCATCCATGTAAATGTGGGATATTGAATTGTTTAGATATGTGTGAATTTGATTATTGAGAAGTTGTGATGTAATGAAAGGAGGAAGTTCTGGATGATAAGATGTGTAAGAAATTTGATAATTAGGGATTGTGGAAGAAGAGTCGATAACTTGATACCTAAATATATAGAAGAAACTTTGCTGAATTTTTTATTGATTAAAAAAAATCCCTAATCTTAATTGAATTATCATGTCCTTGATCTTTATTTTGAATACAAATGTTAGGGTTGTTACACTACCTTTAAAGGAGAAGAGATACATAAATGGTTGTACAAATACAACCAATATTTCAATCTGGAAGAAATACCTGAATCTGATAAGCTGAAGTTAACCTCATATTATTTGGATGGCTTAGACCTTTACTGGCACTAGAACTTCATAAGAAACTTGGAGGTACAAGAGGTTTCATGGGCAGAATATGTGGATGCCCTGTGTTATAGGTTTGGGGGACAAAAAATCCTTCAGAGGAGCTCATTGAATATAAACAGGAAGGTGAATTAGAAGGTTACATCAAAGACTTTGACATATTGTGGAATAGAGCTCAAATCTATGAGAGACAGGCCTCAGTATTCTTCTTGGGGGGTTTAGAAATAGTGATTAAGAATTTGGTGAATATGTTCGAGCCTAAATATCTCAAACAAGCCTAAAATCTAGCCAGGTTACATGACAATACACTCACTTACAAAAAAACAACCCTACATTACCCAAAACTTCAGACTTAGATGAGTCCCAACCCATAGACTGTAAAATTTACCTACCCTGCAAACACCAACAAACCAAACTCTAATCACACCCTTAATACTTTTAGACCTTCCCCGCATGCCTTATTACCTACGCCTACAAGACCACTAATCAACAACACCAATATTTACCCCACCCACAAACCCATTAGACCTATTAGAACCAAAGAAATGGATTACAGGAGAGCCAAAGGTTTATGCTTTTGGTGTGATGAGAAGTGTGTTCCTAGACATAGGTTTAAAAACAAGAAGTTATATTCATTGTGCATAATAAAAGATGATGAGGAAAACTTAGAAGAAGAAGAGTCTATAGAGACAATGAATGTGGAAGTTCTTACTCCTCATTTATCATTACAGGCAATACAAGGTACTACATGGTGCCACATCATTAAAGTGTGGGGAAAGCTAAACAAATGTTATATATTCATTTTGATTGACTCAGGTAGTACCCATAATTTCCTCAACTTTAACCTGGCCAACAAGCTGAGATGTCCTCTGACCCCAATCAAGTCTATGGAAGTAAAAACAACTAATGAAGGTACCATGTTATGTGCAGTCGTATGTAAGAACCTAAAATGAAAGATACATGGTGTTTAGTTCCAGGTTGATGTCTTTGTTATGAAATTATAAAACTATGATATGGTTTTAGGCATACAATGGTTGAAATTATTAGGAAATGTATTGTCCAACTATAAAGACAAATAGGTATCCTTTTGGTGGCAGGGCAGAGAAGTAACATTGAGAGGAGACAATCCTAAACTAGCTCAATCCATCAGGCTAGAGGAGCTAAATAGACTACTAACCAATGAAACCTTACTAGCATAGGTTAGGCTCTGCAATTTAAAAATATCAGGGAATGCTAGCCCGAAACTGCATACTCATAAGATATACCATCCTTTTAAGGAAAAAGAGAATTCACCCTTACAAGCTCTGCTGGAAGCCTATCAACATATTTTTAGTGATCTTAAAGGGTTATTACCAGTCAGGAGGCACAATCATAAGATGTCCTTGAAGGATGAAAGCCAAACTGTCAACTTGAGACCTTATAGATACTCAGGGTTATAGAAAGATATGTTGGAGACACTAGTGCTGAAATGTTGGAGGCTAGAATTGTGCAACCTAGCAATAGTCCTTTTGTTTCTCCAATTGTGCTTGTTAAAAAAAAAGACCAGACATTGAGGTTTTGTGTAGATTTTAAAGCTCTCAACAAGTTAACTATGAAAGATAAGTTCCCTATTCCTATTATTGATGAACTGTTAGAAGAACTATAAGGGGTAACTATCTTTTCTAAGATTGATTTAAAGGTAGGTTACCATCAAATTTGAATGGTTTCAGAAGATATCTTTAAAACTTTTAGAACACACAATGGTCATTACAAATTCCTTTTCATGCCTTTTGGACTTTCTAATACACTTACCACTTTTCAAAGTTTAATGAATGACATTTCTAGGAATTACTTGAGGAAATTCATTCCGGTTTTCGTTGATGATATATTAGTTTACAGTAAGGACATGACTGAACATTTATATAATCTTAGAGTGGTGTTTGATCTGTTATGTGCTAATCAACTAATTGCAAAGAAAAGTAAATGTGTTTTTGGAAACAATCAAATGGAATACCTAAGATATGTGATCATTAAGGAGGGAGTATCAATAGACTCACATAAGGTTGAAGTCATGTTGAATTGGCCTATACTTACAAACATCAAACAACTTAGGGGTTTTTTAGGATTGATTGGTTACTATATGAAGTTTGTGAAAGGATATGGTGAAATTTATAGACCTCTTACTCAGTTATTGAAGAAAGACTCATTTGGATAGACAAACACTACTATCATGACATTAAATCATAATGCCAATTCACATCCTAACCACTCATGGGTTAACAACACTCTTATTTGAAAAGGGAAAGTGATAGTGGGACAAGTTCTAAGCCTACAGAATAAGCTCATCAGTTTATACTGTAGTGGGTGGTATTGAGGAGCCACTGTTACCTCAAAAAGGTTAGGGCAAGTGTTCTATTGGAAGAAACTATAGAAGCTAGTACGACAGTATGTTCGAGAATGCTCAATTTATCAACAAAACAAAGCTGAAAATGTAAAGTCCCCTGGAATATTACAACCCCTACCCATGCCCACAACTCTTTTTGTTGACATCAACATGGATTTTATTGAAAGGCTATCTGAGTCAGATGGAAAGGAAGTAATCTTTGTGGTGGTAGATAGGTTTAGCAAATATGCACACCTCATGATCCTCTCCCATCCATATTCTGCCATTACAGTGGCTAATTTTTTTATGGAGAATGTCTATAAGCTACACGAAATGCCAGCCACGATTATGAGCAACAAAAACAACATCTTTCTTGGTCAATTTTAGAAGGAATTGTTCAAGCAGCAGGGGGTCAACTTGTAGTATTCCACTGCTTATCATCCCTGATTTAATGGCCAGACTAAGGTGTTCAACAAATTTATAGAAGGATATTTAAGGTGCATGACAAGGACTATATCAACACTATGGAAAAAGTGGTTAAGCTCATGTGAGTGATGGTACAACACGAATTACCACACTTCTATGGGGAAAACACCTTATAAGATACTGTATAGAGTTGTGCCTCCAATTCACATTCCCTATACATCTAAAGACTTGCCACTGGAGGCTATGGATCAATACTTAACTCAAAGAAAGGGTATGTTCAAGTTAATTAGAAGTAATCTACTACAATCTCAAAACATAATGGCTCAGCAAGCAAATAGGAAAAGGATCGAAAGAATGTTATCTGTGGGGGGAATTAGTTTATGTGAAGCTATAACCTTATCGATAATAATCAGTTCACAAATGAGTTTCTCAAAAATTATCAGCAAAATACTATGACCCTTACCCAATTATTAAGAAAATTGGGACAATTACTTATAAATTACAATTACCTATCACCGTTGCAATTCATCTTATCTTTCACGTATCGCGACTAAAGAAACATGTAGGAAATCATGTTATCCACTCTAATCTTCCCAATCTTTTGGATAGGTCCCTTCTGCAACCATAACAAATTATCAATAGAAGAATGGTTATAAGAGGAAATGCTACAACAACCTAGTTCTTGGTTTTATGAAAAAACTCACCCTTGATAGAAGCGATCTGGAAATATGCTGAGGAATTTTGCTTGAGGTTTCCCGAGTTTCACCTTGAGGATAAGGTTAAGGTCATGGAGAGGGCATTGTCACAGCTGGAAATGAATAAGTAGAAAACACACAAAGGGGAAAGTGGGGTTCGGTTTTAAACCCATTATAACACTACGATTGCGTATTGTGCAGTCTCGTTTAAATAAGCATGAGTGAAGCTAGAATAGCCACGTGTGTGGTGCTACGTTGACAATAAAAATAGAGAAGGCTTTGTCTTTAAATTCCCTAATGATTGAAACATAATTGAAAAGAAATATAACAGTAATGCAAGATTCGCTCCCTATTCCTTTCGTCTCTCACTTTTTGTCCTCTTCTCAACATATGTTGAGTGTGTACATCTTTCTGTTTCTTTCTATCCTTCCCCCTCTGTCTTTCCTCCATTGTTATACCTTGAGGCTTATAGTTTTAACCTACAACATAGAGGACTCCATCCCCTCATCGCCACGAAAACGATACCAACACGAGAGCGATGACAATAGAGAAAGGAAAAAACAAAGAGCGGTAGTTTCAGATTTTGTTGATGGGATAACGAGAGAGCAATTAGAGAAGAAAGAGAGTGATAATAATGATAATGCAGGAATAAGAGAGGGTGGGGGTTTGATGGATGAGGATGAGATCGAGATGATGAAGCAGTTAGGGATTCCAACAAGGCTCGATTCAATTCAAGGGAAGCTGGTGTTTAGTGTGAATGTTAGTAGAGTTAGAGCTGTTACAAAACGACAGCCTAAGTAATAAATGAATTGTAGAGGAGGGTTTAAATAGCCATTGCCCCTCGAGAGGAATCACTAATTTTTGTTTTCACAAGGTGTGGGACTTTGACTATTTTTCTGTTTGTTTAGGTTTCATTGATTTTCCGTAACATGGCTAGAATCGTGCCATACATGCTACGTGGGGGAAAGGAAACCAAGACCTGGTTGTGGGTTGCGGTGGTTATTTACAATTATTAGTTTTGTTATTTTAAGTTATTTCCTGATAAGTTAGGAATTCATGAGTGCTCATGACCACGTGTAAAGTGGAGCAATTCCATGATCATACAGTGAAGCATATTCCTATTTTTATGTTGAAGTAGTGGATGTTGTTATTCACTTGTAACTCTCTCAAACCTAAAACCTATAAAAGTTGATGGTATATGATTGAGATGGGGATGTTATGAATGAAAATAAACCTTTTCTCTTAAATCTCTTTCTTTATCCTCTATAAATTCTCTTTATGTAATTCATACACATCAACTTGGTATCAGAGCTAGGTTTGGCTCATGGAGACACGAGCTAAAACAAACACGAAGTTTTGAAGCGAGGTGAGTGAGACCTGGGCTTGTCATGAGTCTGGAATCAACCAAGCCAACAACAACATCACCCACATTAACCATATCATCGATCAAATGAACGCGACCCTACATATGGTTGTGGCTGAGTTGCAGGCCCTTCATTTTATCAACATCCAGAATTTCGCTGAATAAGACGTAAACTCATTTCTCAAGCTAAAACATCAAACTACCGAAATTCAACACAACCAAACCTATTTCCATCCACCCAACTTGTCATCCGAAATTTATCACAACCTGACATCTCTCATTCCAACCAAATTATCGACCGTAACTACACACAACTTAAACTTGCATTCCTAAGATTCAATAGGGTAGACTCAAACAGATGGATATATAAAGCTGAGCAGTATTTTGAATTCAAGTATATCCACCACCAATAAAAAGTTCAACTAGCTTCCTTTCACTAGGAAGATGATGCCCTCCAATGGCACCGTTAGCTAAGTAAATTCAAGGGAAATCTCAATTGGTTAGAATTCACAAAAGCTGTGTTGCATCGTTTCGAACCAATAGATTATAAAGATCCTTTAGAGGCCCTCACTCGCCTTAAACAAATCACCACTGTCAACATTTATCAAACCGAGTTTGAGAAGTTGTCCCAGCGCATTGATGACTTACCAGAAAACTACTTAGTCGGTTTTTCTATTATAGGGCTGCGTGATGAGATCTGATTGGATGTCAAAGTTAAACATCCAATAACACTACTGGATGCAATCAGAGTTGCAAGATTGGTAGAGGAGCGAACCCAGCTGCAAAAAAAATCCACTTCAGCCTTTCGAACAACAGGAGTAGCAGCGCACCAGAAAAACAACCCCAGTACATCATTCAGCCTCTTAGAACCACCACCCATCACCAAATTGAACCAGACTTCACCAAGAGGTTTTGAAAGAATTACCAGCCAAGAGGCCAAGGATCGGCGAGTAAGAGGCTTATACTTCTATTGTGATGAAAAATTCATTCTAGGACATAGATGTCAATGCCCACATCTTTTCATGATCGAGGACAATCCCACTGGTGACAAATTACAAGTCGACGATACTGTAGAAGAATTACCAGACACGGAATCAATTTCAAAAATCTCCTTCCATGCAATTTCGAGAACTAATCACCCCCAAACTATCAGAGTGATTGGTAAATTAAAAAACCAAGATATTACTGTCTTGATTGATGGGGGTAACACACACAACTTCCTCGATCAATCTGTGGCGTCAAGGTTGGGGCTGCTAGTGACGTGTGACAAAAAATTTTGAGTTATAGTAGCTAACCATGAGAAGATTGAGTGTAGCGGACAATGTTTGGGCCTTACGATAATCATTCAAGGGTGCACCATACAAACAGTTTTTTACGTGCTTCCAGTGGCCGATTGTTAGGCAATATTAGGGGTTCAATGGTTAGAAACCTTTGGTCCTATTGAAACGAACTACCAAAAACTGACAATAAGTTTCCATTAAGACGAAATCACCAAAATATTTCAAGGATTATATCAACCTCCATATAAGTCTTGCGTGATAAAAAGCTTGCAAATTTAAAAGGCTTGAGATTCTTTTTACAGATTGTACCAGTTGAAGTAAATGAGAACTTCACAGCTCATCTAAATGACCTTACATAGCTCCTCACAAAGTTCCAACCAGTTTTCAATGAACCAACAAGCCTACCACTAAAGCAACCACATGATCATCACATGCCATTACAGCCACACCAATCCCCCAGTAGCGTCCGACCTTATATGTACCCACATTATCAGAAACGTGAGATTGAGAAGATGGTAAGAGAATTTTTAGAATCTGGCCTCATTCGATCCAGTTGTAGTCCATTTTCATCACCGGTGCTTTTTGTCAAAAAAGCTAATGGGAGTTGTCGTTTTCGCATATATTACAAAGCTCTTAATCAAATCATAATAAAAGATAAGTATCATATTCTGGTCATAGACGAACTGTTAGATGAATTACATGACGTCAGGTATTTTTCAAAACTTGATTTGCGTTTAGGATACCACTAAATCAAAGTTAAAGAGGAGGATATACCAAAAACCGCATTTCGAACACATGAGGGGCACTATGAATTCGTTGTAATGCCATTCGGCCTCACCAACGCCCCCCAACCACCTTCCAAGGTCTTATGAATGACTTATTAAGGCCTTATTTACGTAAATTTATGCTGGTGTTTTTCGATGATATATTGGTTTATAGCCATGCTTGGATGAATCATCTTTTCCATCTCCACACGGTACTACAAATCTTGTCAACTAATCATCTATTTGTAAAAAAATCAAAATGTCATTTTGGAGTCATGCAGTTGGACTATTTGGGACACTTGATTTCACATGAGGGAGTGTAAGTGAATCCAATAAAGACCAAGGCCGTGAACGAGTGACCAATTCCAACTATGGCCAAGGGCGTCCGAGGATTCTTAGGATTAGTTGTGTAATACTGTAAGTTCATCAATGGGTTTGGCGGAATCGCAGCCTTACTCACCCGATTATTGACAAAAGATGAATTCTATTGGAATCTTAAGGCAGTCGTGGCCTTCAATAAGCTCAAACAAGCACTGATGTCCCCTCTTGTGTTACACCTACTAGATTTCACACAACCTTTCATTATCGAAAGCGATGCATGTAGGTTATAAATTTATAACATCCTAATACAAGAAGACTGTCTAATTGGCTTTTATGGTGAAGCCTTCAAAGGTTCATCACTTGCTCTGTCAACATATGAGAAAGAAATGTTGGCCATCTTGAAAGCTATCCGTAAATGGCACACATATTTCTTAAGCAAACCATTCATTGTTAGAACCGACCAGTGAAGCTTAAAATATTTGTTAGAGCAGAAAATTACGACTCTCACTCAAGCACGTTAGTTGCCAAAAATCATGGGATATGATTACCCGATTCAATACAAAAAAGGAAAGGAAAATCAGGGAGCTGATGCACTGTCACGGGTTGCTGAATGGGCTTGCTCGACCATCTCCATGCCAGTAGCTGATTGGTGGTCTATTCTCCAACAAAAGGTGTCCTAAGACCCCTTCTATTTGCAGTTCGAGAACCCAACTTTAGCTCAGGCTCAACAACTTTATTTTAAAAGTGATGGGGTTTGGTACAAAAAGGGACGTGTGTGCTTGAGCCCTTCCTCTTCTCTACTTCCTGGAGCATCATGCCTCTCCAACTGGGGGACATTTTGGGTACCACAAATCTCTCAGTCATCTCAAGAGAAGCTTCATTTGGTCGGGGTTGCGTACCTCCATTAAGGAGCATATCAAGAACTGTGACATCTATCAACGATGCAAACATGAGAACACAAAATCAGTCGACCTACTCCAGCCATTACCAATTCCACTATAGGTATGGATTGACATTTCTATGGATATTGTTAAAGGGTTGCTGGTTTTTCAAGGGTTTACTGTCATCATGGTGGTGGTGAATCATTTGTCTAAATACACTCATTTTGTTCCACTAAAAAACCCATATACGACATCCTCAGTTGCTAAAGCTTTCATTGATCACATTGTTCGCCTTCATGAAATGCCAAGATCAATCATGAGTGATAAGGACAAGGTATTCGTGAGTTCGTTCTGGAAAACTCTATTTTAATTGCACGGTACCAGTTTGACGATGAGTTCTAGTTACCATCCGCAGACCGATGGTCAGACGGAGGTTGTTAATCGCACATTGGAATAATATCTACGTTGCTTTACAAGTACACAACCCAAAAAATGGATGGAATGGTTATCTTGGGTCGAGTACAGTTACAACACTTCAGTGCATACTGCCACCAAAATATCCCCATTCGAGGTCGTTTATGGTTTGCCTCCTCCATCTCTGCTCTCTTATGTTCCGGGAACCACTAGAGTCCAAGTTGTCGATGACCTCCTCCGTAGTAGAACTTAACTGTTGCAGGATCTGCGCATCAATTTGAATGTTGCCGGGGATAGGATGCAAATTCAGGCGGATCAAAATCGTAGGGAAGTGGTCTTTAATGTTGGGGATTACGTTTAGTTGAAGCTTCAACCATACCGTCAAAATTCAATCGTTTTTCAGCATTCTCTCAAGTTATCCCCTCGTTATTTTTTGTCCTATTGAGTGTTAGCTAGGATTGCTCCGGTTGCCTATCGGTTGGAATTGTCTGTTAGTTCTTTTACCCATGACGTGTTCCACGTTAGCCTTTTAAAGCGACATGTGGAAATTACACCTCCAGCTTCTGTAATTCTTCCTCCTGTTTCGAAAGCTTCTACACTACTTCTTCAACTATAGGTCATACTTGACAAATGTATCATTCGAAAGGGTTGGTATCGCCCGAGAACAGAGATCTTAGTTAAGTGATTGAACACTCTAGTTGAAGATGCTACCTGGGAGAATCAATGGCGCTTTTCACGTTTATATCCCGAGTTTATCCTTGTGGACAAGGATTATCCGAACGGGAAGGAATGATATGACTAGAATCGTGCCATACATGCTACGTGGGGGAAAGGAAACCAAGACCTTGTCATGGGTTGTGGTGATTATTTATAGTTATTAGTTTTGTTGTTTTAAATTGTTTCCTGATAAGTTGGGAATTCATGAGTGCTCATGACCTCGTATGAAATGAAGCAATTTCATGATCACATAGTAGAGCATATTCCTATTTTTATGTTGAAGTAGTGGATGTTATTATTCACTTGTTATTTACTCGTAACTCTCTCGAATCTAAAGCTTATAAAAGTTAATGGTATACGATTGAGATTGAGATGGGGATGTTATGAATGAAAATAAACCTTTCCTGTTAAATCTCTTTCTTTCTCCTTTACAAATTCTCTTTGTGTAATTGATACACATCATTCCGCTATTTTGTCTTTGTTTTGGAGGTTATGTAGGAGGGATTTTGCGCTGGTTGCTTGCTTCTTCTTCTTCTTTTTTTAACCTGGATTGGATAATGTAGTAATTCCTTCCTTTGATGTTCTTAATTTATGAAACTTGAAGTATTAAATACACGTATTGTTTGATGTTGGTCTGGGAGATGAGAACATACCGCCATGCATACACGTATTAAAGTTAGTCTTGAATTTGATGACCATAAAATAAGTTTGGATTTGTTGGTTTGCTAGGATGGATGTTCTGCATTTAAGTTTTTTCTACATGGTTAGGAATATGAAAATTGGACCTTGATAATGTGAAGATAGTGGAGAGTTTCTCGATCGGTAATGTGAACTGCTTGAGTGCTTGTGCCTGTTATTCTTCCGCAGGTTCTTGGAATGACTGTTTATACTTGTGTATTTAAGGTTGCATTGAGATATTTGAATATCTTAAGAGGAACGTCTTCATGATGGGTGGTGTACATTTTGTTTCTTTCCACTAAAGCTTTGGTGCAATGACTGCGTACTACTTCAAAGCCCAATATCAGATAGGAAAACAAAACCTAAAACTGGCCTTGATTGAGTGCAATTTGTTATTGATTTGTTTGATGTAGACTTGATTAAGAAAGATTGATTCAAATTCAAATTGCTTCATGCACTAGTAAATAAATGGAATTTCAAAAGGAGAAATCTAGATTGAAGTTCAATTTATTGTAGTAGATAATAATGAAACAATTTTCAGAATATATAATGAAATTTTGCTGTGGGTGTATATAGTTTGTGAATAGGTTCTGCCTCAATTATTAAACTCCCTCTTCTCTCTCTGAAAACAAAGTGAAAATAAGAGGAGGAGCTTTCTCTTCTCTTAGAGCATAGCATCAATATAATATTTTTTATTGGATGTTTCTCATCCATAAGACATTAAGTTCCATTTTGATGAAATATGCTGGAATGAAAAAAAGTGACCTGCAATTGTCTTACTTTGTAGACAAGAGTCATGTTCGTATTGTATACATGGCGGTTAGATTTTTAGTGCTAATGGTGTGGATGAAATGTATGGTGGTTTTTAATCTGCAACTTATCATCATAGAAGACAGCCACATGAGTATTTTATCTGAATACCATCTGCTCTATTTTCCAGTGCAATACCTGCTGCAAGCTCGAGCAATCGTGGTTTCTCCTTGGCCTTGGCTCCTATCTGTCTCAGCCCAACTTGAGCCATCTTTCTCATTTACTGATCCAAGGTCGTGTTTTCTCTTGTTGCATAACTGTATCTGAATTTTTAATTTTGATTATGTCTGTCAATGAGTGTTTGTCACTTTATTCATCCCCCCCAGAATAAATAAATAAGAAGAAAAGAAACAAGTGTATTGTCAATGGTATGAAAAATCGGAGTGCTGGAGCATCATGAAAATGGTATGAATGCTCAAGAGTGGGAAAAAATAGAAAATTTTTTATGAGACTGACACAAATTATTGCTTTAGATGCTATCATGCTAGGTTTTTGAATGACAAAAAGCCATGCACTGAACCTGGTGCTTGTTTTTCAAATGCCAGGCAACGGATGCAAGCATTTTGATATGCCTTTTTGCACTCATCGATTTCATGGAGGACTTGAGATCAGGAGACGGTGCATCCAAACACAGGGAGCACCCACAATGTCCAGCACCTTCCATCGTAGTATCCTGCTGTGCTCCCGATGCATGCTCCCCGCCTAATAGCATTGAACAAAGTTAAATTAGCTAAATAAAGAGGCTAGATCAAAGACTGTCACCCCTACTAGTACACAAATTAAATACAAGTTGAGAAGAAAAATTTAATCTTTGGCTGTCTATCATGCATGTAGATGGAATCTATACTTTATCTTACATCATCAAATTCAAGGCAAGGGATCCATCCTTTCTTCACCATGTAATCAATCTCCTTTGCAATTGAATCATCAGAAAGAGGAGTCAGGTAAGACAGAGCCTCAAATTTCTTGTTGTTGATTGGATTCCATTTCTATTTGACTAACAAGTATTGCATGTAAGTAGGAAACAAAGACCACAAGAGATTTAATTAAGCAGTATTTGATGACATAAATGTTCAATCATATTACCTTCATCCAAGAAGTTTTAGAACCATCGGACCACGGTTTTGCGGCTCCATGCAACAGAATCCATGATAGAAAACAACTTTGTGGGGTGTGCTTTTCAGCCATGGTAACCAGAACTAGCCACAGCAGGGGGGGCTGCCAAGATTCCGGCAGACATTCTCTTGAAACTTTTTGCTTAGAAAAGATTCGAAGATAGAGAGAGAGAGAGAGAGAGAGAGAGAGAGAGAGACTAACAGCACAGCGAAGCTGTTGTGGTAGTAGGACAATCGATCAATAGTGCTATATTTTTGTGAAGGTTTAATAAAAGGACAAAAGGAGTTTGCTTGGATGTTTGTGGAGTGGTGTGTGGTTTGTTAAGACGGTGTCACAGGGAAGAGACAATGGTTACAAGGTGATGGGGAGTTTTGTTAAGCTCTATAGCTTTGGTATTAGGGATTACAATGGTACACGGGTTGGATTTCTCAATATTTTTTTTATCAATTAT
>Ga0325402_1003697_pt1 | contig 13908 bp, 8 predicted proteins | sample PopdelMetagenome_22_FD_207212 | JGI IMG/M metagenome (GOLD analysis project Ga0325402, IMG submission 207212) | Populus deltoides microbial communities from Bellville, Georgia, United States - Xylem-PdKOR-R3 | ecosystem: Host-associated > Plants > Phyllosphere > Stem > Wood/Secondary xylem... | reverse complement strand
TTTTTTCTTTTTTTTTCGTTTATTTTTTTTAAAATTATCTTTGGTCATTTTACTTTTTAAATATTGAGCTGGTTAAAAATTTCGCTTTATAATTTTTTGCCTTTAAAATACTGTAGATTGCTACGGTGTTTTCCCATATAGTTTTTCTATTTTCTTTTTTTTTCACTTTTTTTTTGCACTTCTTCATTTTTTTCCAACTTTCCCCTTTTTTCTTTTTTTATTTATTTTTTTTCTAAAATTATTTTTGTTGATTTTAATTTTTAAATATTGAGATGGTTAAAAATTTTGCTTTGTAATTTTTTTCATTTAAAATATTATAGATTGTTATGGTGTTTCAACGATGCATTCCTCTCTTTTTTTCACTTTATTTTTTACACTTTTTCATTTTTTTTCCACCTTTCCTCTTTTTTTTCGTTTATTTTTTATATTTTTTTTCCACAATTACTTTCCCTTTTTTTTTCAACTTTCCTCTTTTTTTCTTTTTTTGTTTGTTTTTTATTTTTTTTTAAAAAATTTTCTTTGTTGATTTTACTTTTGAAGTATTGAGCTGGTTAAAAATTTTGCTTTGTAATTTTTTTTCCTTTAAAATACAGAGGAGTTCTATAGTGTTTTCCCACATAGTTTTTCTATTTTATTTTTTTATTTTTCAAAATTATTTTTTTATATTGAGAATTTAGCTTTGTAATTTTTTTCCTTTAAAACATTGTTGATTGCTACAGTGTTTCTCCCCATTGTTTTTTTTGTTTTTGTTTTTTTATGATTTTCTCCAAAATTATCTTTTTTTATTTTATTTTTTAATATTAAGTTGGTTAAAAATTACAGTTACAATATTTAAGGAAATCACTGTAACTTTCCTCGCAAATTACTGTAGATTGCTACAGTATTTTCCCACATGGTTTTTTTTATTTTGTTATATTTTTCCTAAAATTTTCATTGTCAATTTTATTTTTTAAATATTGAGTTGGTTAAGAATTACAATTACAAGTAAATACAAGTTTTTCCTCACAAAACACTATGGATTGATGCAGTTTTTCCTCACATGTTTTTTTTCCAGTTTTTTTGTAATATTTTTTTTCAAAATTATCTTTGTCAATTTTATTTTTTTAATATTGAGTTGGTTAAAATTTAACTTCACTCTGGATTACAATAGTAATCCACAATGCATTCCTCTTTTATTTTTCACTTTTCTTTTTTTTTTTTGCACTTTTCTATTTTCTTTTCCAACTTTCCCCTTTTTTCTTTTTCTTTTTCATTTCGTTTTTCTTTTTTTCAAAAATTACTTTCCTTTTTTTTTCAACTTTCCTCTTTGTTCTTTTTTTCATTTATTTTTTCTTTTTTATTTCAAAATTATCTTTGTTGATTTTACTTTTTAAATATTGAGCTAATTAAAAATTTTGCTTTGTAATTTTTTCCCTTTAAAATATTGTGGATTGCTATGGTGTTTTCCCACTTAGTTTTTCTATTTTATTTTTTTATTTTTCAAAATTATATTTGTTGATTTTATTTTTTATATATTAAGCCGATTAAGAATTTAGTTTTGTAATTTTTTTCTTTAAAACATTGTTGATTGCAACAGTGTTTCTTCGCATGGTTTTTTTTTGTTTTTTTACGATTTTCTCTGAAATTATCTTTTTCGATTTTATTTTTTAATATTAAGCTGGTTAAAAATTATAGTTACACTATATGAGGAAAACACTGTAACTTTCCTCATAAATTATTGTGGATTGCTACAGTGTTTTTTTCACTTGGTTTTTTTTCTGTTTTGTTATGTTTTTCCCTTAAATTATCTTTGTCAATTTTATTTTTTTAAATATTGAGCTGGTTAAGAATTACAATTACAAGTAAATACAAGTTTTTTCCTCACAAAACATTATGGATTGATACAGTTTTTCCTCACAAGGTCTTTTTTCCAGTTTCTTTTGCGTTTTCTTTTTTTGTAATATTTTTTTTCAAAATTATCTTTGTCGATTTTATTTTTTTAATATTGAGTTGGTTAGAATTTAACTTTGTAATAAAGCTTAATCATATGGGGAAAGCACTGTAGCTTTCCTCACAAAACATTAGGGATTGCTACTGTATCTCTCCACATGGTTTTTTTTCTTATGATTTTTTTAAAATTATCTTTGTCAATTTAATTTTTTTAATATTGAGCTGGTTGAGAATTACAATTACAAGTCATTACAAATAAGGCTAAATCATGTGGGGAAGCACTGTAGCTTTCATCACAAAACACAGTGAATTGGTACAGTTTTTCCAACATGGTTTTTTGTTTCCTTTTTTATTTTTTTTTGTAATTTTGTTTTTTAAAATTATCTTTATCGATTTGATTTTTTTAATATTGAGTTAATTAAAAATTTAGCTTTGTAATTTTTTTAAAAAAAACATTGTGAATTGTTCCAATGTTTTCCTATATGATTTTTTCCAAAATTATCTTTGTCGATTTTTTTTTAATATTGAGTTGGTTAAGAATTATAATAACAATAAAGTTAAATCATATGAGGAAAGCGTTGTAGTTTTTCTCACAAAACACTGTGGATTGCTACAATATTTCTCTAAATGACTTTTTATTTTATTTTATTGGGGAAAACACTGTAGTTTTCCTCACAAAACATTATCATTTGCTACAACGTTTTTTTCCTTCCAAAATTATCTTTATTGGTTTTTTTTTTAATATTAAGTTGGTAGAAAATTTAGTTTTGTAATTTTTTTTGCTTTTTATTAACAGAAAAGCTAAATCATGTGGCGAAAGCACTGTATCTTTCCTCACAAAACATTGTGGATTGCTACAAATCATTTTGTTCAATCTCTAAGTTTTTGATTACCAACACAATTTTTTTTTCCGTCATGAAATATTGGCTCCATCATACCTTTAGTTTCTATTACTTATCTAGCGCTAGTTCACAATTATAGCACTATCAAGTACATTTGTTTTATAAATCCGCGGCAGTGCGTGGACATGCCATATTGTAGTTATTAGATCTGATTAGAAGTCCTGGTTAAGAAGCCAGGTTTTGAGTTACATGGGTTACTTTGAGTCAACCAGGATTAACTTAGAAAAATTTAAAAAAAATATTTGAAGTTTTAATATTTCATATGAAAAAATTACAAAATAATCTATGTAAATATAGGTTATATATGTTATAACTAATGAAGTTTAAAATATTATTTCAAAAGGTTTTTTTATCCCATATTGAAAAGATATTATGTTAGAACATTATCCTTTTAAGTTGAGGTATTTAAACTAAAAAGATTTTTTATTTATTCTATATTGAAAAAATATAATTTTTTTCTTGTGAACATAAAATATATATATTAAAAGACTTCAAATCTCATATTAAAAAAAATAAAACATTCTTTTGTCTGGTATAGTACGTATTGCTAGCTCTGTAACTATTGCATGCTCAAATTCATAAGCCCACTGCGACACAAAACTCATACTGTTGAACGAGCCTTCTTCTACAAGAAGAAGATAAGCAGAGCTCAGCACAATGTTGCATGAAACACAGCAATTATGCAAAACTCATTTTTTAATTTTAGGTACTTGACATAAAACACTCAAGAGTTGGATAAAAATAAACACCATTAAAATGTCGCATTAGTCATTCTCAAAAAATCAAATACTGGGAATAACAAAAGGATAGTGAATTTAGCAGTACCCTTAGTTTCATAGTTTTGGGACAAAGGAGCTTACAAACACAGCATTAAACTTTGTTTATCGTCAGCTATATGCCTATATGTATCTCCACCATAACAAATGAAGCAGATGCAACATTTCATTATTAGAACAAGTAGCAAGTTAAACCATTCAAAATTGATCCTAGAACAAATGTAATCATGGCAACAAACTGAAACAGTACATAAAACTCACTCCACGCATATTGCTTCAAGCAACTTCTCACAATCATCGCTCACTTCCACATTCTCCATCTTCAATCGGCGACGCATCATCTGGCTTTTCCTTCCAACCACTGCATAAGTTCTAATCAATGACTCAAATACCTCCACTGCTACATCATCTACAGCCTTCTTCAAAATCTCAATAAGACCTTCTGCACCATCCACATCTTTCTGCTGCTCAAAATGTGCCATCAAAGACCCTACAATCACAGGTGATGGAACCCACTTCTGACCATTCCCTCTACCAGTAGATACGGCTTTAGCTAAACAATCAACTGCCACTTTGATATCCTCATTTTTCAAATAATAATCTAAAAATATTTCCCAGGTTTTAGCATTAGGTTTGGCTCCTCTCCTGCGGGCCCTCTCCTTGAGCTCCTCTGCCTTATCTAGCATGCCTTCCTTGGCATATGCACTGATGAGAACATTTGCAACCCTGATATCATAAGTTGAGCACCCAGATTCCCATTCCCTGAAGCACTTCTCTGCACCAGGTACATCCTTTAAGTTAACCAGCACTTGAATCATATTTAGATAGCTTATATTTGCAGTTTTAGGAAAAGCCAGCCTCAAAGAACGCCATATTCGATAAACTTCAAGCAAGTTTCCTGTTCGGCCATACAAAGTAATGAGGAACTGAAAGGCAGAAAGGTCTTTGTTTGCATTTCTCTTCTCCAGTTCTTTAAGTGCTGTTTCAGCCTTCTCAAAATAGCCAGCGTCAACATAAATCGAGGCTAAGTTGCTATATGTTGTCCAATCAGCAGCAACTCGGCCATCCCTCTTCATCTCCTCCATTACTCTTTCAACACCAGAAATATCATTTACAGCTGCCAGAGCCCTCATCCAGACATTGTATGTGTAAGAATCTGGCATGACATTGTTAGCCTTCATTTCTTGTATAATTTCTGGGACCCTTTCAGGCTGACCCACTTTTGTGTAGAGAGTCATAAAGCTATTGTAAGACATGGAGCTTAAACCAAGATTGAGCTCCTTCATCTTTTCAATGAGAGCTTCAGCTTCTTCAGTCATCAATTCTTTACAGTAACAGTTGAGAAGAGCTCCATATGTTAGAAGGTTCTTGGATGTTTCGGGTAGATCAATGAAGTAATTTTCTGCAGCTGGTATGCCTCGAGTTTTGGCAACAAGATCAAGATGTATAGCTTGCTCACTCACAGTTTTATTCATACCCCTCTTAGACATAGTTTCTGATAGCTGTGAAACAATGAAATAATGCTATACATTATGCATGGTATGATTGAAAATTTTTAAGCAAATACATGATTATGACATAAGAGGGTGACAGAAAAGAACGAAGCAAAATACAAAGTAACCATAATATACATTAACCCTGGAAACATTAAGAGCCAAAAAATAAGGTACAACAGTTTTTAATACGGGGATTCAGAACATACCACTAGTTTGAGACAAATGGTCATAGATTAACTGTAAGGCACAAAATAAAATTTAAAAAAATGGACTTAAATGTTCATAAAATTTGACATGTTTCAACTTCTAGATTCAGACAATCATATCACATAAGCATTGAAGTTCTAAACCATAGGAGTAAAATGTTCGTTAATTTTATATAATATCACAAACAATTAATTAGAATACAGGAACATGAAATTGAGGATTTGGAGAAGGATACCTTGAGAGCAGGGTGATAAAGATTGCGACTGCGAAGCTTCTTGATGGTGTCGCTTACTTCCCATTTGAAGACAAGCTTGGAGCTCTTGAGGAACTGATTTAACTGTTGTCTCACACTTACCTCTGAGCTGCCTTCTCTGAACAGCCTTACATACAGTGCTTCTTCCAGGTACTTCTTTGATCTTTTGGTCACATTTTTTGTCCGCCCATATAACTGTGGTATCGTCATTCTTTTTCGTGCTTGCCAATAAACGATCGAAAATCACAACCAATCAACTCATATCGATTCAAAATACCATCATTATTAATCCAATGACAACCGTACATAAGTTATTCACATTTAGTTTCCAAAACACAATACGCCAAGGTCCAGGAAAATGTTGAGATTTGTCCAAGTGAATGTCTAAGAATTCCATCTAACCTCTCTCAAAACTCGACAATTCTTTAGCCCACATAACTCAACGATTCAATCAGACATTCATAAACTGAATCAATGATAAGAATATATTACATATTTACAGTTACCACTCACCTTGAAAGTATGCCCCCAAGTTCAAGCTGAAGCAAGGTCCGAGCACGGCTTGGTTAATAAAATAAAGGACTGCCACAGCTGGATTCCGACAGCAAGAGAACAACCGCCGATGGCTAGGCGAGTGTGAGTTGGTGGAGTTCCGACGTTACGCTCAAAGTTACCGATAATGAATTCTTTGTGTGTGGATGGTTTAGGGTTTAAGCAAACGAAGGGAAGGGAAACTTTTTTATCTTTTTTTTATTATTTAGGTTATATTCACTTTTTTTCTTTTCTTTGAACTTAGAGATGTTAGGCTTTGAAATCAATTTTAAAAAAAAAAACTAACAACAATATACTTTATCATTAGCGTTAATTATGATCAAGTTAATTTTAAAAAATATAAAAAAAATTCTAATTATTGCTAATATTTTTTTAATAAAATATATAAAGATTGATATAATTTAATTTAATTAACTTAACAGATTTAAAGATAACTTGAAAATCATTTAAAATGTAATTTGACTAAAGAAATTCATATTAATATTTTTTTTAATATTAAAATGACAACATATTATATCGATCCAAGTTAACTTGTCAAATTCACAAGTTAAATTATGAGACTGTGATATGCTCATAAAAAATAAATTATGAATTCTTAATTAACTCAATGTTGAAAAATAAAATTAAAAAAAACAAAAAAAACACGACCTAAGTTAACTCGGGCTAACTCACCAAACCCGCAACTAAACTCATGAAACTAGGATAACTTTATAAAAAGTAAATCAAAACAAATTGTGAAGTTCAATTCTCAATTAATTCAACGTTGAATAATGAAATTAAAAAAAACCAATAAAAAATCTAAAAAACACTCAAGTCAACCCGCAACTCAGGTCATGAGATCAAGATAACCTCATAAAAAGTAAATCAAAACAAATTATAAAGTCTAATCCCTAATAAACTCAATATTAAAAGATAGAATTGAAAAAAAAATAAAGAAAAAAAATAAAGCACTATTCCAGTAAATGTTAGTTTTTTTTAATAGACCAGGAATTTTATGAATGTAAGTTTTTTTAAAAAAAAATTTAAGTATTGTTATTTTACAACTTGTGTGGTTTTTGTTTGTTTTTTTAGTTCAATATCCCTTTTTATTTTCACCAAGGAATCCAACATTTCAACATTTAGAAATATTTTAGGCATACATGTTACACCTAAATAGAAATTAAGATCTAAAGTCCAGTTATTTGGAAAATTTTAGGTTTAACATATCAAATTATACCAAGATAAGGAGTGAAATCCCACAACCTAGCACTTAGTGGATTTTATGATAGTAGATTTTACCTATACTAAGGGTACCCTTGCTTTTGACTTGACCTGGACAAGTCTAGTTTATTAATAGGTTTGACCCTTGTAATCTTGTACTTCAATTTTTTTTTTATGAGAATATGAGGGTCATCCACATGAGTAAGGTTGTATACACCCTTATACCTAGGTAAGATGATATTTTATATCCATGAGGGATCTTTGCCTTTACACTTGGACAAGGTAGTGTCCTTATGATAAATGAGTCATTTCTTTTATAGTTGGAAACGTTGATCTTTTCTATCTATATATAGTCACTTTTATACCTAGACAAAATAATTTTTAATGTCCGAGAGTCATTGTCTTTATACCTGGAAATGCTAGTAATTTAATATAGTAAAAAGATTAATACTAGAGGAGAAAGTATGTACTTTTTCATTCATTCATGGTGCTCAAAATACTTAATGATATAGATATCAAGTCCTTAACCTAACGATAATATATTTTTAAGTGATTTGAATGTCATGCACAAGCTAGATTTTTCCTAATGGTGTTCAAGAGGTGATAAGTTTTTGCATCAATCATATAAACAATTTTGTAAGGATTATCCCTTTTCGGTGCTAGTTTTTTTCTTCCTCGGGGTTTCCTATTACCTCTAGTTTTCTCAAGACTAGATGGTTCCCCAACATTGAAACATTTGTTTCTCACTTTATGATTGTTGTACTGAGTTGTCTTTTGTTTATAAATCTTATTCCATACTAGAGTAATCAGTTGGGTTTTCTCTAATAGGTCCAGATTCACTGTAAGTTCCTTTTCATTCTCTTTACTAAAGTAGTTTTGTACTATGTATCTTCAGCACCCAATCTTCATAAGGAACATCTATTTTATGCTATAAGTTAGGAGAAATGGGGTTTCACCCTAGGAGGTTGTTCGGATGGTTTTATAGGCCCATAAAATCTTATCTAAGAGGTCTATCCATTCTTGTTTTGCTTTTTCAATCTTTTTCTTGAGCCTCTTCAGAACTACTCTATTCATGAGCTTTGTTTGTCCATTTGTCTATGGATGAGACATTTAGGAGAATATTTTTTTATATTTATAGTCTTTGTTAGTGTTTTTTTTATTTTTTGTATTGTCAAATTAAGTCTTACTGTCTATAATCAAAACCTTGGGTGGGATAAAATAATAAATTATGTTTTTCATATGAAGAAGTTTTTTTTTGTGATATTAATTAGGGCTTTAACCTCTATCCATTTTATAAAATACTCTACAACTACTAGAACAAATTATCTTCTTTCATATACCTTAGAGAATGGTCTTATTATGTTCATTTCTTTTTTATTAAAACAAGGGTAAAAAAGATGCAAAGACAATCATTCCAATCGAGAATTGATAAGGTAAAAGGACGAACCCTTAGCACTTGTTGCATTTTTAATAAAATCCATGATATCTTAGGTAATGGTGGGCTAGTAAAAACCTGCTCAAGTTAGTTAAGCTTTTATAGCTCTTACACCCATATATATGTCATAAACCCTTTTGTGGATCTATTTTCAACCCATATTGGATCTCGTATATGGATACACAATTTAAAAATAGTGTAGTTATAGACCTTTGATACAACTAATTATTCACCAATCAATACCATATTGCCTTACCTATAAGGTGAACAACCTTAACCCTATCCATAGAGTAGTCTTTAGTTAATTCGTACTTCTTAACGAAAATCCTCCAATCTTTATCTTCATCTCCATAGCTGACCTTGATTACACTTATATGCATCTTTTTATTTTCAATACTTGGACTTTTGATGACCTTTATCCACACATATAGGAGAAGATCTATAAGGTCGCTTACTAATTTTAATAAAAGATTTTATCGGTTATTTTTCTTTATCAAAATTCTTATAAAAGAGATTGTGTTCCCTTTCTCTTCTCAACCAGCTAGTAGCCCAAGTATCTTTTATTGGTATCTGAACATTAAGGAGTCCTTATCTTTAAATTAGCTATCATACTAGCTCATTATCAATTATTAGTCGCCATATACTTTAAAGGGGTATGTGTTTAAAGCCTTTGCCAACACTAAGCTAACTAGGAGAGCTTCATACCTTGTGGTATTATTAGATGATACAAACTCAAAACATAATATATACTTAGAGACATATTTTTTAAGGCTAATAAACACAATCTTGTCTCTAAACTAGAACATATTGCACGATACATCCACAAGTGACTCATTGAAGTAGTACTCAACTATGAAGTCCATTATCCTAGATGAGAGATAAATCTATTAAGAGTTGTCACCATTCTTATGAGCTTTTGTACATCCATGACTTACAATAGAGGTGTTATATCTAAGATATTTTGTATATAATCGTGGATGACTGTAGCAACTATAACTAGTTTATAATTATGATTGATCACAACAGCAGTAGTCACTATGTAAATTATAATTGACCACAACAGTTGAACCTAAAAATGTTAAAAATAAATAAATAAGCTATAATGATAGAGATTAGTAAAATTATATATGATTAGTCGGTCATTTGGACGGAGACTGCTATGATTGATTGGTATCATAATCGACCATTTGGATGAGGACTACTATGATTGATTGGTATCATAGTTGGATTTTTGGATGGAGACTATGGATACAAACATGTGATTAATCGAATATTTGGACGGAAACTAATGTGATTGATTGGTATCATAGTCAACTATTTAGAAGAAGATAATGGATACATATAAGTAAATTAGTTGGTTGTTTAGATGAAGACTAATATAGCTGATTTAGTATTATAGTCGGTTATTTGGATGAATATTATGAATATAGATATGAGTATTAGTTGCCATTTAGATAACACTAACGTGGATAGTTTGTGTTAAGGGGGAGTGTTCTAATATGTGCCGAGCCGAAAACATAATTCAAATTTGTGTTTGGAACCCATATATTTAGTAGCTTTGAAGGCTTCGTTAGAAATTAGAGTTATACCTCCTGCATTTTTCGGTGCCCCAAATGGCACATACTACTTTCAGTTTTTTTTTTTTTTTTGTTTTACACCTGCTGCTGTCCTGCCAAGCTTTATCTTCTAGGTTAAATTAGACAGCAATCCAACTTGACAAAGCTCGAGAAAAAAACTTTTGTAATAGAGTTTCCTTACCTAGAATGATAAGTTCTGAGATTATAGATCGTTTATTACAAGGAAAACATAATTCATATTTATGTCTAGAACCCATACGTTAATAGCTTTGAAGCCTTTGTTAGAAAATAGACTTTCCATGCCTTAGATCGTTGTTTATAGGAAATCCATCATAAAGTCTCTTCTTTGTAGCAGAAATTTATTTCAGAAATGGTACTGCAGGCAGATAGTGAAAATAGAAATTATTAATGAAACACAACAGAGAATATTTAAAACTTCAACACAGCAATGAATTAACATCTATTTATCGCATTTTGCCATGTATTATGTCCCATAGCAAGATCTTTGCAGCTCATACTGGTAAATACCAGCCATAACATCACCCTACCTTGGATGATTACTACATTCCATCCACTTCCTATTACCATTGAAAAGCTAGACTTGACTCATCAAAAACTTGGCGAATTGATAGACAATTCAAAAGAAATTCAAGGCTACCACACTGCTACTAATACTACTGCTTCTCAGGCTTATCTGGCTCTTCTTCCTTTTCAGGATCTTCCTCCTCCTCCTCTTTCTTTTTCTCTTCTTCTTCTTCCTCGTCTTCTTCAGGAGGATCATATGGCAATGGGGGTGGTATTGGTGTCTTCATAGGGCTAAACTGCGGGAATATATCAGGCCTACTCCCCGGCTTCGGCCTTTCCCACTCCTGCCATGCGAATAAGATGAAGGTAAACCACCAAGTTCAGATATCAATGAACTCTACAGAAGACTATCATTCACCATGCCATGTCAAGCAGCAGATATTCAGGACAAAACTACAAGCCCATAATGTTCCCAAATGACCTAATTGATGGAATTAAAAATTTCAAAGATTTAACATATAGAGGAAGTTTCATTTATTTCCCATGAATTCATAAGAACCAAACCAGGGCCCAACTTTATGCTTTCAGCAAAAACAGCACAACATTTGAAGAAGCACATGAAAAAGAAGATTTACACTAATACACAATTTTTCAGTGGAGTAGAGACAGAAGATGAAAGCTATCTAAATGAATAAAGCAGCTTTGATAATTAGAACCATTCACCTAGCAATTCCTCGGGCAACTCGCATAGCAATTCAAAATGTTCATGCAAATTTTTCAAGCTTCAATGCTCAAGATATACAGGAATAGAGCAGTTGACTAGATAACCAGTCACTCGGACAATGATTCCCTCATGCATGATGTCAAAAGGCAACATGGGTGATTTTGAGCGCAGTATATCCTTTTTCTCTATCTATCCAATATTGCATGGTTTTCAAGGAATCTACCTCAAAATACAACTGTAGCCCCTGATGCAACACAAGCCAAATGGAGATCAAGTTGCAGAACTACAACTTCAAGAATCAGATTTCCATCTCTAATTATGATGCATATACAAAATACAACCCTGAAAATTTGCACAACTGGGCTTTGGTGGCTGTACCTGAATATGATATATCATCCTAGATCAAATCAACCTTGTTTGTTATCCAATAAAGCAACCTTATTAACTCTCCACGAAAAAAATTGAATGAGATCAATTAGTAGAGAAAATCAAATAGTAGAATTGGATGACAACATTCTAGAAGTTGAGCAGAAAGATAGTTTTGGTTGGTTTGGATGATCTTATAGTCTACATGACCTGGTTAGACAATATACTCAAATTTGACTGCTCAGCAGAGCTCATTAAGCAAAAAATCAAACTCTATATTACACCCACCACCAAGAAAGAAGGAAAAACCCAACACCTCAACCTTTGAGTATGTTTCAATCAATAGCCCTATGAAATCAAGCAGACAATAACTTGATCCACTTTGCATCGATAAAACTAAGCTCACAACAACCATGGATGCTCACTAGTCATTCTTAAGAACTCCACGAAGCCTAATGAATCACAAGGGTGAAGCATAGATAAAAATAAGAGCAAATGACATCATTATCCAAATAGCACGACACTCGGAAATAATCTACAAACACAACATTTGAATATCAATTGAGCATATGACCTAGTTTCAGTTTTGAATTCCAAAGGGTGTTTGCAGACCTTCTGAATACATTGTCAGCTTCACTTGGAATTGTTACTAACTGAAGAGCTCCTTTGCTAAATTAATACCCATATGGGCTGTGGCACATTTTCTTTAGAGATATCTGCACATCACTACCCTCAACAGCACCTCTTTCGTGTTTAATATAGATAGAAGAAATTCGAACAACAAAAGAAATCAAAGATGTGAAACATGGATTATCACAATGAAAAGCACCCCTTCCTTGCTTCCTTCCCCTAAGCAACTTTCGTCGAAACATGTCTTTGAGGGTGTTTAACTTAGGTTTTGACGACACTAATTCAACATAATTAATAATATTCTTTGACACGACAATTTCAGAATAAGTAAAAGTAGTGGTAGAGAGAGAGAAGTACGATAGGGAAATCGAGAGGACTTCGGCGAGTCAATTTCTCTTCATCAGGTGCCATAGAAACAACCTGCATCTGCTTCTTCTGTTTCCTGCTCCCTGAACAAACCAACCGTCCAGCCACAAAGCATCCGCAGATTTGGCTTTTAAAACAAGATGAAGACGAAGACGCTGAAGCTGTTGTTCTTCCTGCAGATTTAGGTGGCGCCGCTAGGGGTTTCGAAGTTGAACATATCGAGAGGTAAATGGATGCCATTGTTTTTTTCTCCCTATTCGAATAATCTCTTATAGAACAGGTTGCTGTTGTTCTTCTTCACTGATTTGATTCCACAAATTCGGAAGAGAGACGGACTCTGTCTTTCTTTTAATTTCTGGTAGCAATCAATACGGCGAGAGAACAAGCAGCGACCGCCTCACTCTCTCTCTCGACCCTCAACGCAAGCTGCTAGAACACACCTCAATTTTTATTTATTTTTTGCCGATTATCCACCAACCTCATTTTCTAGGCGGGCGTGGTTCATGAATTCTCATATACCTGTCGTGGGTCTTTTTGTTGGGCCGGCCCAACTCCCAGCTTTCCACCAACCCCGACTCACGATGAGATTATCCAGCACGTTCAAAGTTACCGATTTCTTTTTTGAAGAATTACTACTGGTTTTGAAAATTTTCTGTACCGTCTCATTTTGTTCGATGTTATTATAATATATAACATACTTGTGTTGACTTAGATAAATGCCTTGTTTGGACTTGAAGACTTCAATAACAAGAAAATTTCTCATCTTGCTAAGATCCCTGAGATGAAAACATTGGCTGATAAAGGATTTTAAACCGGAAATAGCTAATTTAGACATGGTGATATATATATATTTGAACATATATTTTCTATGCTAATATGCATATTTAACTTCTTTTATTCTTGTTTGATTCTATGTCTCTTATTTTTGTTTAATTTCAAAGAGGGATACCACTGCTACAAACACAAAATA
>Ga0325402_1003693_pt1 | contig 13910 bp, 9 predicted proteins | sample PopdelMetagenome_22_FD_207212 | JGI IMG/M metagenome (GOLD analysis project Ga0325402, IMG submission 207212) | Populus deltoides microbial communities from Bellville, Georgia, United States - Xylem-PdKOR-R3 | ecosystem: Host-associated > Plants > Phyllosphere > Stem > Wood/Secondary xylem... | reverse complement strand
TGCTTTTATATAACCAATAAAAATCCTCGACCTCTGTCCAAACAAATGAAAGGGCCAGCGTTAATTAGACATTGAAACTGAAAGCACTCTACAAATTGCAGAGTAATTTGGTCTCCGGTTTGGCAAATCTGAGTTTTTTTTTTCCGAGTAGGACTGCACACGTATATTGTCTAAATTTTCAAACACATGCATGATATTTCTTTGGGAGCACTGACTAATTAAAACAAAGCAATCTCGTGACTTATAAATACTTTCCAATATATCATAGATGAAACAAGAAACTTTATACTGTCACTGACAGTTTTTCATCCTGTGAACTGTTTTTGTATATGGTATTTTACCCTGGAGTGTCTATATTTTATTTTATTTATTTATTATCATGAGGGATTCAGGTTTATGTTTTTCAGATATAAATCGAAAGAATTTGGATATATGAATAGCAATTTCGTACGTCTTGGCTAGCTGCCGTTTGAAACAGAACTACTCTTAAGTTTCTTTATTATTATTATTATTTTAATATTCTGGGAATATTTATAAGCTTCTTTTGTCTTCATGCATTGTTTATTGGATAACATAATATTATATGGATATGGAAGTTTATACGTAGATATACGGCGGATAAGATATGATACAATATCTCTCATCATGGATGCTGCAATGCTCTACTTGAGCTTTGCAAGTTAAAAAATTTAATTTCAGCCTTCGAGTTTCCAAATAGTTCCAATATGTGTCCCTTCATTTTAAATGGCTAATGTCAAGTACTATTCATTTTATGTTGAGATTTTTTTAATTTTTAAAGGATTTTTGTGGAGCGATATCGTGCATATATATGATCTTTTTTTTGTGGGGAGATGTAAATAATAATAATAATAATAATAATATGCTAGAAAAAAAACTAGAATTCTTTTAGTTACCACATGTGGCAAAGGGAACATGTTGAAACTCTTGAAAAATATATCATCAGTATTGAAAATCTTAAAACTATAAGGATCCAAATGAATATTGTTGATTCTATAGGGACTAAAATATACTGTTTTTATTATTTTTCCTTGCATTTTGTGATTCCCTGGACCAGAAGCATGTGCATAGGAGAATAATTACTTAGCTAATCATATCCCAATTGAATTAAGCTCTATAATCCATTATTAAGTTAATTATTCCTTTGAATTTGGCATGGTTCAACCACCAGATTATAGGATAAGAGAGAAATAGAGCACCAAATAAAGGTATCCCTCCTAATAATTGTAATGACGACATCCTATAACTAACTGCGATTTCTGATGTTACGCCATAACCATAGCTCGAATAATTGGTGGATTCATCAATATATTCAATATCTCATTATCAGCTACGTAAACACCTAATTAATATATGGATTACTTTTAAAAAAAAAAAAACACTGTTATGGGGAGTAAGACATGCAGGAAGCTAAATACTAAATATAGTTCTGTATTTGAATTGGAATTTTTATTTCGGGCTTCAAGATTGGCTTCCACACAAGACAATAACGGGTGGCGATTAGATTCCACGAGTTTAGTCGTGTCTATATACTGGCGTTATGTTGTCCAAATAAAAATTGATTATGGAATCTATCCTCGTACAATGAACTATAATATTTAGATCAGAGATTAATTAATTAGATGCATTGTTAAGGTTTGCCTGGGTGTTGTTTGGATATTAAATATGCCACGCCTCTATGAAATGTTAAATTCACTTGACACTATGAGGAGTCAAGGAAGAAATAAGCTTAATTTTTACTCGGAGAAAACATGTCTCGGCACGACTTTTTAAAAGCCAAAAACCGCTGTGGATTGGAGAGAGATCATATATCCGCTTGCTTCCAGCTAGCTTTTCAAACTAATATCTGGACTGCACAACTATTAAACAAAAAGAGGAGTGCAGAAAGTCTGTGTATACATAGCAAAATGGAGGGGGCAATGTATCATGGATAGATAGTAGTTAAATCACGAGGACTTTGAGCAAACCCAAATTCCAAAAGGTAAGAAATTATGTATTTTAATGGCCCCTCTTTTTCAACTACTTCAAGTATGAGTCTTGACACCCCATTTAGAGAAGGTCGTCCTTCGACGTCTTTGACACGAACAACACTAAGATTTGAACCGAGCTTATCTTTCTATTGAGCTTGTAGTTTGATCAGTAATTAATCCAAACATTCCCCTGGCGTGCAACAAAAGAAAATAAAACATAAAAATTTTGAAGGAAAAAACAAAAAAAAAGAGAAAAAGAGAAAAAATCCGGTATGTAGAATGAATGCCCGCCCATCATGTTACATCAAATATTATCCTTTACACAAAACTAGGTTTTGGAGAGTAGAATCACAAACTCTTATACAGACCTTGAGGGATTTGCCAAAGAAACGCACCCAGCTAGCTAGCTGTGCCACCATCACTTAATTTGTCTGTCTATATATTGAGTGCTAAACCCATCAACGCGTAATATTTATCACACTTTCGGGTGGGTTTCTGGGACTTCAATTTGTGAGCTTTTTTCTTCTTTCGTTTTATCTTGTTTTTCGTTTTTGTTGATCTTGATGTTTGAACTGAAACGGAATCATGGAGTCGATGTCAGCATACTTCCAAGGGTTCCCCATGGCCTTACCCTTTTTTATTCTTTTTTTTTTTTTATGATCTCCGTGTTCTTACTTGAATACCGCACTCCATTATTTGAAGTACGGCAAATTACCTGCCAAGTCCTGATTTTCCATGCCAGTATATGTCTTTCATTTCTACGTTTCTTAGGTTATATATATATATATATATATGCAAGTAATTATACTACTAATTTTTATTTTATTTTTTACTATTAGGGGTGCTCTAGCCTCTTAGGCGATGCTCTTACACATTAACAATTAAATCCAATTCAATGAAAAACTGGACCACATCATGTCATGAAAGGAGAAGATACATGATGTGATCTTTGAATTCAACCTATTAAATTAAATAATTAAATTTTAGCCAGTCAAGCTTAATTAGGTAAAGCTATAGTGATATTTAATTTTATATTATTTTCTAAATAGAATAGTGGGGTTTTTTAATATGAGACCTGATTATTTTGGAAGTAGACCTCTAGATAAAGATCTCTATTCGAATTTTACTAAATTTAAGTGGGTTGTAATATAGAGATTTACCATCTTTTATTTTATATATATATATATATATATATATATATATATTAAATTAATCACTTTAAAATAAAGACAATAATAACAAAGTTAAATAACTTGAAATTTGCACAGACTCACATTATTTTGTGCTTAATTTTTATCAAATAAATGAGAATGATGAGATTTGAACTCGTGACTACTTGGTTAATAAAACTCTGATATCATGTCAAAAAAACATCTCAATCTAATAACTTAAACCATTAAGAAACGTTCTAATATATGATTTATATAAGAGCTTAAAAAGTTATTTCTGCGGCTAAAAGGATGTAAATTTCCTTATGTATTGGGATTCAACCGTTTGCCATATCGAAGATAAGACTTTCACAGATTCTTAGCTTGACAACAGAAATTTCAATCAATATGCAAAAATAAGAAAAAGAGGAGGTGCTTGGCTGGAGATGGGGCCGACGCCCCGGATCGGCCTAACTGGATCATCCATAATACGGACCCACGTCCACTTGCAACATGGAGGGGATGAGAATGAACGAATGATCTATCTGGCAAACACAGAAAGAGAAGGAAAAAAATAATAATAAAGGATAGGAGACCAACATCTCTGGATGATAAGGCTGCTTTAGAGACTTGAAACAGTTTTGCATGGATGGAGATGTTGATTGGATATAACATTCTTATCCCTTGCCTTGCAAACACCATCACTGACGTTGTTATACTTATTGCAGCCTCTCCAGCCAACCAATTCGTAACTCTCCTCACCTTATCTGTTCTGTTTACTTGTCTTCACAAATTCATGTTCCTTAAACAAGTTTACACGTAAACTTCTATCTATGCCCCTGTCTTAATCCAAACTATTTATGGCACTATCTGTGACTCGACTTACCTAGTGGACCTTCATGACATGGAATATTGATGGATTGCCCGCCCTCCTGCGTAGATTGAAGAACGTTAAGACCTCGGGAGCACTCGTCGCATTCTGGGCCTTATTCTATCCACATCACATCATCTTAGCCTTTATGGGCCTTCGACCTGCATCGCATTTTGGGCAGAGGAACACCTATTCACTTCCCCAAGGAAAGGATTTCTCAATTAATATCGACTTCTTCTATCAAATCAGATCAACTGTCAACTGTAGACTTCCATGGTTGTTAAGGGTTTTTGAATTGTTGTTATGGTTATTTGAATTGAATTGAGTAGCCCACCATCTTTATGCCAATGCTACTTGGAATGGATATTTCCCTCGACTTGAATAACATTACTCTTCTGGGCCACGTATGGACTGAAAAAATTTCATGTCCACTGGAACATAAAGGCTCCACATGGTCGATGGACAGAAACAGTGTCCACAAGCATAAAAAATATAACATCACTTCTGCTTTGGAAAAATTCTTTGAAGTGGAAGCATTCCATCTGTTCTATATGCAAGTTTGCGGACTTGAATCCCCCAGGCCCCTGGGATCCTCGATTTAAATCTTATATTGTAAAAATAGTCATAAATCATTTAAGGCTCAAGCCTCTCAAAGATGGGTGTGTCCATTTAACAAAGGGGAGAGACCATAGAAGAACTTATTTCCAGTAGACTTTTCAAGTCCAAGCTTTAGTACTATAGCACGAATTGTTCAACAGCCAGAAAAGCCTTGTCACCAGCTATAACTTGCTCGCCTTGATACGTCCCATCTCTTTTGCCTTGGCCCTGAGGAGATGCTTCCGAATCTTCCCTGTCGCTGTTTTTGGCAGGGGTCCAAACACGAGATTTTGAAACCCAGGAAGCAGGCATCTGCGCAAGGTGACTCGCCCCAGCTCTCATCTGGCCGAGCCACCACCGATACAATACATTTTCCACCTCCAAGCTACTTATGTTCTCACCTCCATAGATGATGATGTCCTTTGATCTGTCCTTAATTTCTACATATCCATCGGGGTTCTTTGCACCAAGATCCCCGGAATGAAATCATCCATCTGCAAAAGCTTCCTTGGTGGCTTTTGGGTTCTTTAAGTAGAGCCCTTCATCACTAAATTGCCTCTCATCACAATTTCTCCCATGGTTTTTCCATCTGCGGGGACGGGTTTCATGATCTTCTTCTGACATGGCGAAGGGTACAGAAGGGGGAGGGGCAGCGCCAGCTGTCATTACATGCACCAAACGGGGCAGAGGAAGGGTAGTCTCCTCCTTGGAAGCATTGATTATGGTATAAGTATCACAGGTGCAGCACGGAAGTGACTGACACCAGCATTTGCTATGGCTGAAAAGATTGCCTTCGCTGTTAGCTGTAGAAAACAAGTGATCATTTTGTAATTATCCATAACGATTGTTCAGTGCAGGTTGCACAAGAATTCTGCAAATAAGTCAATTCTACAACGGCACTAATCAGTATAAAATACTGCACGAGGAATTTGTAAAATAAGTATAATCTACGAAGGCACTGTTCAGGGCAGAATACTGCAGAAGAATCCTGTAAACAAGTCTAATTTACAAAGGTGCACTGGAAAAATCAGGACCTCATATCATCCAAGACCTGCAAGCTGACTTCTTTTCCAAATATAGCTCTCAACTCACTGTTAAATTATTGCTGAATTTAACTACAGAACCAGACCTTCTAAAGAGAATCGACAAAACCAACACTTTGGGTTTATCTATGTATAAACGCTTGACTACACACAATAGGCCATCCAAGTAAATGAAATTAGCTATTTTTAAGTCAAGATCAGCACGCATGTGCAAGTGGTTGTACAACAACCTCAGAAAATCTCCCTTCATGTACTCAAGCAAAGAAAAACAGGGTTACAAAGAGCACAAAATTACCTGTCAAGGGCATATACCTGTCCCGCAAATGGCAGCAAGTGTCCAAGTAAAACACCAACCATTGCAATGGAACATCGGTAGAGTCCACAGATATACAGCCCCTTCATTCGTCCTCCAAATAATAGGATTACTCAAGGACATGAGACATGCTCCACGGTGGTTCAGTAACACTCCTTTGGGGCTGGCTGTTGTTCCAGAAGTATAACCCAAAGCAATGCTCTGCCACTCGTCCTCTGGGGTCACCACTTTCGAGGAAATTCTTATATTCTATGGCTCCTCTGCCTAAAGCAAACGTTAGAGACTTTGGATCACAGCTTTTATCACCTATGACAGCCAATAATGAAGGTTTAAAATTATTTTCATGTCCTGCCCAGATTTTTAATGCTTCCTCGACCAGAGTAAAAAACTCTTGGTCCACCATTACAGCTTCAGATTTTGAATGACCCAGAAGGAAAACAACAGTTTCAGCATTTAAACGTATATTAACGCAGTTTACAGCAGCTCCTGCCATTGGAACTCCAAAATATGTTTCGTATAAAGCAGGGGCATTAGGTGCAATTACAGCCACCTGCCAGGTTAGACCAGGAAGATACTATTCAGCTGCCAACAAGCTCGAAGACAACATAAAATTAAATCCAGCACAGGATGAAAATTAAATAGTATCAGACACTCTCTGTTATTTAGAGATCCAGCGCATAGTATACAGAAACAAACACCATCAGCATGATAATGATTTTCAAATTTGAAGTATGCAAGACACGTTAGGCACAGGTGCGACATAAAAAACGAGCTATAGAAGTGCTCATTATTGTAATACATTTCAGAGAAAATAAAAGAAAGTTTTTCTGTAAAAAGGTGTATGATAATCAGAATTCAAAGTTCAATCCTTGTGCAGAGAGTGACTGCATTCACTGGAAAATTGCTCCTACAGGAAAGTTCATTTATAGAAAGCATGTGGGAATCATCAAGGGATAAAAATTACAGAGTTGAATGGTTTAGGTTGGTATGGTGTCCTCCACACGTTCCAAGGCATAGCTTTATTGCCTGGTAATCTATACTGAACAGGTTGTCACACGGTTCAGACAAGGGAAGGGCATAAACAGGTTTTACTTTGAATGCTCATGTGAAACGAAGAAAAATATAATCAAGCAGGGCAACAAAGGATGAGATTACGTAATCTTAGCAGAAAACACAAGAGGACAACAGGGGCAAATGCAGGACTCGCACAGTTGTGACAAAATTAAGGCCTGTTAAAATTTAATTACTAAAAATCAACAAGTTTGGGTGCACTGAAAACATGATTAAATGGAAAAGGCTCAACATTTGAGAACCAGCAACGTTTTCACATCAAATCTCCACCAACAACCTAACAAGGGACGCTGTCTTCATGTAATTGCCAACTGCCAAAATGCGGTGTCATAGAATCATGATATCCGATTGTCCGCACTGAAGACAACCGAATGAACATTTCCAGCACCAAAAGGGCAAAACCAGAGAAAAATTGTTTCTTTTTTACTCTAAACGGCCCAGACTTGATTTGTTGACTTTCTTCTCGAGTGTAATTAAGCTGGTATTTCCTTAGCTTTGCTTTCTAGTGATAACTTAGGCAAGTCCTTAGCATCTCTCCACATGTTTCGCCAACATGAAAAATAGCAAACTCATCGAACACCTTTTCAAGTTCAATTTACTACAAAACCTTCATTTTCTAATCTTTATCAGCCACGACATTTGCCACTCAAATATCAAAAACTCTTGACAGTTACTAGTTTACTGGTAGAAATAAGTGGCGGGTTCTAAAAAAATATATATTTAGATTATAAGGAATTTTATGGTATTGTTAAGTCAAACTATCTTTTGACCTGATTTCTTGTTTCATTCATGTTTCAAATTAATTCATATGAGAATTACTTTAACTAATTTGAAGGATAAAATCATAAATAAATAAATAAAATTTATAAATTATTACTAATAAAAAAAAAATAATGACTGGATTTAAGGGATGAGAAACTTAAAGGAAATACAATATAAAGTTTTTTCTGATTTGAAGTGATTTTTTCAAACAAAACAATTACAATTCAAAGAATATAGACTAAATATGAAGGGAAAATAAATTAAAGGATTGTGATATTTTTTTCATAGAGAGCATGCAAATTGAGTTGGAAGAGAGAGAAATGAAGGGAAAAAAGATAAAATCAAGCCGATGTCAAATCAAACAAAATCACCATACATGTGCTGTCCAGATAGGAAGAGAACACTGAGACACATTAAATCACACTATGGAACAAATCTTTTCATCACCAAAGTTAGTTGCACACGTTGTCTATCTGAAGGCAGCGGATTAACTAATGTTTATCACACACGCAGCCAACTTATTTATATGAATCTAAATATAAAATTACCCCATGACCAATTAATTATTGTGAAAAGCCATTATGAAATAACGGATCAACCCCTATAAACAAGAATACCCCTAGCCATACTTAAGTGGTTTTTTTTTGCTTTTAAGGATATTAAAGTAAATTCATTATGAAAAATTAGAAAAGGACAAAGATGCCCCTTAGCAATTCTAGAATAATAAATGGACCATGTAAAAATACAAATATACCCTTATATGTCAATTCAATTGTCTTTTTAAAGAGCAAAAAGATAATAAATCCGCTATTATAATTCATAATTATTGACGCCTATTATACAGTATTTTGGCTAAGAGGTTTAAGTTCTATTAATATTTTTCAAAATGTATTGACATAATTTTTTATATATTTAATTTTTAATAATTTTAATGAGTCGATATTAAAAACAGGTTAAAAAAAAACTTTGTTTTTTCAGTCTAAAATCACTTGTATCCTATTGCCAATCACATGCTTAAAATCAATTTCCAACAATACTGCTCTACACCCTAAAAGCCAGGCCAAGTCCAATTCTTTGTAGACGGCCCAAAGCTCTGCAGCAATGGCATCAGTCCACCCAACTCCAGCAAGGAATCCATGCGGGGAAACACCCAACGACTACAAGTCCATTTATTTTTTCCTTTAAAAAAAATTAAATTTTTTTTATTTTTTATTTCAAATTAATTAATTTATTTTTATTTTTATATTTTTTAATGGGCTGATATTAAAAATTAATTTTAAAAAATAAAAATTATGATTAATTTAGAGAGTAGAATCGTTTTATATTCTCCAGTAAAATTAACTGTTATTGATTAATTTAAAATAACACAGGAAAGCATGACAACAATGCTTATCAGATGTAAAACCTACCGATAATCAAGTTGAGGTTCATTTGCGTATTTAAAAAACCTATAGAAATTCCAAATCAAGGACAGCGCTAAAACCAATCAAAATATTGAGAATATCAACCCAATTACCTGCCATAAAAAAAAATCCAAGAGCCAAAGTCCATTGATAACCAAAACCACAGTTGATGAATGCAATTCAAAAACATAATATAGGTGATGAATCCAAAAAACATTACACGGAAGTGACCCAATATACACTCTCTACATAGTTGTCCATGGTATTATAGATTTTCACACAAAAATCAGAAGTTGAATAAATTCTTTCTTTCTCTCAGTATTTGCTTACATCCTCGGAACCACGTCTGTTTGTTCCTTATTAAAGTCTTCCCTTCATATGTAGAAGAACAGTTCAACAATGGACAGACTACTTCAACGAAGTTCAAGAAGATGATGCAGAGGCAGAGGCTTGGTTGAAAGGAAGTTGCTCAGCACAGCTAAGCACGTCATGAGACCCGGCTTCCTCTCTGCCAACACCCATTAGGTCGAGATAATATAGGTAATGAGAGACAATGTTGTTCATTGACTCATCATCGCCTTTGCCGCAAACTTGATCCCCATACAGAACATTCATGGTGGTGCCAAATCCAGGTACCCTCTTGGCCAAAGTGTCATTCTTGGTAGGTTTCCATTTGCCAACAAATACGTCGTGCGCTGAAGGGAGATGCTTCTTTTCTGGTGTCATCCACTTCCAAATAGCAGCCTGGAAAGCTAGTGTAGCATTGTTTTCGAGGTATTCTGGATGGTTCAACAGATCAGTCTTCAGGGCTTCCCCAGTTTTGCCATAGTTGTAGTTCCTGTAAATGGAAGCACACCAGATACAAAAATAAACGAATGCTTGAGATTGTGAGAAGACCAGGTTAATTAAACACTGTCATGGTAGACATACGCCATCCAAAATCTGAAGATTACCTTTTGTACACTCAAGGATTGATTTTACAAACTTTCTGCTTCAAGCTAGGTAGGTAGGTGGAACCTACTATTCTTAGGAAATACTACTTACCAGAGAATTTACTTTAAATATACTACAAGAGAATATAGTCTTTTAATGTTTTCATGGAAGTGATATTGCACGTGGAGGATGGTTAATGGAGAATGAGTTTTGGAATTTCCGAATATTGCTTTGATGCCTTCTTACTGTTCGTATTTATCAATTAAGTGAATTCGAGGAGGGAAATATAGAAATTGGTGTGGCATGGGGAGCATGGATAGATCATCAAAGATGAGAAGATGTATACCAGTAAAGAGGCAGGGCACCCCTGCCGTGATACGAAACTCCGGGAGTGCAAGGATAGGTGTACTTGTAGTAATCATCGCAGTATGTCTTGCTGGGACTCATTTCCTTGTTGTAGCACAAACCCCATGCCAATGGTCCTCCAGTGGCCACTCCATAACCACCTGAAAGAATCATCACCGATAATAGCCTTGTTCATGTATACTTCAATTTTATATATAATGAGAGAACAAGCATCATCGATCAAAACTACATGTATGAATATATATTATCATAATAGATCAACCCCAATTTCAAAGGTGAACATATATAGTATTGATTTTTCTCCTACTCACATGAGGTTTTGCTTCCAACATGCCCAAGGAAAGCAGCAACTTCCTTCTGCCCTGTAAGTTTCCCTCCGGTGGTACCAAATCCATGAGGCTGGTATTCTGCAGCTGCAGTAATAAAAGAATGGTAATCCCAAAATCCCGAAGCATGAGCCACAGGAGTGTTACGTTTCGAAAACAAGTTTTCGAACTGGTAGGTCTGGAAAAAATCAGAAATGGTTTGGTTGCAGCAATAGGCAGACAAGCCTTTGCATTCCCACCCCTTGTCGCACACCTTCTTTCCCTTCACTATCTTCACTACTGTCTTTACTTGAGATGATTCATCTCCATTTACCACTACCACTAACATTACTAACAACGCCATTGTCACAAGAAAACACCATTTGGCCTCCATCTTGGCTATGCCTGTACGTACGTGTCGAAGAGCTTGTGTGAGCTTAATTTGTTGGAAGTGGAGTGTAAGGAATTTCCTGGTGGTTTCTGTAAGGAATTGGAGTGTGTATTTAAAGAGGGGGTAGGAGATTGCTTTGTTGGGATGAAAGGAATGGAAAATGAGTGTCTAACTTATTAGGAGAGAGAGGTTTTTCAGAGTTTTGGTGAGTTTTGCTTGCATTCTATTCTTCTTCCATTGCAAGCAAAGATTTTCTTGACATGCTGGGATGTTGAACGTTGTGGGGCTAGTAGCTGGGGCTGGGCTGATAATGGCAATCTAAGCTCATTTTTTGTTTTCGTTGAGGCTCAGATGGGTTTTATTGCATCTGCAAATTTCACCCCCAGATCTGACTCGAGGCTGCAGCAGAATACAGATTGTAGGCCTCCAAATTGAAATAAGCAGAAGGCCCATGATACTCTATACTGCTCAGTGAAATAATTTTTCTCCGTTTCTATTACAAATAACATGTGTTGATGAAAATACATATTGACAGCATGTTCTTACTGATTGGGTGTTTGATCTTTGACGAATTAAATTCACGAGCTATCGGTTAATTAACAGCCCTTGTCGAACCCCCAACAATCTTGCCTGCACAGTTGACAGATCCTTGCCACTAAACATTTTTCAATGAACGAATGAAATCTTTTTAAATAAATAAATGATCGACTTTTATTGCTCGGTTACAGAACACTGTTTTTTATGTTAAGAAATTATACCACTAAACTAAATGCTCATTTCGTCATCTTAGAAGTTGTTTGGAAACATTGCTCAAGCAAGCAGTGTTTTATAAAAAAAAATTATTTTTTATTTTAAAAAATATATATTTTTAAATTGTTTTGATTTGTTATGTAAAAAATAAATATATTATTTTGGTATATTTTTTAACTAAAAAAACATTTTAAAAAGTAATTACTATCATAATATCAAGCACTACCTTAATCATTTAATGAATAGTGTAAAAAATATTAAAACTATTTATTAATGTGTTGAGGGATGTTGGACCCCCGTGTTTCATCTGAAATTTTGAAAAAAATTAATTTTTTTATTTTAAATTAAGTTTTTTTAATTATTTTAAAAATATATAATATTTTAATATATTTTTAAATAAAAAATATTATTTTAAATAACCCAATATTAAAAATTCTTTAAAAAAAGAATTTTATCTTATATGCAAGGGCCGGATCTCAAAGAAAAATGAAAAGGTAGCAACAGACATCACAGGACATTTTCCGGTGCTAATTGACCACCATACCATTGGATTTAGATTTAACAGTTTTTTTTTTTCTTATTATTTTATATCAACTCAATGATTAAATGGAGCGTGACCGATAGCGGTATTTTAAACTTAACCTGTTGTGACTTTTTGAAATTACGCGGTAATTATTTTTTTAAATAATTTTTATTTAAAAATATATTTTTAAAAAATTATTTTTGATATTAACACATCATAATATTTAAAAAATATTAATTTAAAATAAATAAAAAATTAAAAAAAGTTAAATTTTTTTAAAATTACAAAATTAAATTTTCCGACCACGACACCCAATCTAGAAAACCTGACCACGACAAGGTGCCACCCACCCTTGGAGCTATATATGTACGACAATTCATGGCCACCGTGTCATTTGATTGGTCTTGGATATAATCATTAGTTGAAGGACCCTTTTATTTGCTATAAGGTAGTGTACTTTTGAAAATGATGTTTTTGAAAATGATGTTAAAAAAATAATGTATAGTTGTGCTATAAAAATTAAATTGAAAAGTAACTTATTAATAATATTTTAAAAATTTATTAAAAAAATACCTACCAGATATGAAAAATAAAAAAGCTGAGGAGGGTAAAATTAAAAAATATACTTTTATAAATTATTTCAAATAAAACAAATAATAATAAAAAAATAGAATAAAATATGATAGATAATAAAAATTAATTAAGAAAATGATAATAAAAAGATAAATAACATCCATGATAATGAGGATCAAAATTGATATAAAAATCAAAATAAATCAAATTCTACATGATAAAATAAAAAAATATATAGCAATCAAAATAATAAAGATCAAATTTAATATAATCAATAAATAATATGATTTTTTTAATTTTTTGCAACTTCTGAAAAGTGTATTTCGTCTAAAATAAAAAAAAAAATTCTTTCTTAAAACCAAGTCAATCTGTTTTTACGGGAAAGTTTTTTTCTTTGATAATTTTTTTCTAATAATAAGCAAATATAAAAAGTTTAGAAGGTGGTTTTATAAAACTGTTTTTCATTAAATAAACAAAGCCTGAAATTATGACAGTAGTTACTAATATCATGATCAATCATTTACCTCTAATTTTGCTATTTATTCTCCAAAATTATACTTTCAGTACAATCTATTTTTTTTACATCTTATTTAAATTTCATTATAATGATAATAAAAAAGAGAGAGAAAAAGAATTCATGCAGTGAAATAAGAAGAGAGATAAAGAGGGGACTAAGGTTATTAGAGACTGAAGACAATAGCATGGGATTATGCAAGAGATGAAAGGGAAAATAAATAGGATCAAGCATAATTGAAAAAATAAATTGAGAAGGGAAAGAAATAAAGAGTTGATGGTGTGAAATGAGAAGAGAGACAAACAAGGGACTAAAGACAACAATGAGGGATTCTGTAAAAGAAAAAAAGAAAAAAAAAA
>Ga0325402_1003692_pt1 | contig 13910 bp, 5 predicted proteins | sample PopdelMetagenome_22_FD_207212 | JGI IMG/M metagenome (GOLD analysis project Ga0325402, IMG submission 207212) | Populus deltoides microbial communities from Bellville, Georgia, United States - Xylem-PdKOR-R3 | ecosystem: Host-associated > Plants > Phyllosphere > Stem > Wood/Secondary xylem... | reverse complement strand
TTTATTTTAAAATATTATTTTTATACATAACTGCTATTTAAAATAATAATTACATTTCAGGATATATTTTTCTACACAACTAGTAATTAAAATAGTAATTCTTTAGGAAAGTTTCCAAATGTTTTTTTTTACAAATTAATTAATCTAAACAAAAATTAATAAATTTTTTTATGAAAATTTAATGATAGAAAGATAACATTTAAAATTCAATGATTAAAAAAATAGAGATAAGATGACGTGGAGAAAGAAATGGAGGAAGAAAAAACATAAAAGAAAAAATAGATTATCGGGGATACACCGAGATTCTGTTTTCGATACACTCAGTACTATTAAAAAGATCTCAATGAAACAATTCTAACTGCACGTTGTAAGAACGCCAAATGAGGTCATAATCAATCCTAAATTAATCAAAAACAAAACTCTTAACAAATTACGATCATATTTGATGGTTTTTCAAGGTGTGATTAGAATTATTTTATTGAAATTTTTTTAATGGTGCTGAATGTGTGAAAAATAGAGATCCGATGTGTTTCTGGTGATATATCCTTTCTTAATAATTGGATCTTAAAATTTATTTTCTAGTTATGAGATCCTTATAAATTTTTTGGTTAATTATATATATATATTAAGCTGAGAAGGATACCAATAACAATTGTATTCCACCATTACTGAAAACAATAGTTGTATTTAACTGTTATTCTCAAATGGGATTATGATTAAAATATATTATTTTTTATTATTTTTCTATCGTGTATTACTTTCCCAGAATTTTTATTAGAACTCTAAAATTTCCTTATGGCCGTCCATCAAAGATTGTGGATAACCATGATCGGCAAATCCAAGCTATTACTATTAAAGTACTGTCATTTCAATTTCAAACCATTCACTGATTATTTACCATAAACAAAAAATTGTCTTTGATTGTAAAAGGAAACCTCTTTTTTAGCAGGTATTGCGGTATTTATTATTTTTTAATATTATTATGTTAAAACAATTTAAAATAAAAATATATATTTTAAAAAAACATGACATAACTGTGTAAATAAATATAAATATGTTTGTTTTTAAGGTAGTTTTTGCAGTTATGATTTGAAAAAAAATAAGTTTTAAAAAAGTATGGTTAGATGTTGTTAGTTGGATTTAGATATGTATTTAGTAAAAATTATAATTAAGGTTTATGTGCAGTAAAACACATATATAAAATGTTTGGTAATTATGTGGTTGTGGTTGCTTTTTCAAAATGTTTTTTACTTGAAATACATTAAAATAATGTATTTTTATTTTTAAAAAATTATTTTTGATATCAGCGTATCAAAATGATCTAAAAACACCAAAAAAATATTAATTTGAATAAAAAATTATCAAAATTTTTTAAAAACATTTTTGAAATGTAAAAATAAACAATATTTTACAAAATTTAGTTAAAAAAATATGTAAAAACTGCTTAATAAAAACTGTGTTTTAAAGTTAATTTTTTAATAAACCCCATAATATAAAACATAATTTTTATAATTATCAATTATTTTACTATGTTTTTTTATACCGCAGATATAAAAACAATTGCAAAACAAACCTACCTAAATAATCAACAGCCGAAAATACTGGGAGTTGCCCACCTTGCGACTTCCCATCTCTTCCACTAACAAATTAATTCACCATACTAGAACTTTTTGATATCAATGGATGGGTTCATTGATGATAAGATAATGATGTGATTGAACGGATGGGATGTGAAGGGGAGAGGGAGAGAAAAAAAAGAAGTAATGATTACAAATGGGGTCATAATGGCAACGCCTCCTAAATGATTAAAATCCAATGCTTATGAGAGAGAGCTGCGCAGCCATAGCCGCCATTTCCTCTTCCATTTTTATTTTTTTTTATGTGAAGATCAATATTTCTTATTTACTACCTCTCATTGCTGTATATTCATTATTCAATGGATAGCCATTTATTAATAGTATTGTTTCCATCGCTAGGGAGAAAAAAATAAAGGAAATATAAACAGACAGATGGAAGAAGAAGAGATAGGGGGGGAAAAACCCTCCAAAATCCTGTATTTATAGGTGCCGTGCCATAGGAGAGAGTTATCCCTGCAATGATAGTTCTACTCACTGCCTAAAACAGCTATCATCACAGTTTGAAACTCCAAGGGCCGAACGAACCCTTTTGATTTCCTCCCTCATCTTCTCTGTTTCGTTATGCGTTTGATCTAATCTAATATCTTAGCTGTTCTCTTTTTTGAGTTTTCTGGGGTTTCTCTCGTTTCCAAGTTCTACAGATCCTGACTAGCTCCTTAATATGCCCTTTGCTCCTTCCTCGCTTATTTCACACGTTATATAAACTACCTAGCCCTCGTCCTCCCTTCTTCACACACACACACACGTACAACCCTCGTTTCACTTCTTCGTCAATCTTACTGCCAAAGTTCTTGAACCTGCTTCTTTTGGCTCGTTCTTCTCTTTCTCTAGTTGGATTTTGGTTACAAGTTACGAATACTAGACCCTATTTATAAGGGAGAAGATAGAATGGATATGATGGTGGTGAGAGAGTTTGATCCAAGCAGAGATGTAGTTGGTGTCGAAGAAGTAGAGAGAAGTTGTGAAGTTGGTTCCAGCGGCAAGCTCTCTCTCTTCACCGACCTCCTAGGTGACCCGATTTGCAGAGTCCGCAATTCTCCTGCTTTCCTCATGCTGGTACATACAATATTAAATAATTACCCTCCTCTCCTCAACCATAACTGTTAAATTTGTCTTTAATTTACACACTACTCCCTTCACTTTTAAATTAAATATTTGTACCCCTCCATACTGACCTTTTGAGTACCTCACAAGGTGACTAAAGAAAAAGAAAAGCATGTGGCTCGATTAGTTAACAGTCTTTACACAATGCCATGTAATAGCCTAAGTTGTTGTGCTTTTGATTATATGAACAGGTGGCTGAGATGGGTGGAGAGATAGTGGGGATGATAAGAGGTTGCATCAAAACCGTCACATGTGGCGAGAGGATTTCAAGAAGAGTGAAGAACAACTACTCCATCTCCAACAAACCAGTCCCTGTTTACACCAAAGTGGCTTACATTCTAGGCCTTCGTATCTCTCCTTCCCACCGGTAAGTTCTGCTGCCCTACATCATCCTTACTACTGCTAGCTGCTATTCTTATATATATATATATATATATATATATGGTAATGCTCTGTTTTGTCTTATTGCATTTTGTCTTCAATTATTTATTTATTTAATCGGATCGGAAGAAATGTACTTGCTTTTGGAAGGATCTTGGTTCATCACATGTAGTCCAGGGATTCTTCTAATTAAATGATATTTGATCCCCTAATTATTGGTTCCATAATGAACCCTGTTAATAGTGTTAATAATTAACATTTTTCTTTTTTTGGATTTAGTTTTTTCTCTTTGGTTTTTAATTACCAATAATAAAGTTATGTTAAAATATTTTAATTGAATTAATGCATGCATGTATATTATTCTGTTCTTCCATGAATCTTTTCCGTTTTCCTTCTTGCATAGGAGGATGGGTCTAGGGCTAAAATTGGTATGTCAAATGGAAGATTGGTTTCGTCAAAACGGCGCTGAATATTCATACATGGCTACTGAAAGCGACAACCACGCTTCCGTTAAGCTCTTCACCGGCAAATGCGGCTACTCGACGTTCCGTACTCCTTCGATCCTGGTTAACCCGGTCTTCGCTCACCGAGTCACCGTGTCAAACCGAATCACAATCATCAAACTCACCCCACCCGACGCCGAGTTGCTGTACCGACGTCGCTTCGCCACTACTGAGTTTTTCCCCCGTGATATCGACTCCGTCCTCGAGAACAAGCTTAATGTAGGAACTTTTCTGGCTGTGCCACGTGACAGTTTAAGATTTGGGTTGTGGGCCGGGTCGGATCACTTCTTATCCGACCCGCCTGAGTCATGGACTGTGCTTAGCGTGTGGAATTGCAAGGATGTTTTTAGACTTGAAGTGCGTGGCGCGTCACGCTTGAAGCGAACATTTGCTAAAACGACAAGAATCGTCGACAAGGCTTTTCCGTTTTTGAAGTTGCCTTCAGTGCCCGCGGTGTTCAGGCCTTTTGGGTTGTATTTTATGTATGGTCTGGGAGGTGAAGGACCGCGCGCGGCTAAAATGATGAAAGCTTTATGCGGTCACGTGCATAACTTGGCTAGAGAGAGTGGGTGTGGAGTGGTGGCTACAGAGGTGGCAAATAGCGAACCGCTTAAATTAGGGATACCACACTGGAAAATGCTATCGTGCGCAGAGGATTTATGGTGCATCAAAAGGCTCGGGGAGGACTACAGTGACGGGCCTGTTGGCGACTGGACAAAATCATCACCTGGCTTGTCAATTTTTGTTGACCCTAGAGAGGTTTAAGACACTTTGGTGTCGTAGAAACACCATTAAAGAAAGAAAAATCCATATTTTTTCTTCTATTTGGAGGGGAGTTTTTAGACGTGGTGGAGAGTCTCAGGGGATGGAAAGAAAATAATAAAGAAAGAGGATTTTGTTGTAGAAGGGGAATATCCTTACGTTCGATAATGTTCTCAGCTTGTGTAAATGGATGCTATATCCTCTTGTAGCCTCTGTTTCTTGTGGTCATCTCTTCACTCTTTCAGCTTTATTTATATATTCCGAGGTGTGCCCGTGGAAGTGATTCAGATGAGATCGATCACATGTGGATCGGAATAAACCATTTGTAGTTGATATTTTCACATGCAAAAACCTATGTATCATCTGCCTTTACTTCGATTATATTTTCCTTTGGGCTCGTGCCATCTTTCTAATTAGGGTAGGTGGACAGCAGATAGCAAAGCATGGCGTCCAGCATATAGGGTCACCTATGTCTCAGTGAAGGGTGGTGTATATGGTCCTTAAACTGCCCAAAATATAATTTCATAATGGGCAACTAATTCTGTGGGTGATCTTTGATGGTGGTGGGTGATTTCCTTTGTGGGTTTGCTTTTTGGCTTTTTATCCTTTTGTTTTGTGCTACTGCATGATGGAAATTGACGGGAGATTTGGCTTTTAGCTGCTGTGGGTTTGCATTCTTTTGCCTTGGAAGAGAGATGGTACAGTGCTAGTGGGAAGTTATTTTCTCTTTTCCTCGTTTTAGTTCTTGGAACTACGGAGCACGGGCCATACAGGTGGTTCTGAGATGCTGACGTTTTCGAACCCCCCCAGACAAAAAACAAGTGTAAGATAGTGGGTCCCATGATCATCCCCATATTTAATATAACAAAAGAAAACCCTACTAAAAGCAAAGACAAGCATGTTTCTTTAACTCTCTTTTATGTTTCTGTGATATTTTTCATCAGTTGTGTTTTTAGTCACTTGATAGGGATACTGAGGCGTTTGTTTTCCTTTAAAGATTAAACTGGTGATATTGAGCTAGCTAGCTAGCCAGGGAGTAATTAAAAGAAAGGTGCACGATCAAGATCTTATTAAAAAGGTTGAACATGCAAGAAACGCCAGTCATTGGAAGCATGACTGACCAACTTCACGGAGTTTTGCACTAAGAAAATCACATGAATCATGAGAGCAGGGCTACGGGCGAGATAGCAAATTAATTAGTGTAGCTGGCTGCTAGTAAATTTGTTACAATTAAAAAGACGAGCTTGGTGATTTCCAGCTGTATGGGTAAATATTATAGATTCAAGTACTCAATTTCCATTGTTTTTTGAATTTTTTTTTTGAAATATTATCAGAAATAATTGGGATCTCTTTCTAATTTATATAGTGTCATTTAATAATATTAAACACTAATTTTTCGAGTAAAACACAATTAAAAAAAATTAAATTTTTTTTACCGGATCAGACACGGTCTAATACATTTAAGTTTGGGTCGGACCCGATCCGGCCATGAACAGTGAAGACATTCTCCACTGTTCTGCAGAGTGAATTAATTCACTCTGTACTGTTCACTTAACACTATTCACACAATGCTAAATTAATTCACTTTTCACAGACGCAACACAGAGAAAAGCAAATTGCATCTATGTTCGGGTAACCTGCGGCTGAAAGGTAAATGATAGTGGGTCTCATGCACAGTAATTAACGCTTTATATTTTACCAAACATCATGTTTTTGTGGTTTGCTTCAAAAGCAGAAAGAACCACAGAAACAAACATTCTCTAACTCATCATGAATTGTTATCTTTAACGGTCAAAGAGGATCTTGTGATCTCTTCATAAGGTTTCCACACTCCATTTCTTGTGAATAGTTGTTGCTATTACTATTATTATTACTACTAGTAAAACTAAAGCTAAAAGAGACTAAGAAATTATCATGCATAAAATCATAATTTATTGTGATTTCACATAGTAAAGTTAGCTCTAAAACAATAATGTAATTTAATTTTAAAGGCAAAAATATTTTTATTACGGTAATTATTTGTCATTATTAGATTGAATGAGGTACATTGATATTGTAATGTTTTTGACATTTCATAATATAAAATTCAAATAATTACTAAATAATTGTAGAAAAAGTATGATTTTTCTTTCATTTAAATCTCCACATAAATTTCTAGTAAAACTACATTGAAAAGTATATCAAGTTATGTATTACTTCAATCAAGATCTTAAACCTTTAATCTATATTCAAACAAATTATATCTACAACTTGAAATTCAATTATTAACAAATATAATATATATACTAACAAATAAATGAAGAAAGTTGGAATTTAAGATTAGTTTAGTTAGCATCACCTAGCTAGTACAATAATCTAGTACTTGACAAGGGAGATTTAATTATTACATTAATCTAGTACTTGACAAAAGGAGATTCTAATATATTATTCTTTTAAAAAAAATTATTTTAAAAAATAATGAACTGTTTTTTTAAGCAAGGTTTTAAAAACAAAACAGCTTTTTTTAAAAAATTATTATATATTGAATTTTAAAACAACACAAACCTTAACTAAATATTATTTTTAGAATAAAGTTTAGGTAAAATCATTTGTGCCTTAATATATATATATAGCACAACAATATTATCAAACAAATGGATAATGAGTTCACACTGCTAGCTACCAAATTTGATTCCAAAGATCAGACATGAACTAATTAATCAATCAACACTAATGCTAATTATTGATAAAATACCATGTGTAGTTGACAAGTTGAAGTAGGAGCTTCAGTATTATTGTTTGATTTATTAAATAAATCCCGAAATTAAAGAAATAAGAACCATCGAGAATTTGACGGGATGTTATAGATCGACGGTTTGCCTTCACCATTATATGCCCATCTTGGCATGAAATGTAGAATCTAGCATAAAATATGACGCCTGAACAAGATTGATCGATTATTCTAATATACCAACAAGGACATAATAAATTGTGAAAGAGGTCGATAGGTGTCAAAGTGCATGTGTTAGGCAAGCTTTGACTAGGGTTTTCTTCACCCTTTACGTGCTAAACATAACCTAATGTAATTAATTAGCATATTAAAGGTATGGAAGCTGACTCTTCAACTCGTGCTGCCCAGTTTCTAAGGGAATGGTGTCTCCCAAAAAAACATATATCTCCAACAAAAATGATTAGTATAACCATGGAAAAATAATAACCCTCCTCCTCCTGTTCTCGTCATTCTTGGGGGTTAAATTGAAAATACGATGAGTGGATTAGGTAAAAGCAACGGTCGGGAGATGCCATTAGTTACAAATAATAGTCAATTCGATGTGGTCGGCCGTCGGCCTCCTTGCCTTTGCAAGTCAATGAATGAAGAGTAAGATATTTGTGATGAGGAACGATGATGTTTGGTGGTGTGTGACGCGCGGATTTCCATAATTACATGGACGAGAAAAGAAGATGTTATCAACAGCTAAGCATTTTATCTCACTCCGAAAAGTAATTTACTACTGTTAGTTTTTTCATGGAGAGATATGGGTAAAAAAAATTAAAACATTATTTTTAAACCCTAGATAATAATATTCTTATCATTATTTTTATGGGATGGACTTTAATTTTTCCCCCCCGTACTTGTGCATAATAGGCTTTTAAAACAAATAATGGTATCTCTACTCTGAAAATAATATAAAATTTCTCTATGAAAAGCATCATTTTATGCAATATTCCACTTATAATCTTTTTCATCTTTAGAATTTAAATAAAGAATGGAGACTAGAATCATAAGATTCGAGCTAGGTTTTGATTAATGCTTATGAGCAACCACTAAATTAATAAATAAAGTTCTTATCCCAACACTAGACACGGGTTTAATTTATCTTGTGCCTTTAGATTTGATCAAATTAGTACTTCAATATAAAAAGCATAATTGATCCTCTAACCATAATTGGATGCCACACTTTCAGTACCCCTCCATCCACCTTCATGTCTCATTTCTGTTATTTTGACTAAACCTCCTTAGTTGATCAAATAACAACCAATAAATTGATGACATGTGTCATTGAGCTCTCCACCCTAAAAATGAGCTACTTATGATTTTTTTTAAGAAATAAAAAAACATAGTAAACTTGATTTGTTGAATGAAGAACTCTAATCCTAATATAATAATTGACTTTCACTTTTTAAAAATCTCCAAAACCCTTAAAATCAATGTCAATGATGTCTCTTGTATCTCAATCATCTAGTATGTCATCATCAATCGAGTTGAAGGTACGCTTTGTAATTCGTTAGTCACCAATATAAGATTATAATGGTCCAGAAATAAGGTGTGGATTTAATTTGAAGACACCTAGTAGGACATCATGGACCATTAATAACTTAGGTGCATGCCATGTTGTCTTACCCAGATATAAATGAGACTCCCCAAAATAAAATGGGAGAATATATGTTGAAAATTGAAGTCGCTACCTAGTAATTAGAGGAAACTAGAAATCATAAAGATTAATACTAGCTTTAGAGATTCAGGTAAGGAGTTAGTTATGTTGAAGGAAAGAATAATATCACCCTTATTGCATTGTTTCTTAAGAAAGATAACCTTACTATGTGTTTTCTCTAAAATCTATCTTTTAATTGCCATTAAATATACTAATTATTCTCTAAACTTATATATAGTTTATTTTAATTACTTAAAAAAAAAATGATGTTGGTCCTTAGAAAAGAAGACTCATCAATTAAATTACTTAAAAAAGTTTTAATGTCGGTCATTTAAAAAAGAAAATCTTTGGTTAGGTTATTGGCATGCAGAAATTTTGACCAATTTTTTTTTTTCTTTTTAGAACAAGCCTTCTCTTCTTACTTTTTTCATAGTATTGCTACACTTCACTCAAACTCTGTTGACCAAGTTTTTTTTTCTCTTCCTTCACCTCTCTCTCTATGTTTCTTCTCAGAATTCTTTCTCACACTCTCTCTTTCTGTCTTTGTATATTTCTTGGTAGGGAAAGGGATATCTATAAGAGGGAATTTAGGGTTGTTGAGGGCGTGAAGAACTAAAATAGAAAAGGCTGAAAATCTAAGGATTGAAGAGCTAATTTTCTATGATTGAGGGTTGACTATGGGCATGCATTTGGCTTATATTTTGGGTACGATTCAAGGGATCAAAAGATGATTTCTCGATCCAAAATCATAGTTGGTATGTTAATAAGCAAGGTTCATGCGTTTTCATGATTCTAGAGAATCAATCATGGTCTAGAATTAAAGCTAAAGATCAGGGTTCAAGCTATAATCATGGGACTTAACTGGATTTTCAAAAATAAGAACAGTACATAAACAACGTGTCGTTCCATTCAAAGTGGAATGACATGTAAATTCAGGTTCTATACAACGTGTCATTTCATTTAAAAAGGAATGACATATCGTTTACAATTATAATTAAGGTTAGGTGATTATAAAAATGATATCATTTTAAAAGTGTGAAAATCCAATTTAGTCCCTCAATATTGACTCCTTTTTGGTTTTAATCCTCGGTTTTGTAGATTTATAATTTAACCTAATTAGGAGATTTATCTTCAGATTTTATTTCAAATAAGCCCTTAGTTAACCTAATTATGAATCCTATATTTTGACATTTTTTTTAGTTTAGTCCCTAGTTTCCAAAACTGTGCATTTTTGGCCAATTTAACTTTTGATTTTTATTTTCTTATTCAATTAAGTCCTTTATTGACTTTCTAATTTGGTTATTTATTTCAAATTCATCCCTAATTCTTTAATTTTTCTAATCTTAGCCAAATTAAACCCTTTCTTTCTATATTTTCTCTTCAATTGATTTCCTAATTGCAAACCAAACCATTCATGGATTTTTTTAAAAAAAACTTCCCTAACTCAATCCTTGGCTTGTTAAATTCAATTATTTGTCCATATTTTTCCTCAACTGTATTCTTTGTTCCTCTCTTTTTTATTTTTTAATCATTTATATTTTTTGGATATTTATTGATACTCTAAATTAAACAAACTTATTGAAAAGATTTTTTTGAAATATTTATTTTGAAAATAATGGGGGGTAAAATTTTGGGTTATTACACTAGGTATAAGGTTTCATGCTTCTCAAAACCTAAAATAAAAATTTATGATTTCTTTTCTTTTTGTTGATCCTTTGCTTAAGGAAAGAGTTAATAAAGTGTTAGTGTATATGCATTATAGCTAATCGGTTGGTTAAATACAACACTGACTTTGTTCATATAAAACATATTTATTAGTAATAAAAACATGCTTTATCTTTAATATTTATTATGTTTGATTAATGAGTTTAGTGTAAAGATAAAGTACATAAAATAAAAATGCTTTGCAAAGAAAATTTTAAAGTTGCTAAAATTATGAAATTCTTATTACATTATAACATCATTTCTAAATATTCTTGGCTGATGCTTTATTAAGATTTTACATTAATTAAAGTTGTTGAGACTAATATATATTACGTTATCTTCTTTATGAAAGAAAGTTGTTGTTCTTATAAGTTGAGATATGAGGGATACTTAGAACTAATATATACTTGTTTGTCAGATTACATGTAGACTGAACTGACCAGTATAAGGATTGCATATAAAGATATCATCTATATTTAGGAAAGACTCATGTGATAGTTTTGTAAGTAATCTTTATACTTGAAATCACCAATTTATCTTATATAATGAATGTTATGCTTTGATCCTAACTATATATTATTCAAATCAAAGGTAACAAACAAGTATAAATTGAGTATAACATGAATTGTATGAAGGTATTTGAGTGATCAAGAGATGATTCATGACCCTAAATGAATTAAGGATAGTGTTTCATTTGTTTTTAAAAAAGTTATAATTGTGAAATCCTTGAACAATGTGAATTAAGATTTGAAAAGAGTTTCAAATCTTATTCAAAAAATCAATGACTAAGGTGTTGAGAATAAATATGATTTGACAAAACAAATACGCTTTATACTATAATATTTGAATCGAAATATTCTTGATAAAGGGATACTAATTACACCGAGAAACAATTACTGAAAGATTAAGTAAAACAACATATAACTTTTATAATATTTAGAGGATCATAGCACATTATTAGACTATAAACCTCGGGTTACAATTTAAAAAAAAAATATTGAAATAGGATATATTTTAAGCGAGTTTAAATGAGTAGTTATGGACCCTAAGGGTCAAAGGTAAATTATTTAAGTGCAAATTTCCAATTATAGTAGAAAATTCAGATGAAAAAAATAATAAAAATAATAATATGAATGGGAAAATGAGAAGTTTCTTGAAAGTTAGTCAAGGAATACAAATGAAGGTTTCAAATGCATAGAGGAACCAAACTGTGATTTTGGATAAAAATCAAGAACCTAATTATACCCAAGATTGAAATACAATGCAGATTCAAGGTCAAATTAAATTATTATTGGATGATTTTGCATAGAACTTAAGTCTGAGAACTTAATTAGACTTTTAATAAGTCAATTTGATTTAATCATGGGTCCAATTAATGGTTTGCATAAGTTTAATAATTAATTTAGGTCAAATTAAAAAAATTAATTAAGTGCAATGGCTTAATAGACTTTTAATAAGTTAAATTAATTTTATTTGGGATTTAATTGGGGAACATTAAGTTTGGAAGCCTAATTTGGATTTAATTAAGAAAATTGAATTTTTAAAGGACCAGATATAATTTTTTCAAACTCATTTGGGTGAAATCAAGGATAAAATTGCAAGAAAATCAAAGTTTAAAGGTTAATTAAGGGCCAAATTAAAGAAATTTGGAACCAAAGATCTTTTTGAAAAAGACGGGTGAATTCAGGGACCCAATTCAACTGAAAACAGGGGTAAAATTAAAGAAATTAGAAGTTCAAAAGTTAATTACAGACAAGATTCAAAATATTTATGACCAAGGACCAAGATGAAAAAGAAGCTAAACTTAGGGGATCATTTTAAAACTTGGCAGGGGCGAAATTAAATTGATTTTTAAAATTAAAATTCAATTAAGAACTTAATTGAATAAATTAAAATATTAGGGGTTGAAATTAAAAAGGGGTTAATGACCTAATTTAGGTTAAGAACGATGTGTTTTGGTGTTGTTTTGACCAAAACAACGTCAGTTTGATTAACAAAAGTTGTTGGTTTATGACTAAGAGTTGAGATCATTCCCAAGAAAATCGATAACCATAAACCATGCAAAAAACACCTCATGTTCTTATTTCATCCCTATAAACAAGGGTGAATCTTGTGCAACCAATAAGGAGGGGAGGAAACCAAAAAGAGACCCATTTATTAGCTTTTAAAGGAGAAAACAATAAAACAAAAAACCAGAAAAAAAATAAAACCTAAAAAGGACCCCCAACCTTCCCCCACAACCTTTTCTTTCTTTCATATTAAAACTACCATTGACATATTTCGCCATTTCTTCCATCTAAGACTAGGCCATCATTTGCTTATAGCAACATCAACTTGCTGACTACCGTGAGCAACCCAATAAACCCACAAAACCAGTAACTACAATTACTTTCTCCAATTCCAATAAACAAAACCATCAACAACTCCTTACCCAACTCCAGTTCCCTTTCTACTCATCTGTAAGTAACATAGCTAGGTACCTTCTTCTTTCCTTTCAACAGTGCCACCAGTTGCATTGTAAGCCACCAACACCTTCACCATCGTCCACTACACCACAACGACAATGCCATTAGCTAGTGAACATCCTTCCCAAGCCAGACACCTTTTTCTTTCCTTTTTGTGATGTAGTGTATGATAACATGAATAAATAATTCATGTTCTTAGTGGTTGCTAGAGAATAAAACCACTGGATCAGGCTAGTGGTAAAGAAATGAGGTTGGGCCTCTTGCCTCGACCCAAACTATATGACGGAGTAGGCTGGGTCCAGCCCATCTAAAAAAAGCTTTGGGCCTTCTGTTGGTCCAAACAAATCAGGTTGGGCCTAATCCCAACCTGCATGCATGGGCTTGGGCTTTAGACACAATAAGCCCGACCCATGTAGTTGGGCCAAGCCTAACCTATAAGCTATGGGCGTGTTTGGCTTGTGCTAATTTTATTAAGGAAATAAGGCCTTATTTGGATTCTTAAAGCATGTTTGTCAAACACAATCTTAAGACATGTTTTCCAAACACAGCCTTAAAGCATTCTTAATGCTTCTAATTTTAGGTTAAGGACAAATTTAGCAAACACGCCCTCAATCTTTTTCTTTAGTTTAGTTTATACCTACTTGTGTGTCTAGTCAAACAATCCTTAAAAAAACTCAAAATTCTAAAAACAATTCAGGGACTATTTTGAAATTATTTATGGATCTCTTGTGTGTGTTTTCCAATAATTTTGCCTAATATTGAGTTGTAGACTTACACGGTAAGATACGGATCCGATATTAAAAATACCTGATTTTTCTTTAAAACTTAGAAAAAAATTCAAAAATTCAAAAAAAATTCCTTATTTCATAAATTACAAAAATATGTTTTTCATCAAGAATTTCATTTAATATTGGGTTATAGATTTACACTGTAAGATATAGA
>Ga0325402_1003691_pt1 | contig 13912 bp, 3 predicted proteins | sample PopdelMetagenome_22_FD_207212 | JGI IMG/M metagenome (GOLD analysis project Ga0325402, IMG submission 207212) | Populus deltoides microbial communities from Bellville, Georgia, United States - Xylem-PdKOR-R3 | ecosystem: Host-associated > Plants > Phyllosphere > Stem > Wood/Secondary xylem... | reverse complement strand
TGCCTGCTCGTGGAGATAACTGAGCTCTATTTCTTCCTTTCACTCTGATTTTCGTTGAAAAATATCATACTTAGTCTGGTGTAATTGATGCCTGATCACCACACCTACAACGACAAGGAAAAAAAAATTAAAGAAAATATTTAAATATTAAAGCATGGTGATAAAAAAAAATAAAACTTTTCTCTCTCTCTCTCTCTCTCTCTCTCTCTCTCTCTCTCTCTCTCTCTCTCTCTCTCTCTCTCTCTCTCTCTCTAGAGAGAGTTTGGCAGTGTGGTTGCGGGTGCTTTTCAAATAACTTTTCGTGCCAAAATGCATGCCAATGATGTTTTTTTATTTTTTAAAAATTATTTTTAATATCAATACATTAAAACGATCCAAAACATATAAACTATATTCAATTTTAATAAAATAAAATTTTAAATTTTTTGAGAACGCCGCTGAAGCCGCGTTCCCAAACTTACCAAACACAGACAAGCCATGTACGAAACGTGTCCTAATATAAGGACGGCCTCCTATCTGCCTGACATTGGCCAATGATAAGATGACAAGTGGCCTGACCTCCAATGAAGGAACTTGAAAGTCCTGTAATGGATGCATGTGGTTGGGCTTGGGCTTCCTTAAGCGAGGTTTGTAGATGTGGGCCAACGAGCCATGATATGAGCCCACCAGCCCAGTCCTCCCTAAGACCTCACGCTGTAATGATCTATCTACCTACCTACCTACCTCTGATCTTGACCGCAGCAGTAGAGTAAGTTAACTGCTTCGCCAGAGAATCTTCAGACCAAACCACTTGAAGATATGAAGGAATCAAACTACAACAAATGACCTAATGAACTAAAGCTAGTGATGTTGTCTAAACATATGGCATTATACAATAAATTAAAGTAGCTCAGCATCTCTGTAACAAGGATTTACTTATTTATTTATTGACATACGTACTCTACTGTTGAAAAATGAGACACCAATAGATTAGCGTTACGAACCGTAACACACGTACGTGCCGTGGACTTGTTTATTTTTATGTTTTAAAATGTTTTTAAAAAATATTATTTTAATATATTTTTAAATAAAAGAAACATTATAAAAAACAAATCAACTACAATTACATAAGCCTGGTGCATATCTGGGTGTAGAAAAGCTGACAATAACATTACAAGTTGTGGTTCATTATAAGCACTGCGAGGATTCATTGTCAGCGTGAACCAGAACAACCCTGTCTCTGGGAATTAGTATTTAAATACATGCATCAGTGTTTTTGTGTTCTTGCATAAATTACAGTACTGTAGTGTAGCATATCACATGAATGAAGTCCAAATCATTCCAGAATAGAGAATATCCTTCCTTAAATGCAGAATATTATGTAGTATTTTTTGTGCGATGATTTAAACAAACATGCACGAATTCGAGGAATAGAGAGAGAGCAAGGAAAAGACAGACACTTTCCAGATACCAATTTAGTATTTACCTTCCCCAAATCTTCTTGATGTTCCACGATTTGAATTGTGGAGTTGATTCTTGAAACAAAAACCCATTTGAACAGAAGCAAGAGCAAGAGCGTTAGAAAAAGGAACTGGGACCTCTAATGCCTGATTGACAAGAACAAGTGAGCATCATTCACGATACAAGTACAATAGTTCATCTTGAAAGTTTTTCTATTATTATTATTATTATTATTATTTTATCTAGAACTGCAGCTTGAGGTCAAATATTGGCTATGGAACTTGAGATCAATTAAAAGAAAAAGACAGATAATCCAAAGTGTACACATACGAGCAACAGGCGGCGGCGGCGGCAGCAGCAGCAGCAGGTTGAACAAAATTTCCAAAAGAAAATAACTAAAGAAAACACATAAGCTGCATGAGATAAAACATGAGAGGAAAATATATTTAAATGATTAACATGAGGGAATGATTTAAGTTGGTTTTCTCATGTTTTTTTTATTTATTATTTATTATTTTTTTAAAATTATATATTAACCCTTAATGGATCAAGCCAGATCAAATACTGTAATATTAAATTTTTTTTTATTTCTTAAAAACATTGATTTGAGTCACTTCATAACAAGACATCATTCTAGATTTGCTTAAGTTATTTTTTATATTTGTTTATTGAATGTTTTTTTCATTTAAAACCTTTAATATTTGATTAATTTTAATTGAGTTTCTATTTTGTTTTGACTTAGATTCCATAGTTTTATCACGAGTTCATATCTTATATCGAGAATTTCATGGGTTAAATGTAATATCTCAGTATTTAAAAATAATATATCATTTAATATATTATTATCTTAATATTTTAAAAATTCTTCATATGTTATACATTAAACTTTTAACTTCTTAGCTTTTTTGCTTTTTTTTTTCTTTATAAGATTATAAAAAAAATAATAACAATCTACACTGCAGGTAAAAAAAAAAAACTAGTAGGCACTGTTTTTAGCGTGCGGTGATTTTTCTTTTTTACCCAAATTGTAAACACCACCCTTGAACTTAAGCACGAAAAGCAATACCCCCTCAACTAACACGCTGATTTTTCACCCTAAACATCATTATTTCTTCAATTTTCCCCTCATTTATATATGCATATTAAAAAAAAGATCATATTATTTAGAATAAAAATCATAGAAATTTTTAGTTAAGAAGGATATTTGTTTTTCTACTTAAGTTGAGGACTTTTTCCACTTAGCCATATATATATATATATATAAGGCTAAGTGGAAAAAGTCCTCAACTTAAGCAAACATGCCTCAGGCCTTCGTATAATTTTCTTAAAAATTATAAAGGCTTAGGATTAAATTAAAATATAATAAAACTGATTATTTCAATCCTAGCAAAGATTTTCAAATGCAAGGGTGTTGTTTTTTGTTTTACGTGTTATTGTGTTTATTATAAGTTAACAATGAAAAATGGGAAATGGACATAAAGCTCATTTGAGCTTGCCGAAAGACATAATTTTAATATAAGATTAACCAAATATATTGTTGTAACCCGATTTTAACCCTCTATTTTCTAAAATCTCAAAATATTTCCAAAAAAAAATGTTTTCGGTCATTTGCATATTTTATGATTTTTAATGTGTTTTAAAATCAAAATTAAAAAATATATATTTTTAACACATTCGTATCATTTTCATGATTTTCAATATCTTTTCGAAAAAAACTTAAAACTTAAAAATATATTGGAACAAGTTCCTGTTGTTAACACATCCATTCCAAAATTATCAGTTAATTTTATAGAATTGACATTGACATGTTTTTGAGAGAAATCAAAATTAAAGAATAAAAATTAAAATTAAAAAAAAATAAAACAAAGGGACCAAAGCACAAAGTAAGAAAATAGAAAATCGAAATGAAACCAAGTTGCTCAGGGATCGATAAATTAGAAGAAAGAGACAAAAACACTTTGCCTATAAATAGTAAAAGAATATTGGTCAGGGGGAATTTAAATTCAAAATAACCTAAAGGGATCCGCAAACAAAATATACCAAACAAAAAAAGAAAAGAAAACCCATTATTTTCCACACAAAAAAACCTAGTCTTCTTTCTTTCCTCCCCAGAATCATCCATTCACTTTGTCTCTGTGTTTAAACAAAAAAAACACACACACACACCACCAGGCTTCTCTCTCTCTCTCTCTCTCTCTCTCTCTCTCTATTCACAAAAACAAATTGATCTTTTTGTTATTTTTTTGTTGTTTCTATTCAATTATTGTAAACTCCTTCCTGCATGAAGATTTTTTTATGATTTTAATTGAATTCCCTTATGAGCTTGCATATTTATTTATTATTGTGTAGAAGTTCTAGACTGGGTTGTTTACCGCCATCATGAAGTTTGCTCCACATGCATGGCTTGACTCTGTTTCATCTGCGATGATTGTCGTCATTGTATCTGCAAGACCAAGTCATCTGTCGTTTTTGTCGCCAAGGTTAGGCCTGCCTTTTCAAATTCCATCTTTTATTTTTTCATGTTGAATGCTAATTCATTTGAATTTGATGATGGACATGATTAATTGCTAATCAATGAATCAAATTTGTTAGTTAGGTTATGTTATTTTCTTCATCTTTGAATAAGCAAGTGCACAATTTGTTGACATCTTTATATTGCTTACCATTGATCTTGATTATTTCCATGTATATTTAACAATCCAAGCTTAAATTGGTTATTCCATCTATAATCCCTAACTTGGTTTTTATGAAAAACAGTTTGCCCAGTCACACTAAGTAATCAGATGAATATTTTTGCAGCATAGCTATTGGGTCGGGGTGAAGAAATGAAAGTAGTGGTTGGAAAGTTATATTGCATGGAGTTGTGTAAACGTATGTATCGTGATCAACAATTATTTATGATTTTTTCCATATAACTTCATGAATTCTGTTGACAACAATATTGACTTTATTTTATGGTCTCAAACCCTGGTGTCAAAAGTAAAGAATGAACTATATGTACAACGTGTGTGGTCTATTACATTGCTATCAATCTATTACAGTTCAAGCTCATTATAGTAAAACTATTGTCTTGGACTATTTATTGTGCATTTCTTTGATGTTATATGCCTAAATGTAATGACAGAGAAGTCTTTTGTTAATTTTGTTTTTCTTTCTAATGCCGACAACTATTTTTTATAATGTAGATTATTGGGGTATCATCTCGGATGGCAGGTTTGTGGGCGTAACCACTAAGCATTGACCTTCATGTTATGCTGAGAGGTGTGATTATTCAAGTGATCTGAATCAAAGCTAATCCATATGCATGTCAAAGAGACTTATGATTTTTTTCTAACTATGCACAAGATATCTTTCTTGGCTTTACTTCTGCCTTTAAGAAACTGCTGCTTGAATTGGGATGAACCTCTTTCTCGCGGAGGTTGCAAGGAGGTTATTTTCTAGCTTTATATCCGGATGAATGAACCCTGTGTTATGGCAATATATGATAATTGATATCGTTTGAGGGATCTGTTGTTGCCACCGGTTGTTAGCTGAAGAAGAGTGTGAGAGGGAAAGTTTGGATTTTTATGGGGTTTTAAGGGTTTTGTGCGTGCGTGAGAGAGAGAGAGAGAGAGAGAGAGAGAGAGAAATCTTTGTTGATTGAGAAGAGAAGGATCTAAGATTTTTTCAACTTTTGCTTGCAGGGATCTTTAGACCAACAATATAGTTGCAGGGATCTGCATAAGTTGATTAGAAAAAAAAACTTCGTAAGTGGTGTACATCATTCTTTGTAACTTGCAATTTATTACCCGGTTAATTAAAATTTTTCCTTCATTCAGAAATGAGAATGTGATCAATTACTTCTTGGACTTTTCAAGATTTTGATGGCTTCCTACTTTTGCCTTTTTTTTGTTTCACCATTAAAAAAATAGTTTACATGATATACTATAGCTTTGGATAGGGGCTGGCAGAACTTGGTGGTTAGTTGGGTTGCAATCCTAACACAAAATCACTTTGAGTGTTTACAACACCATCAATTATTAATGTTGGACCACATAGAAGATGTGGTTATTGATGGAAAATAGGTTATAAAAAGAGTTTGGTAAGTGCAATGCTATGTTTTGAATCTTTTTGTTAAATCAAAAGTGGTAAGTGCATTGTTGCAGGAGTGGCTTCCAAGGTTCTTATAGTTGGTCTTTCTATAATCAACACTATCACTATCACTATCACTGACGGTGGACTTCCAGTATGTTACAATGGTCCTGTATGTTAAAACCAGTAGGAAACAAGTTTGCATGCTCCTATGAACCTGCAATTTCTAACACAGCATAACCATTGAACTTTTTGGTCCAGAAATTTGAAAAGGACATGTACGTAACATGTATGAATGCTCTTATTAGGTTGTGATTTCTAACACATAACAACCATTGAGCTTTTTGGATTAGAATTTCAATGAAGATCCTAAACATTCATAATAATATATATTTACCATTGTGGGTTGTATTGCTTGAAAATAGAGAACAAGCTAGGTGATTTATTTTTGGTTTGCCCTTTTTAATTCAAAGATTTCTTTCATTCTCTTCATGTTTTATTACTATTGATATTGGATTAGCCTTATCCTTCACTCCATTTATTTTTTCTCATCTCATTAATGTCCATGAATAACATCACCTTCTTTTTACAGGAAAACTGAAGCTTTAGAGAGGCTGCACCACAACTTCAGAAATTTTTTTTTGATGCAGTTGTGGCCTTCATCAACTTTTTCACGGTTGCTATATATATTCATTAAGAAACATGAAACTCCATACCATGCTAGACTAACGTGCTTAATTGAACAAGACAATTCAAATATGTAATTACTTTGAAGGGTTTGAAGCAATTCATACGGCTGCTTTGTTGTTTTGCATTACAACCTTGCACATGTTAAAAAAGATAATGCATATTGCTTTTATTGTGTTTATATGAACATAGAACTAATATCTCAATCCGTTGCGAACCTGCCTCGCAGCGAAGTGCGGGCAATAAATCTAGTTTAACCTATATGGACAAAAACCACCCAATCTTTTCTCTCCCTTACTTGATCTCTCTCTTTCACGTAGCTTCCCTCAATTGTAAAAAACACAGAGCCATCAACTTATTTTTATAATATCATACTCTCAGCCACAAACACACATACACAAAACTATCTTCCCCCTCACACACAACAACTTATGGCCACACAAACTCAGTCCTCGGGTCGATAAGCTACAATGATAACCTCTCTTGCCTCTAGCTGATAACTTCAACAACCTACAATGTCTTCCCTTTCCTCTAGCCTTCATTGATTCTCCAAACCCGATGACAATTGCTCCTCTATGACAAACCCATATCGGTCAATAACTAGCCAGCCATGTAAGGAGAAGACGGAAACGAAATGAGAAAATAAATAGAGAGATAATTGAAAGAGAGAGGAGTCGAAACTTAAAGTGGTATGATCTCTATCTTACACTATTGGTGAAGCTCATATGTAAACCCTCAGTTAAAAATATTACAATGCTAGTAAAGTATTGCAAAAGTTTAACCCAACAATAAAACATGATAAAATAATATATATAGTAGGAATGAATTTTTATGGATTGAAACTTAAGGTAAGTTGTAAAAATAGAATGAGATGGGATACCTGGTAAAACCAAAAATTACTTGAATTAAAGTATAATGATAGTATTGTAAATATAAATTATAGGGGGTATATAAATAGCTTTCTTGGCTTCTCAAGGAAGCTAAAAGCTTTTGAACAAATGAGAAGAAAGGGGGCAATAATTTCTTGATCTCTTCTTGATTTTCTTAAATTAAAACACTTAAAGAGAGGAAGTTTTAAGTATTTAGAGAAACTTTTAAGAATTTAGAAAGGGATTTTAAGCTTTTAGTGAGGATTAAAAAACTACAAAACTAAGGTTTAGAGCTTCAAAAAAGTAGCGAGAGTGAGGAAGAATAAAGGGAATCCTTTTTAAATCATCCTTGTTTTAATGTTATTTAGAGGTGAGAAACACCTTCACCTTGATTGATTTAAAGTTTTGGTATGATTTGAGAAGTGGGTCATTTTAATATCATCATGAAAATTTGAATTGTGTATGCCATGTAGATTATTGTTTTTATGTTCAGATGATGTTCCTAGGCAATAATAAATGGGTTAAATGATAATTGGAAGAAGAATTGAAAATAAAATGGGTGTTCTTGTGTAATGAGGGTTTTGGGCAAACTAGATGAAGGAGAAATTGGACTTGTTGGATCAATAGATTTATAATTCATGATAAATAGTGTTAAAGAAAGAATTTAATGAATGTGTTGTAACCTATTTTTAGGTCCCTGCACAAAAAAATAATAATAATAATCAATCAAAAATATAGTCAAAAGAAATCTGAAAAAATAATAACAGTGAGATTAGGATGTTAGAGCGCCCAGAAAATGGTCAGAATTTGGTTGAGGAAGTTCAAAAATACAAAGATTGAAATTGGACAATATATATTTGACTCATGAAAGCCTTATTGACAAAGAAAATTCAATTTGAGGAAGAAAAGTCCAAAATCAAATGTTTATGGACTCAATTAAATTTTATTGTAGATTTAATTGAATTTATGGAGGGTTTGATTACGATAAAAAATTGATTTTTAAGTCAATTTAGGCTTTAATTGAAAGAAATTAAAGTTCTTGGGTCAAATTATAATTTTAGAGAGTTGATTTGGTCAAATCAGGGGCTTAATTGCATAAATATTGAAGTTTGATGGCCAATTATGGACTTAATTGAAGAAATTCAAAACCAAGGACCACAAAAGCACGCAAAATAAAGGGATTTAGAATCTGACGCGTTTGGGCGCCAGTTTCCGTTTAAATAAAACGACGCGTTTTAGTCAAAACGACGTTGTTTCATGCATTTCACTAAAAAAAAGAGAAAGAAGCAAACAGTGCCATTTTGAACGGCACCATAAGTCTTCTTTTTCCCCTAGACGCGCAGAGGACAGGGGAAGAAGAAGATTTTTCCCCTGTATTTTCTCGCTCATTCATTATCTCCCTCCCTACTTGCACAAATCCTAACACAGCTCACGCCCCTCAACTGCCACCATGATGAAGATTGGACAGGGAAGCCATACCCTGCGAGCGGCTGAGGCGACTATACAAAGACGCCTTAGCCACCCTACCATGTCTCTAGGATTGGGCAGAGACTGGGTAGCTGCTCTCTCCTCCTGCTTATAAATATGGGGACGAGAGCAGCAAAAGGGAGATTTTTAGGAGTAGAGAGGAGAGAAACCAAAACATTAGGGAACGAGAGAAAAAAAGAGAAAATAGGGGGGAAAGATATAACAGAGGGGGGCGGAAAGGATAGAGACAGAAAATAAAGAAGTGATGAGCGATTTGAGAAAGGAGAAAGGTGAGGTTTACAGACGAACGGAAAACAGAGAGGGAGTTGTTTTGAGAACTGAGGGGCACGGTCATAACAGAAGAGAAAATGAGGGGGAGAAAGGAAAAGAAAAAACAGAGAGTATGGAGAAAAAGTACAACTTAGAGAGAAGGAAAAGGGGAAAAAAACAGAGAAGGAAAACCGAGGACAGCTTTAGAGAGAAAAAAAAAAGAATAGACAAAGGGAACAAAGGAGAGGCTGAAGAGAGACCATAACAACAGAAAAAAGTGAAAGAGAACTCAAGGAGAGCTAAAGTAGGACAGAAGAGGAAGAAATCGGTCTCTGCACAGAGAAAGGAAAGAATTCCAACAGCTGCCACCGCTCCTCCCAGTCCCTGCCGCCACCGCCTTCAACCACTACCGACGACCACGATCACGCTTCCCCACTCAAAGTAACCTTCTCCCCTCCTATATCCCATTTTTCTTTGTTCATCTTCATTTGCATGCAGAACGTGAGCAATTCACGTTCTGCAGCAAATGAAAAATAATTAAGTAGAGCATAGTAACTACCTACTATAATTAACTGGTTACTGTGCTCAGCACAGTAACCAGCCTTTTGTTCTTTCGGGCTGGAACATCAGCCCAGCCCACGTGGCTAGGTTGAGTCCAGCTACAAGGAGGTTCTCTTTTGGGCCGGTTCTGGCCCGACTTCATTTTGGGCAGATCTTACCCAGTTTCCTTTTGGGCTTTGTCCGGCCCATCCCAATCATAAAAAATTCAAAAAATCATTTTTGAAATTTTTTATTTTCCCACGTAAGTGTTTAACGACATTTTGGTTAATATTAGTTTGTATTTTTATACTGTAAAGATACAAATCCAGTATTAAAATACCTGATTTTGGTCAAAACATTAAAAAATAAAAAAAAATGTTTTTGTTTTCATGCATACGGCCAAGTCTCTCAAAGAAAAAATTATATCATATTTTCATACAACAAAAATTCAAAAATATGTATTAGCATGCATTTTAGGCTTTAATAATTAGTTTATTAAAGTCACGAAAACTTGGCCTACATTTCAAAAAATTCTCAAAAAATATTTTGTTTTGTTTTAGTATCGGGGATTACAAATTTATACGTAAAACGTATTCTCGGTATTAAAAAGGTAATTCTTTTGTTGACATTAGAATGGTTAGGTTTTACTCGAAAAGATAAGGATCTTCTTTACCGATAAAGACTTTTCTTAAACCATAGACAGACCAACAATTAGAAAAACACGACAAGCCCTTAGTTTTTATTAGACAATTAAACAATGTAGCCTACCTTAGGTAGAGCGTAGTTGGGGTGCTAATACATTCCTTTTACGCAACTAGTCTTTATACCCGATCTTTGAGACCAGTTAGGGTTCCTAGTAACCAAAATATTAGGTGGCGACTTCTATTCTTTTTTCCACTAATAAAAGACAAGAATTCCTTGTCTCCTCATATTTGCCAAATAGATACCACACCTGAGGGTGGACGATCGCCATGACGCTGCACACATGTGATAGAATGGGTAGTGAAGCATACCCCTTCATTATTATAATGTTTCGACCTAAGGTGTGAGCATGATGTTTTGCATTTATTTGATGAAATTGCCATGCATTTTGGTTAGAATTATGTTTATTATATGGAAGATGAGTGAGAAATGTATCAACTATGGAAAATTTAGGAAAATTCATACTTTCTGTGATGCAAATTAGTCCACAAACACCATCAACGATCCATTACATATTCCAACTAGGCCAATTCCAGGGTCCAAAGCAAAGGCATTGAAGGAGGCATTGAATAATAGGCCAGCAACCTTGCCATTGTTTATAATAAGCTTAGTTTATATTGGTCTTGGGTTTGATTAATTAGCTAAGGCCCAAGGTTTCTTTAAACTTAATTAATAATTAGTTCTCAGCTATGGCCCTATTTGGGTCATACATTTGGGTTTATTAATATAGGTTCTGGATCAGTTTTGTAAGTAGGTCAATTTAGCCCACAAAAATATATCCATTAGAGTTTTTATTTTTAAGAGTTTAAATACTCTTTGTAAAAACAAAATATTTAGACATGAATATACTATTGCAACCAAATTTATTCAGCTTGTGTGAGAGAGATTCTTGCTTTCTTTAGTTCTTTAACGAGCTAAATTGACTTATCAAAGATTATCTGGTTTTGTAGCATTTTCCTTATACTTCTCATTCGTGAATTGGTATTCATAGGGTGAGGGTTATTATTCTAATAGTGTTGGTGCCATGAGAAAGGTCTTCATTATGTCACACTCCTATCAGATTTGTTTCAACTTTTTGAGATTCGTTGTCAATCTTGTTGTGGGTTGCATGACCACATGATCACATGCAAATCTTATGATCTCAGTTTATAAATCACTCTCTCATACCTAGGTATCGAAACCTGTGTATGATCAGTTTGCGGCAGAATTTAACTAAGAATTGAAACCCCAATCAAACATTATCAGAAAGAGCCTAAATTTAATATATAATGTGACTTCACCCTAAATAACCAATATTGACTTTGAAGTGATTTCAAGATGGTTTGATTTGGTTTCTCTATTTTTTATGTTTTAACGACATAATTGAAACTAGCTTGAATAATATCTATTCTTCACTCTCTTTTTTTTAGCTTTTTATGTTACTAATATGTTTAGAGATAATAACAAAATGAAACAACACTTTTTTTTTCTGGTACTAAGATTTTAAAAACACAAAAAAAAAAAGAATAGTGAAAAACATTACTAAAGTTATAGAACACAAAAAAAACAAAGTTTTCAAAAAGATATAACATGATTTCAGAACCTAGCTCTGATACTAACTGACGTGAACCTCGTGATCATATGGTTACACAACCCTAACTAGATTGATAATAAATCCTAAAAAGCCAAAACAAGTCTAACAGGAGTGTGACACAATGAAAACTTTTTCTAAGACACTAGCACTATTGGAATAAGAACCTCCACCCTACAAATATCAATTAGTGAATGAGAAGTATAAGGAAGATACACTGAAGCCAATTGATATTTGATAAGTCAATTTAATTCATTAGAGAACCAAAGACTGTGAGAATCTCTCTCACATAAGCTAAATAAATCTGACAGCAATAGTATTATCATGTCTGAATATTTTATCCTTACAAAGAGTATTTATACTCTTGAAAATAAAACCCTAATGGATGTATCATTGTGGGATAAATTGGTTTACTTCCAAAACTGACCTAAAACCTATATTAACAAACCCAAATATATGGACCCAAACAAGCTTTGGGCCATAGTTGAGAACTAATTATTAATTAAGCCTAAACAAGCCTTCGAACTTAGCTAATTAATCAAACTCAAGTCCAATACAAACTAAGCCCATTAGAAACAATGACAAAGATTTTGGCCCCATTAGATAGCCTAAATAAAAGTTATAACAAAAATAAAACTCGAGAGAATAAATTATCTTTGATGCTGTGAGAGAATAAGAAGGAAAAAAAACAAAATAAATATGAAATATGGCTTTATATAGAACCTTGTTGCCGCCACTATTTTCCTTGAAAACAAGGAAAACTTGTCACCTCTTACTTTTTTATTTTAGAGGAAAAGTTGTTGCCACTTTTTTTTCCTCTTCAAGCATGGACTCTTTTGTTTCCTTTGTTGCATACTTTTCTAATCTGATATGAAAACCAATAAATATAAAATCCTAATAAATAAAGAAAATAATTAATTTTACCACAAACCATAAAGACTCCATGATTAATATGGAATCCATAAAACATATAGAATTATAAAAGATAAGGCTGGCAACCTAGTTACTAAAATTTTAAGGCCCAAATAAGGTTGGATTGAACCCACCCCTCTTGCACTTGTATTAAATGGACTAAAGCCTCCTTTTGATGCTCCAATGGATCTCCTATATTAGCCTTGGTTGAAACTTGTAAAAAAGCTCATTTAATGTTTCCTTAAGACCCTGTTTGTTTGTTGGAAAGTAGTTTTTTTTTTAAAGTAAATTCCGATAAAGTGAATTCCGGGAAAGTGAATTATTTTTTGATGTTTGGTAATGTAATGGAAAATAAGTTAGAAAATATTTTCCAGTGTTTGGTTATGTCATGAAAAATGAGCTGGAAAATAAATTATTAATGTTTTATTTTTTTCAAGTTTATTAAAATAATGAAGAACAAATCTTACAAATTAAAAAGTTAAATGAGAATGAAATTGAAAAAAATATATAATTTCATAAATTATCTCAAATAAAATAAATAATAATCAAAATAATAGAGATCAAATCTAAAAAATAAAAAAAATTGAAAGATGAAGAAAGTAAAATAATAATAATTAACATTTCATAAATTATTTAAAATAAAATAAGTAACAATCAAAAGAATGAGGACCCAATTTGATAGATAAAAAATTTCAATTAAAAAATGATAAGGGAAAAGTAAATAACAATTATAAAAATGAGGACCAGAATTAATATAAAAATTAAACTCTAAGGGATGAAATTGAAAAATAAATATTCAATATATATATATATATATAAATCAAAAGTTTGAGGACTAAATTTAATATAATCAGCAAATAATATGACATTTCTAAATTTTTCATAACTTCTCGGAAAGTGTTTTCTGCCCAAAATAAAAAGAAAATACTTTCATGGAAACCAAGCCAAATTTTCTGTTGACCGGAAAGTGTTTTTCGTTAACCGGAAAGTGTTTTCCGTTAACCAACTTTTCTAATGACAAACAAACAAGGAAAGTTTGGAAAGTGGTTTCCCAGAAACCATTTTTCAGGAAACAAACGCGGCCTAAATGTTTTTTTTTTTTTTTTGCCTTGTAATTGACCCAATTGAAATATGCAATGAGTCTTTGATGTTGTTTTTGGGCTGATCCGCATTATTTTCTTTAGAATCATAATTCGTCCATTTGCCAAATAAAGAGAGGATTAAGATGGTTGATATAATTCACATAGAAATTGTATCAAACTGTGTTAAATGAAATAAGTGAAGTGTGAATAAGAATCGAATTGCATGAAAAAGTGAAAGAAAAAATCATATTTCCTTTGTGAAGGACCTGACCTATGACATTTTGAAAAAATAGAATTGAGTT
>Ga0325402_1003690_pt1 | contig 13918 bp, 4 predicted proteins | sample PopdelMetagenome_22_FD_207212 | JGI IMG/M metagenome (GOLD analysis project Ga0325402, IMG submission 207212) | Populus deltoides microbial communities from Bellville, Georgia, United States - Xylem-PdKOR-R3 | ecosystem: Host-associated > Plants > Phyllosphere > Stem > Wood/Secondary xylem... | reverse complement strand
ATTCTTCAACAAATTCCAAGACCTCTTGTAAAAGTTGAAGTTGAAACCATTAGGACCTGGCTAGAGCTTTTGAACCATCACAACTGAATATAGCTTCTTAGAGCTCCTCCATAGTTATATCTCTTTCCAGAGAAGCAGCTGAAGAATCACTAAGCTTTTTACAACCATTATCCCAAAAGAGGTATGAAAACAGGTGGTTGAGAGAATAGCTTAGAGAAGAAGGAAGTTGCTCCTTCCTTGATATCTCTTACGGTACCTGGAGATTTTCCCCGTCCAGTGCAATCTGGTTAATTAAATTACTTCTTCTTCGAAGGTTTGTTGATAAGTGGAAAAATCTAGTGTTGCGATCACCAAGTCTTATCCTATTTTTTTTCCCGTAAAGTTTCAAAAATAAAATAAAAAATTAAGTAGCAACAATTGTGCGTGCTCCGCCTCCAACAAGAAATGATCATGAACACCACCTGTTCTTATACTAGTTCCTCCACATGGTTTTTTTTTCCAAAGCCAAGCAAAAATGACGACAGAGAAAGAATCTTCATTCCATATAATAAGAATACCATTTGATTTTAGGCCCATTCCACAATCCTCTAACTAAAGAATCAAAGCATCAAGATATTTTAGATTAAATGATTAATTAAGCAGTATCAGTGCCATAGTCTAATAGTTTTACTAATTGTTCTACATTTACACATAGAACACAATCCACAAACATTATTCCCTGATAAAATCATAATAGAGGATAAAAAAACTTGACTTTCGAATCTTATATTCTCATCTCCTTATCTCACATGTTACAGCATATTGTCAGACTGTTTTTTTTTTTTTTTTTTCTCGTTTACAAGAAGTCATATTATTAGACTGCTGTTTTGTATAATTTTATCATTGTAACAAAGTGACCGAGACCACCTTATTTTCTATAAATTATTTATTATATTATTTATGGAATATTATCTTCCTTGACTTAGATCTGCATGTTAACTGATTAAATGACTGATATCGGTAGGATAAGCATCAGATGGAAGAAAGGCATTGTACGATCTTCCTGCAGTGAATTGGTTCAAAGCTTCGGTAGGATGAATTGCATCCCAAAACACATATTCAGTCCTATTTTGGCATGGGGTTGAGTCTTGAATGCATTGGCCATCACTACGTGCTGGACAACATCCAACGTTTGTAACCCTAAACCCTGTTATGCACAAAACAGACAATTTCCATTGCTTTGAGCCAAATAGTAATCATTAAAACAAGAAATTACTAGGTATGCTGTGAATCGTACTCCTTATATACAGAGTAATTCCTCGTATTAATAAATTGTAACATCCTCCACCAACAGGTTGGATGACTTACCGAGCACAGAAGGATCGCCAGATGACATCCCAGTAGAATTCAAGTATATAAAGCGTGCGTCATTCAACTCTCTATTCAGTTGATCAACAAGTGATACGAGTCCTGCGTTAAAAGGGAGGACTGCGTTGTTTATATTGGTCACACAAGAGAGATTGTTGCGGCATAGAGTAGAAAATGAGTATGGAATGCTGCCTGTTGGTCCAAGTCCAGACAAGGCAATTTTCCTGGCTCCTAGGTGGTACAGAAGCTGAAGAAAAATAGAAACAAAAGACATAAATTCACAAAAAAGATAAATGAAAATATATATGGAATATAATGCATAAATTAAGGTACAAATACAATTATTAAAAATAAATTATAGTGTTCAAGCTCTAACTACGAATCCTCATTCAATAAAATAGATGGATACAAGAATAAGAGAAAAAATCACATCTAGTCCCATAAAAAATGATAAGTATTTCTTATATTTTTCTCTCTTTCTTCTTGTATCCAAGTATCAATGTCTATATTTTGAGCATCATAAAATTTCTCGCGAAACGGATAGTAATACCAACCTTTATTTGCTGACTATACTGGTCAATTAAAACCTTGGCATATTGATCAGTGGTGTATAAACGGCTTGTTGTATAATCACTAGGCATGAAGTAGTTGTTTAAGTAGTCATTACGGCCCAAGCTGACATAATATAAGCACTTATTAAGGTAATTTTCTGCTGCCTGCTTAGTCCCTAGTAATTGAATCGAGCGATTGAATGTAGCAGCATGATTTTGCAATTGCTCATTTAGGCTGATTCTATCACCCTGGAACATGTCAACCGAAATAGGAAAACAAAAAAAAAAAGATAGAAGTTAAATCATAGGACGTTGTAAGAATACTCACAGGCAAAAAATAACTACAACGTAAATTATTTGGTACCAGTTGCCTTCCAGTCTCATCACGAATCCCTGCTGACCCAGATGCATAGTTAACACCAACCAATATGTCTCTGCCTCTAGCAGTTGCAAATGGTGGAATAAATTGGTTAAAGCCCAGAAGTTCACCTGCAAATGCCCAAATGTATGTGCAAATAAATTGTTCTGCTATGATCACGGTTAGGGGGATTTTGACATTTAAATTCTATGGTGAAAGAGATAGACACAAGAAAAGAGAGGGAAAAAAAAAACTAAGAAATAATATTTTAAGAAGAAGAAAGACATTATTATCATTTTGAACATCTATATGATTTTTTCTCTCCTCTCATGTACTGTAATTATTACTGTAGCATTATAAAGTTTTTCTATGCAGGTTGTTCTATCAATTCACAACTTTTGACTAAATACCTGAACTATACTTCAGGAGAGATGATGTAATTTATTCTTAAACAATAATATATGATGAAACTTTATGTGGAAATAATTTCATATCCATGTTATTGTGATATTAATTACGCTATACTACGTGATAAACAAGACTTAAACTGATATAATTTGGTATATATGAGACAAATTATTTTGCATTTCAAAACTAATGTGAAAGTGATAACGTGCAAGGAGATGAGAAGGGAGCACCAATGATATCCACTACGGTTCGGCCATTAGTAAACCTTCCGGTGCTTCCATTTGGGAAGTCAATTCCATATGGGCGGTAATTGGCCTTAGCAGCTGTGACAAGGTTGTTGTTGTTGCCACTATCCGCCAACGAGTCTCCAAATATGAAAAAACAAGGCACCTGTGGAGCGGCATGAGCACAATTTTGCAAATTCGACACCAGCCTCAATAGGAAAAGCAGGAAGCACCATACTTTGATCTTGTCTGCCATTTCTAATCAATTTGCAGGAAATTAAGGTGGGAGCTGTTGAGAAGTATTTGAAGCAATGGAGTTTGAAAACTGCGAGGAGAACAGAGGAATCAATGGTAACACAGCCTGATGAAAACGTTGGGATTATATAGGGTTGGAAGAGGAGTGCAATGCTACAGACATGGTAGCAGTAAATTATTTATATTATTATTATTATTATTATAGTTCACTTTGAATATTTACTTTTAGGTTATTTATATTATTATTATTATTATTTATATGTTTTGAATATTTGAATATTTGCTTTTGCTCATATTTAAAAACAATAGCTTTCTTAATTATCTTTTCTTTATTTGGCTATGACGAATGATTTAAACTACTTTTATGAGATTTTGAAATCAATTATTACTTTTAAATAAAATTGAGACATTTCTATTCTTATTATTTCTAGAAATTATCTAGTTTCCACCATACATTGCATCAATAATGAAAACTAAAAAGTTTTATAGTTTAGCATTTATTCAAAATAGACCTTACTCAATTATTATAAAAAACACCTTGATTATTATAAAGTATATTAGATTTTTTTTAAATCCAATTATAGACTTAAAAAGAATGTTTGGTCTGTTTTGCAACGTGATAAAATATAATTGAAACTGTATTTTATCTCAATTATATAATTTTTAATGTATTTAATTAATTAATAAATACTATAATTTTATATGGATTCTACTGAAAATCCTCTTAGAACTTTGATTAACAAAAAAAACTATAATATATATAGTTATATTTTAAAAAAAAAACTTATATTTTCAAACCATAATTATAAAAACAACAAACACACATGAAATTTGCAACTATTGCTCTTGAGGCTACACCAAGGCAGGTGTAGCGTGGATCAACTCATTGAATATATTTATTCATATATACTTGGCATTAATTTAGAATTCAATTTCCCGGCGACCAACACCTTGTGCACGGACCATGCTTAATATCTCTATAGACATTGACCGAAAGAAATAAATTATGTAACTGAATGCTGAAATTAATCCCTCGATAACATCATCAAATGAGATTTGCAAGCAATCTTCGAACAAGATCATAATAATAATAATAATAATATACAATTCGAATGAAGGAGATGATTAAGATGATTAATTCTAAATTAATAAAATATAAAAGAATAAAATTGAAAGTAAAACTTTAATGAAAAAAAAAAAGCATGGAAAGAAAGCAGTAGAAGATGGAACTTAAAAAAAAAAAAAAACTACTTAAATGAAATGGAGGCTACATCTCAATAGGTGATTTATTCGGTAGTCATCAATATTGGCGGCTGATTTGGTGGCCTCTACACGTATTTTGGAGTCCTTAATTTCATATCGGCCGTAATTCAAAAGGCTGAAGTCACCTTTTGTCTTAAATTGGGAAGACTAGACAACTAACCCTTAAAAATCAGAAGAATTACCTAATTTCTGGTGCCGGAGAAGTGCTTCAGTACTTTCTTTATAATTTTTTGTTTTGTTTTTTATTTTATTTTTTTTATTTTATCCATGTATTTTTTTTTATAGTCTAATTCTATTGAGATATAGTTTTAAATTATATACGAAAACAAAATTAAAAAGAGGATCATAATGTAATTAAAATACAAAAAAAAAAAACACATGATGGATCATAGTTTTTATAATTTTTATTTTTATCTAAAAGTTCATTTTACTTATTTTTAAGTTTATTAATTTGAGATATAAAAAAGAAAACAATGAAAAAACAATGAAAAAAAATAAAAGTTGAAGGTTAGCCAAATTATTACCATTAAAAAAGTATTTTTTAATGTTAATAGGTTTTATTTGATGAGAGGAGTTTTATTAAGATGTTTTCTTTTCTTTATTTTTATGAAAAAGTATATCAGGGTTAATAGGTAATTTTTATTTTAATTTAATTTTGTGTTTTAAATTAATTTAGAAATTTTTTTAGTTGGGAGATTGATTTGTTAACATAATATGAATGTTTATTAAATATTTTTAAATAAAAATATTTTAAAAATAAAAATATTTGTTAACATAAATTTATTTCAATATATATATATATATATATTATTGCATTAATTACAAGCTATATCACATAAATTGGTAAATATAAGTTAATTCAGCAGGATGTTTACGATTTTACTTCCTTCTATCACTAATAAGATATCTTCAATAGGTGAAACTAGTGAGAGCATATATAAATACGAATATTTTTTGAGAGGTGAGGTTTTCTGGAATCCAAAAAAATATATATATAGATATTGGAACCAAAAGCTTCACCAGCCAATATTTGGCCTTTTTTTTAAATTATGCATGCAACTTAGTCTGCACAATTTAAGGAGAATCTTCTAAACCCATTCATAGATGTGAGAATTGTTGGGGTTTTGTTATAACTTAATTTTTTATCATAATTTTTGTATATATATTTAAAATAAAAAAGTCTAAAAAATATATATTTTCAATAAATTTAACTGTTTTGTTATTTTTATTTAATTTTTGTGTGCAAGAAATATTAAAAACATAAAAAAATATATATAAATCAATATAATTAGGGTTGCAATTGGACCAATATTTAAATATCACGAGCAAAAATAAAATTTGAAAATTTTAAGTCATAATTGAGGTCTGAATCGAAGAGAAATGGGTTTAAATTGGTTTAATTTGACTAAAATTAAAAGCAATTAAGGTTCAAGGATGAGTTTAATTGGAACAAGTAGCCAAGTTATAAAATCAATTGAGGGCTTGATTGAAAGAGAGAAATTTGAAATCTGAAGTCAATTTGGCTTAAAAATAAAGAATTGGAGGAATAAGGATCAGATTGAGAAAGCAGATAATTTAGAGGGTGAATTTTATTTTTGTTAGGGACTAAATTGAAAGAAATTAAAAAATCAGCTAAATCAGCCTCCCTCCAAGACTAACTATCGTTCTTTCCATTTGGATGTGAGATTTAGATTGCAAAATCTAACCCTATCTCGATGAATCAAGTAAAGAGCATGTTTTTTAATAAGTTGGCTAGCTACAATGATACAAGAAATCAGGCTTTAACTCTTAGAATCCGCATTAGATTTCGTGTCAAACATGCTCACTCAATTAACCTCCTCCCAATACCAGCAGCCATCCTTTCCATTTTAATGAAAGATTTAGCTTTCAAAATTTGATCCTATCTCCATTAATCAAGCAAAAATCATGTTTTATGATATATTGGATACAATCACGATACAAGAGATCATGTTTTAACTCTCCGAATCCACTACAGATTCTTAGCCAAACATGCTCTCTCAGTCACCTTTCTTTAAAGACCAGCAGTCCAGCCCTTCCATTCTTGTTCAAGACCCAACCTTTAAACTTTGATTCTCTCCCCCATAAATCAAGCAAAGAGGGGTTGGTGGCCGGCTCCTAAGCAGATTTTCAATTCAGAATTTTCATAATTTAATTTTTGAAATTTTAAAAACAAAAATAATACGATAAAAAATGAATGAATAAAAAATATTTGAGAACTGAGTTAAGAGAACATAAATTTGAAGTTTGAGGATTGAATTATAATTTGGGAGTCAATTTGGTTAAAATTTAAAAGAATTGGAAGTTTGAGGATTTAATTGAACTTGAAATTATTTAATTAATGAAATTAGGGATCCAATTGTTAAATGTTATAAGTTCAGGGACCAAATTTAAAATAATCATTTCGCGTGAAATCGATGTCGTTTTCAACGCACACTGTTTATCATCTCCTCATCCTGAAAACCGGATCAACAGGAGACACATCCGGCAAATCATGAACCACGATGCCCATGATCCCTCACGGAACGTGCCTCATTTATGGAGGCATGAACACCCGACCTTCTCTTCTCTGGCTTTATAAAAGCCAGAGAAAGGCCTCACAGGAAAATAACAGGCTAAAAAATACACAAAGAAAAATTCATGTATATAAGTTAATAATTTATCTTAAAAAAATTATATATTTATTTAATAGCATAGGGTAAGAAAAATTAATTTCTGGCTCCGCACTTGCTCCCAACCATCAACTAAACTATTTTTTAAATTTGCTTTTTGAGTTCTTTAGGTTTCTAAATGCATGTAATAACATAGATGTTGATTTGAGAGGGAAAGATGAGAGAAAAATCATAAAAATAAAACAAAAATGTGATAAAATTAACCTTTTGTCAGTTTTTTAATCATGAAGAGCAAAATTTAATCTAGAAGAGTAGAATTGGAAAGTTGATAATCTATATACACGAAAAAGATAGTTTATCCAAATATTTCGTAAGAAAACGAAAAAGATGATAGACTGTTTTTTATGGGTTGCAGTTAGCAATATTGTCAGACTGTTTTTTTTTTTTTTTTCGTTTACAAGAAGTCATATTATTGGACTGCTGTTTTACATAATTTTATCTTCGTAACAAAGTGACCAAGACCACCTTATTTTCTATAAATTATTTATTATATTATTTATGGAATATTATCTTCCTTGACTTAGATCTGCATGTTAACTGATTAAATGACTGATATCGGTAGGATAAGCATCAGATGGAAGAAAGGCATTGTACGATCTTCCTGCAGTGAATTGGTTCAAAGCTTCGGTAGGATGAATTGCATCCCAAAACACATATTCAGTCCTATTTTGGCATGGGGTTGAGTCTTGAATGCATTGGCCATCACTACGTGCTGGACAACATCCAACGTTTGTAACCCTAAACCCTGTTATGCACAAAACAGACAATTTCCATTGCTTTGAGCCAAATAGTAATCATTAAAACAAGAAATTACTAGGTATGCTGTGAATCGTACTCCTTATATACAGAGTAATTCCTCGTATTAATAAATTGTAACATCCTCCACCAACAGGTTGGATGACTTACCGAGCACAGAAGGATCGCCAGATGACATCCCAGTAGAATTCAAGTATATAAAGCGTGCGTCATTCAACTCTCTATTCAGTTGATCAACAAGTGATACGAGTCCTGCGTTAAAAGGGAGGACTGCGTTGTTTATATTGGTCACACAAGAGAGATTGTTGCGGCATAGAGTAGAAAATGAGTATGGAATGCTGCCTGTTGGTCCAAGTCCAGACAAGGCAATTTTCCTGGCTCCTAGGTGGTACAGAAGCTGAAGAAAAATAGAAACAAAAGACATAAATTCACAAAAAAGATAAATGAAAATATATATGGAATATAATGCATAAATTAAGGTACAAATACAATTATTAAAAATAAATTATAGTGTTCAAGCTCTAACTACGAATCCTCATTCAATAAAATAGATGGATACAAGAATAAGAGAAAAAATCACATCTAGTCCCATAAAAAATGATAAGTATTTCTTATATTTTTCTCTCTTTCTTCTTGTATCCAAGTATCAATGTTTATATTTTGAGCATCATAAAATTTCTCGCGAAACGGATAGTAATACCAACCTTTATTTGCTGACTGTACTGGTCAATTAAAACCTTGGCATATTGATCAGGGGTGTATAATCGGCTTGTTGTATAATTGCTAGGCATGAAGTAGTTGTTTAAGTAGTCATTACTGCCCAAGCTGACATAATATAAGCACTTATTAAGGTAATTTTCTGCTGCCTGCTTAGTCCCTAGTAATTGAATCAAGCGACTCAATGAGAGATGGCGCTATAACTCAGGGACAAAATTGAATAGTCCAGAAACACAGGACTGTTGTGGAGATGGCGCTATAACTTAGGGATTCAAATTGAATTTAATCCAAGGGCACAATTAGAAATTAATGATTACTGATTAAGATCCAAATTGTTGAGTTTAAAATAGTTAGGGACCAAAGTGAAAACTAGCCATTCCCAAGGACACAAACAGCGCCGTTTGGAAGCACTGTTCATCATCCCTTTTGTTTTGCACGGAGAAAGCCTATTCAACAAGAAATCTGCAGCAAATCATGGACCACGTCTCTTGCCCACGATTTCGTTCGTGATTTGAATAACAGTCCTGCAAAGATAGGACTGGTTTTGAAGCTCTCGAGCTCTATAAAAAGGAGAGCTGAACCGGGGAAAAGGGGGAGGAAAAACAGAGCAAAGACAGAGCAAAAAAAAGCAAAAATTCACAGAGAGAAGGATAGAAAAGGGAGGAGCAACACAGAGACCAGAATTAGCCTTGCTATTGTCTTCGTCCCTGCAGAAAAAGAAGAACCCGAAATTAGTAAAAAAAATACAGACGAAAAGGACGGGGAAGAAACAGAACCCGAGAAAGCTTGGGTCCAGCCAACCCCCGGCTCCAGGACCCTTACCATCATAATATTTGTCCAGAGCAAGGGAATTCGAAAGCATAGACCAAAAGCTTTCTTCCCGAACACAATCTCAAAGAAAAAAAAGGGAAACAGAGAGGAAAGCGAGCAGGGGAGAGAGTACAGAAACCAGGCAAACAACACCAAAAACAGAGGAAGAAGAAGCAACCGAGGGGAAAGGGAATAACCAGCCACCGCGCCTTCGTCTTCGGCGTCGTCCTCCGCTGCACAGGTAAGTTTCCATTCTCTACATTCAATAAAACGTTTGAATGCAGTGCGTAGGTAATTTAATTACTTTCGCACTATTCATGCACGCGTGAATTTACTTCACGCATGCTTCTTCTTCTTTTGCCCAGCCGGGTCACTGGCTTGGACCAGTGGCCGGGCCGAGTCCAGCCTAGCCCGTATGGGTTAAGCTGGGCCCAGCCCTAAAAAAATTAAAAATTAAAAATATGTATATGCATAAATAAAAAATAATATAGATTTATTGGTTTATTCATTGACGTTAGAGTCAGGAATAAAAATACTGATTTAAATTTATTTTATTTTATTTTAGCTACATAAAAATAAAAAATATGTGTATGCATAAAAATAAATTTTATTTTTGTTTTTATTCACTGACGCTAGAGTCAAGAATAAAAATATAGATTTAAATTTATTTTGTTTTATAACTACGTAATATTTACCAACACTAGAGTTGAAAGTATCTGTAGTTGAATATTCACTAGCGCCAGAGTAAGGAATATCACACGCAAACCATCATAGCATAAACCAACAAAATATTAGCAATTTATGACAAAATTAGCAATGCAGCCTATCTTAGGTAGGACGTTTAAGGGGTGATAATATCTTCCCTTTTGCGTAACCAGTCCCGTACCATAGAATCTCTGCTGACTAATCAATGTTCCTAGTGACCATAATATTAGGTGGCGACTCCTTAAACAAGACTATTTTATATTAAAGAACAGGATGTCAGAAATCCGTTCTTTCCATGAAAAATTTTAAGGCCGCCGCGATGTCAAGTGCGACATATATATATATTATTGCATTAATTACAAGCTATATCACATAAATTGGTAAATATAAGTTAATTCAGCAGGATGTCGATTTTTCTTCCTTCTATCACTAATAAGATATCTTCAATAGGTGAAAATAGTGAGAGCATATATAGATATCGGAACCAAAAGCTTCATCAGCCAATATTTGGCCTTTTTTTTTAATTATGCATGCAACTTAATCTGCACAATTTAAGGAGAATCTTATAAGCACAATGGAGAATTGTTGGGGTTTTGAAAAGACATGAACGTAATTGCTAAGACCCCATTTTTGACCTCCTTTTTTGTATATATATTTAAAATAAAAAATCCAAAAAAATATATCTTTTCAATAAATTTATCTATTTTGTTATTTTTATTTAATTTTTGTTTGCAAGAACTATTGAAAACATAAAAAATATAAAAATCAATATAGTTGGGGTTGCAATTGAACCAATATTTGAATATCACAAGCAAAATTGAAGTTTGGAAAATTTTAAGTCAAATTCAGGTCTGAATTGAAGAGAAACGGGCTTAAATTGGTTTAATTTGGCTAAAATTAAAAGAGATCAAGGTTTAAAGATAAGTTTGAAACAAGTAGCAAAGTTAGAAAATCAATGAAGGGCTTGATTGAAAGAGAAATTTGAAATTTGAAATTTGAAGTCAATCTAGCTTAAAAATAAAGAAAATATATCAAAAAAATAATAGGAGCGAAAAAAGGATGTTGGAATACCGAGAAAGGCCAAAATTGGTTAAGTATGTTCAAAAATGCGAAAGGTTGAAATTTAAAAGTATATTTTTAACTGATGAGACCTTATTGACAAAGAAAATTCAACTTGAGGAAGAAAAGTCAAAAATCAGATGTTTATGGACTCAATTAAATTTTATCTAAGGTTTAATTCAATTTATAGAGGGTTGAATTGTAAGAAAAATTGATTTTTAAGTCAATTTAGGCTTTTATTGGAAGAAATGAAAGTTCTGGGGTTCAATTATAATTTTGAAGAGTTGATATGGTCAAATCAAGGGCTTAATTGCATAATTATTGAAGTTTGATGGCCAATCAAGAACTTAATTGAAACAATCCGAAACCAAATACCAAACTGAAAAGAGGCTAAAATCAAGCGATCCAATGACAACATTTCTGGGGGCTTGATTACAAAATTGTAAAAAACATTCAAGGACAAAATCAAAAATATCATTTTGAAATTAAAAACGGCGCCGTTTCATTAAGAATTACGCGAACTGTTCATGGTCTTCTTCAAAAGGAAAAACGGCTAGCAATAAAGAGACAGGGGAGTCGTTTTTTGCGGAGACAGTGGAGCTGCTTCAGGGGAGCATGTCTCACGCCGACCGTTACCAACTTACCATTACTTCAGCAATAACGTTCCTGGAAAACGCATGCATTCTCTGGCTATAAAAGCCAGAGAAGGGACGAGACAGGGGAGAAGGAGAAAACAGGGGGAGAGCGGAGAGGAAAACAGGGAGAACAGGGAGGAGCTGGAGGGAGAGTAAGAAAACAGAGGGGGAAGAGGGCAGAAAGACAAACGAGAAAAAAAACACAGGGAGAACAGGGAGAATAAAAAAGAAACAAAGAGCAGCACTGCCAGCCAATGCACGAGCATCAGCTGCACCAGAGAGAAAAAACAGAGGGGAGGAGGAAAGGAGAAAAACAGAGGGGATGACCGTGGGTAAGGAAAAGAACAAGAGAGAAAGGGGGGAGCAGTATAAAAAAGAAAAAACGGAGGAATAATAAAGGAGATTACAGAGGGGAACAGAGGACGAAGAGGGGAGAAACATTGGCGCCTCTGCACGGGGAAGAAAAGGAGAAACAGTAGCGCCACCGGGCTTCTCAGCCACCACCACAGCCGGCTGCCGCGACACCAACGCCACCGTGAGCCACCAGCACCGTGAACGACAGCGCCTCCATTCCAGGTAATTCTCTTCCTTTTGTCTTAGATTTTCATTTTATCTTCTTGCATGCAGAACGTGAACTGTGCACGTTTCTGCAAGCAATAAAGAATAATTACCCTGTTACTGTGCATGAGTAACGGGTAATTGTATTTGTGGCTGGTTACTGTGCATGGGCACAGTAAGTTGACTCAGCCCAGTCCATGTGGCTGGGCTGAGTCCAGCCCAATATGTGTTAGTTTGTATTTTATTGGGCTGATCTCGGCCCTTTTTTTTGGGCCGGGTCTGGCCCATTCAAAAAACAATTCTTCAAAATTATTTCAAAAATCTGTGATTTTCCGCAAATTTGTAACTGCATTTTGATCAATATCGGTTTGTATTTTTATACTGTAAAGATACAAATCCGGTATTAAAATACCCGGTTTTCGTCAAGACATTAAAAAATAAAAATAAAAAATATTTTATTTTCATGTATATGGCCAAGTCTCTAAAAAATAAAAAAATCATATTGTATTTTCATACAACAAAAAAAATTTCAAAAATATGTATTAACATGTATTTTGACTTTAATAACCAGTTTATTAAAGTCGCGAGAACTAGGCCAATATTTGAAAAATTCCAAAAAAATTAATTTGGTTTCTTTTAATATCTGGGGTTGTGACCTTATACGTAAGACATATTCTGGATATTAAATTCTTTTTGTTGATGTTAGAATGATTATATTTTACCTGATAAGATAATAATCTCTTTACCGAAGTGGACTTTTCTTAAACCCTAAACGGACCAACCATTAGAAAACACGACAAGACCTTAGATTTTATCAGACAATAAAACAATGTAGCTTACCTTAGGTACGATGTATTTGGGGTGTTAATACCTTCCCTTTACGCAACCAGTCCCTGTACCTGATCTCTGAGACCAGTTAGGGTTCCTAGTGACCAAAATATTAGGTAGTGACTCCCATTCCAATTTTTCATTGATAAGAGACAAGATTTTTTTTTAAGGTGGATATTTTCACTGCGACGCCGCACACGTGCGACATAAAGTTTTTGAATTTTCAATTTTATTTTGCTTCTTAATGCTTGAGTGTATGTGTATCAAACTGAAAATCTTGGACTTAACTTTATCAGCTAGAATTTTCTGTGATGGTTGCTTTATGTGATACTAAAATAAATGATCTTTGAGATATGTCAAGAAATAAAGAGACTTAAATTTGCGAAATAAGAGAGGAAGTGCACAGACAACATGCACTTTGGTTAATAAAGTTTCTTATTCAGGATTTTTCATGATAAAAAATTTGTTGTTCGTGGCATCAGCTTTTACTAATTGGATAAAGATCCTGGGCTGATGAAGAGCAAGAAGCCGTCCATGTATCCCCTGATGACTTCACGAGGGACTGAGTTTCACTTAAACTTCCTTTGACAGAAGATTGAGCAAACTTGTTGTGTAAGGCCGTAGCATACCCTGATGGATCACCCAATGTGCTTGGAACCATGACTAGTTCCTCGACATCAGTTTTTCCTTCAAGCATGCTTACTACTGTAGACATTGTAGGTCTAAGTGCTGGAGACTGATTTGTGCATAGCAG
>Ga0325402_1003689_pt1 | contig 13919 bp, 5 predicted proteins | sample PopdelMetagenome_22_FD_207212 | JGI IMG/M metagenome (GOLD analysis project Ga0325402, IMG submission 207212) | Populus deltoides microbial communities from Bellville, Georgia, United States - Xylem-PdKOR-R3 | ecosystem: Host-associated > Plants > Phyllosphere > Stem > Wood/Secondary xylem... | reverse complement strand
AGATTGTGGACGATGTATTTTTTTATTATTATTTCTTTAAAATACTGCCTCAAAAAATTGAGGGGTGCTAGACAGATCTGATTTATTAATATTAAAAATAAAAATAATTATTTTAATATATTTTTAAGTAAAAATTATTTTTTATAATATATATATATATCACAATATAAACACATATTAAGTATTTGTTAATTATTATAATAGAAAATAATAAAAAAAATATTATTTTAATATATTTTTTAAACAAAACACATTTTTAAAATGTATTTAAATATAATTTCAAATATAAAAACAAGTATTTTTATCAGATTTGATATGATTATTTACATTGATACTTGATTTCAAAATATCCAATTCCATAATTTTTTAATTAATATTTAACTTTTAATAAAATCGATCTAATTAGTAATTTTTATAGTTGATAATGAGGCTTGTTTGTTTGAAATTAATATCTTATAACTATCTAGGTGGTGGTCCAGTGGTAAGAACTTGGGATCAAGAGGTTTACTCCCTCTGTGGTCTCAGGTTCGAGCCCTGTGGTTGCTTATATGATGGTTACTGGAGGTTTACATGGCCCTTAATTTAAGGGTCCGTGAAACTAGTCAAGGTACACGCAAGCTAACCTGGACACCAATATTAAAATATATATATATATATATATATATATATATATATATATATATATATATATATATATATATATATATATATTCAGAAGTGGAAGTGTTAAGATGTTTAATAAATACTTAAGGTTGATAAGGATTTGTTTTTTAAAAAAATTGATATATTAAGGTCATATTTGTTTTTGTTTTTCAAAAGCTATTTTTACAAAATTTAAAAATTTTTATTTTTTTATTTTAAATTAATATTTTTAAATGTGTTGATATCAAAAATAATTTTTAAAAAATAAAAAAATAATTATTAAATATTGGATAATAATATAAGAAATATTATAACTTATCAATCAGAGTAGAATTCAAAAGATAGTAATAATTAAAATTATAGTGAATTGATTACATTTTGCTCTTTGGTCAACCTTTCCTTCTGGATTTATATTAATCTTCTTTCATTAAAAAAAAAAGGAAAAAAAATATCATTTTTATCCAAACATTTAGTAATAGATGGGATAAATCTTATACATGGAAATTAGGAAATTGGAGGATGGAGAAGATTTGTATTCTAATTAAAGTGATATGCAATTCAGTGCATCTTTCTCTAATTCGTATTGAAATTTCTTAATTTGGTTAGACAAGGATTTTGGTGTGTATGGTAGGCAGAAGTTAGTACGGTTTTTCGAGTGTTTTTTAAATATAATTTTTAATTAAAAATATATTAAAATTTTCTTTAAAAAAAAGGTATAAGTTGATGTTTTTCTTTTTAAAAAAATATGTTTTTATAATTTTTTTATTAGGCTATTTTAATCTCAAGATCCAGATTATGGGTTTGGCTGAATATTCAAAATTGGCTCAGCCCTGATTATCAAAGTTATAGGTTTATCATGCTAACTCAAATTAACCATGATTTTTTTATGTCTTTTTTATCCCATTTTATTCTTTCATTTTTAATGAATTGTTAATTAAGATGCATCCATTGTCTCTTTTTGAAAAAATATTTATTTCTCAGGTGATCTTGATTATTTTTCTTATTAAATTTGATCTATTTACTATCATTTTCTATTGTTTTCCTCTAATTAAAAAAAATCAACTTATTTAACCTAATCAAATCTAAAGTCAAGCCATAAAATTTTCTCTTTTAAAAACATACTTACAGCATTTGAATATAATTAGCATATTAGCTCACGCTTCGTAGCGGGTCAATAATATTTTTTTTCAAATGTAAAAAAATATATAAAGAGTATAGAGAATATATTTAGTGTCTTGGGGTAGTCAAGCCAGAAAATAATCTTGGATCTAGCTGCAAAGATGAACTCAATAGCATTGAGTCTAGTAGAAAAGCCGACCCAATAACATTGAGTATGGTTATCAAACCAGACCCAATAGCATTGGATCTAACGGTCAAGAAGTTCAAAAGTTACTAGCAACCGAACTCAATGCTATTAGGTACTACTGGGCAGCAGAATCCAACACTATTGGATCATGCCAAAAGTTGTTGGGTCTGGCTGAGCAGCCAAACCCAGCATTAGTTGGAAGTGATTTGGGTCTGGCTGTCCAGCCAGACCTAAGAGCATTTGGCACAAAAAATAAAAAAGATAACATTGCCAACACCAACACTTCCAACAATATCTTTTAATTAAAAAAACAACAAAAATAACACTGTCACAGCGCTATAATAATTTTTGACATAGAAAACAGAAAAGATAACACTCCCAACAACACTACTTTCAATAATATCTTTTGATTAAAAAACAACAAAGATAACTACTTCATAGCGCTATAATATCATCTACAATACAATCATTTTATATTTATAGTATAGTACACAATATAATAAATTTATATGCACAGTATTTTTTCCACAGGATAATTTTTAAGAAAAAAATAGTATGGCTCCATGATAAAACGCGGGCAGAGAGCCTAGTTGACTTCTAATTAAAGCGATATGCATCTTTCCCCGGTGCATATGCACTGTGGGATGAACAATTGAAATTTCTGAATTTCATAAGACAAGGACTTTGGCTAGAAAAAGAAAACATGGCTCGTCGTTGCCCATTTCAAGGCCAAGTGGTTAGTTATTTTGTCTTCACCCATTTTTTTAGTTTAACGTGGATGTTCGGTCAGCTTATGCGTACCTTAACTAATCACACGGGTTCTGAAGTTAACGATCATGTAAGCCTCTAATGGTCATCATATGAGCAACCACAGGGGTCAAACCTGAAACTACAGAAAGAACAAATTTCTTGATCCCAAACTCTTATTAGACCACCATCTAGATGGTTATCTTCACCCATTTTTTATTTCCCGTTTATAATGCTAACGTGGTTCGATCTTTTTCATGAGTGCATTTGCTCAATGGGATGAACAATTGAAAAATTCCAATTTCACAAGACAAGGAGCTTGGGAAGTGTGGTTGGAAGAAGATAACATGGCTTGCCGTTCTCCATTTCAAGGCTATAGGGTTTCTACAGTCTAGACTTTCTTTATTTTTAATCATATTTTTTTTAATATTTAACATTATTTTAATGAAAATGCCATTGTTTTATAATTTTTTATGTTTATAAGTTTGGCTTTTCCAAGCAAGTCAGCCAATAAAACAAGACAACAACATCTAATGGCACAATCCAGCTTAGAGATGAGCTCCACCTTTCCTTTCTTTTCTTTTGTTGCAAATTACATTTGGGATAGCATGTGCCGTGCTTTTACACAATTACGTCCCATTTAGTCCCAAACCTACATACTAATTCTTAATTGAATCCCTAACTTATAAATTCTATCAATTAGGTCCCAAATATATTAGAAAATTCTCAATCAAGTTTCCTACCAAGATCTCTTCAAATTAATCTCATTTTGACACTTTAGTGCATATATGACATACTGATTCTTAATTGAATCCCTAACTTATAAATTCTATCAATTAGGTCCCAAATATATTAGAAAATTCTCACTCAAGTTTCCTACCAAGATCTCTTCAAATTAATCTCATTTTGACACTTTAGTGCATATATATATATATATATATATATATATATATATATATATGCATTGGAAATAAACTATTAAAAGAACACGATTTAGAAATAGAGAAAACACTTGAGACCTAATTGATTAAATTTATAGATTTGGCATGCAATTGAGATTGAATAAATAGGTTTGGTACTAAATTTAGGTTTTCCTTATTTCTTTGTAGAAGTGATAGCTTGGGACTAACGATGAAAGCCCATTGAAGCAGATATATCAGCAATGAAAAAGGTAGGCCTAGCTTAAGCAGAATCCATGAAACCCAGGTCCAAGCCCAGGATCATGGCCCATGTAAAATAAACAAACACTTCAGCATCCGTTATCAATAGCTATTTTCTGCTCACGGATTGGATTCCCATTGAAACCCATTTTGGGCTTCTAGCCCATTAATGCAATTCAATCCTTCTTCTTTTTATCGAGATGCAATTAAGTCCTTGAAATATCATTAAGCCGTTTTGTTTTTTTTTTCCATTTTTTACAAGAAATAGAAAAGGGAAAGTTAAAAATATTGATGAAATAAATAAATGTTCTGAAATAAATAATATTAAACTATGCATGATGGTTTTTGAAACTAAAAAGAATTTTAATTCATTTTGTAAAACTAGAGGGACTACTTTATAATTTACTTAGAAAATATGTGACCTTTAGTCTTGATATTACCGTAAAACCATGTTCTGTATTATTCTTAAATATATGTTTAGTATCCATGGAAATTGTTAAGGGATTAATATTTATGTTTTTCTTCAATTTAACATCCAAACTTTTCTTCTCTTTTTTTCTTAAATTTATTTACCGTGAATATGTTGTTATTCTCACTGTTAGAGAATAATATAAATTATATCCTGAGACCTTATCTAAAAACTTAAACTTTTGGGTTGAGATGGTTCTTTGATATGGTATCAGAGCCTTGATAATCAAGCGATCATGAGTTCGAATCTCACCATCCCCATTTATTTGATAAAAAATTAAGCACAAGGTAACATGGATCTATGCAAGTTTCAAGCCCAAAGGGCTTTCACTTGAGGGAGTGTGTTAGAGAATAATATAAATCATATCCTGAAACCTCACCTAACAGTTTAAACTTTTGGGTTGAGATGGTTCTTTGACACTCACCATAATAATTCCTAACTTTTCTTTATAACATTTTTTATTAACCAAAATAATATATCTTTATGTTTCTATTTAGTGTTATAATTGAAGTTTAGAATATAAAAATCACAAAAAAAAACTTATCTAAACCTAACAAACTATAAGAAAAAAAATATTAGATTAATATTTAAACGACAAGTTAAAAAACAAATGTATTTACAAGTGATTTTATGTTTTTTAATGGAAAATAGCTTTTTCCCTCATATAACTATTCAACAAATATTATGAGATTTTTTTACTTCTGTATCTCTCCCCAAATTTTCAACTTCTTGTCCGCCTCTCCCAAAATCTTTGCCTCTCTCTTTCAACAAGACAAGGACTAAATTGAAACTAAAATGGATTTTAGAGACTCAAATGAAACACCTCGTATTTCTTTACTCATTGCATGTATGAAGACATGAGAGGACTGGTTCGTAAGTTAAGTAGTATTTTTTAGAGCAAACTTCAAAAATAGTCCCTACTAGTTTGCATGCTCAAGCTATGCTTTGGGGGATGAAAAACTTTTCGAATATAAAAAGAAATATTTAGGTCTTAGAGAAATGCATTGTTATTAAACCTGAAAATATATTTATTTTAATTTTTTTATCAAAATAAATTCTCATTGCAAAATAAAGTTATTATATGTATTTAATAAAATAAATTAAGAATTGTATGTTTTAATAAACTTCTTCTTTTGGTTGAAAATTCTTATTGTCTCTTCGGGTATAAATTTATTGACCAAACCAAAAATTGAGTCAGGAAGCCAAGGATATGTAATCTAATGTTGCATGTAGCTTTTCAATTCTTTTTATTTAATTATAGAATAATAGTGTTTCTTATAAAAAGAATATAAGTTATTTTAAATAATTACAAAACATATATTTTTGAAGTGTAAAACTATTTTTTTTATTAATGTATCTCTTGTTGATCTTAGTGAACACAATGTTTTAAATTAAAATAATTGTTTCATTAAAAAAAATATTTTATGATTGTTAAAGTAAGCTGAAAAAAATAAAATATTATGTTCATATTTTATGTGCAATTGAAAGCTAAAATGAACATAAATGTGTTAAAATTATATACAAAATCTATTTAAAAATTTTAAATAAATGAATAAAATTTTCACGAGCAATTTATTATTAGTATTATTATTTTTATATTAGATACATAATAATTGAAAAAATAATAAAAAAAATCAAATATTATTTATAATATTATTTAAAAATCATGTCAAAATTAAAAAGAAAATAAATCAACATAATGTTTTTTTAGTGAAAAAAAAACAACTTAAAAGGATTAGGTTGAACACCCAGCCGCAGCAAATATGCAAGGGCTTACAGGCTAGGGGCGCACACCTGACCTTTTTTATTATTATTAACATGTCATCCACCTCATATTTTTGTGTTTGAAAAAAAAAATTGGACAACGTATCATTTGTTGAGAGAGATGATGTGTTGTTTGTTTATCTAGATTCTAGCAATCCAAATAGCCAAAAACTAAGCAGAAACTTGCATTTTAATTTTTTGAACCAAACAACTTGTTTTACTTGCAAACACATGAAAAACAAAATACATAACTTAACAAATCCATTTGTGTTCTTAAAGTTGCCAAAATCAGTCAAAAAATAAAAAGTCAACTCGAGACCCCAAATCTTTTCAAGCCTCGATCTATTTTTTAGGTAATTTGAATATCAATAACCACCACCATCAAACTTTACTTGTCAAATGGAATATTTATACATTAAATTTATAACTTTTGTGGCTAAAATCACGAAAATCAACCATTTTCTCCTTTCATTACTGTTTTTCAATGAGTTTTGTCTCTCATCTAGAGACTAAAAAACAAATAAAATGAACTTGTGGATCAAAATAAATTTATTATTCTCTATATTTTATATTTTAGTATTTTTTTTATTTTAGTTATTATACCATAATTGCAATACTAATTCCATCTAATTATTCCAATGAAGAATGTAATTGAATGGAAATAAAAATTGAAAATGAAAGGAAACAAAAACAATTGCTTAATAGTGAAGTACCTTCAAATAGCCCAGCCTAATTCTTTTAAATGTTTTAAATAATTAAATAGTTTAATTTCACCTTTGTCACCGAACATTATTTAGTATCAATTTATTCTTAAACTTTTATAAATTTTCAATTAAAAGCTTTAAGCTTTTCATTTGTATTTTAATTTAAAATTGTACTTTTATCAATAAGAACTATTTAAAGGAGGGAAATCATTATTTCCTCTTTATATAGTATTGTTTTATTTATTTTATTATTTAATAATTGAATTTAATCATTTAACAATTCTTAATGGAGATTGAATTTTATAATTTTATATAGTATTGTTTTATTTATTTTATTATTTAATAATTGAATTTAATCATTTAACAATTCTTAATGGAGATTGAATTTTATAATTTATTTTGATATTTTATGAGATTATTCTATTATCATAATTTAAGTCTTGAGTTTGATGGATTAAACCAACTAGGTTGATTTTTGTTGTTCTTTTTTTATTCAATTTTATTTTATTTTATCTTTCAATAATTGATTGAGAATTATGATTCATTATTTATTTTGATTTATTTTATATAATGTTATTTGGTTTCATGACTCAGGTCATGGACGTAGCAAGTTAACCTAGTTAACTCGAGTTAATTTTTTGAATCTTTTTTGAATTATTTCTTTTTTAATTTCATTTATTAACATTAAGTTGATTAGAAATTAGGTTTTCTAATCTGTTTCAATTTACTTTTTATAAAGTTATTTTGGTTTAATGACTGGTGTCATGGGTTTGGCTGGTTAACCCAAGTTGACCTAGGTTTTTTTTTGTTTTTTTAATTAAACTTTTAAAATTTTATTATTCAATATTGAGTTGATTAAAAATTAAAGTTTATAATTTGATTCGATTTACTTTCTATAGGGTTATCCTGAACTTATAATTCAAGTTGCAGATTTGAATGGATACCTCATATCAATGTTATTAAACTCACGAATTGACTCGTAAAATTATACGATTTTACGAGTCAACTCATATATAATATATAGAATCGAGTTAAAAACTCGAAAATAAGCAAACTCGGTTAAATTCGATCAAACTCGATTAAGAACCCGTTTGGCTAAGAAGTTACGTCCACGTTTCCTGCGTCCACGTTTTACAAACTGTTTGGTTAACAGCTGCCCACGGTTTTAAGCACCTGGGGCCCACACAAAGTTATGTTCCAAACGCTGGATTAGCAAAAGCAACTCTACCTTGCTTTTGTCGTGGCTGTTGTTCAGAAAACGCAGCAACATAACTTTCCTTTACCAAAAAAAATTAATTAGCCCTATATGTCCTCCTCAACTGTCGTCTCTCCTCCTCTACATTCGCCTCCCAAGCAGCTGAGCTCTCCTCCACCACAGCTTCCCTCATCTCAAAATTCATCCTCCTCCTCGCAGCTTCGCTGTGTCAAACACACCTACACACACTCTACCATGCTCTCACAGAGACCGAACCCAATCACCAGTGTTTGTAGCCGAGTGTAGATCAAGCCCATCTGTCACCGATCTGTTGCCCTGATGAACTCCTTTCACGGTTGAAGAAGACACGCACTCACCAAGGTAATTATCTTGTAATTGTACCCAAAAGAACTGTATATATCATGCCTTATCTGCTGCCACAAACATACAAAACGGCTTGCCTACTTTAATTTCCTCTTCACACTGTTTTCTTTGCCAGAACCAAAGAGGGCATCGAAATCAGTCTCCTGGAAAGCTCAAGCACAAGCATCTTACCAATCTCTGTGGCGGTTGCACAAGTAAATTCAAGGTCAATTGCTCTGATTCGGTTGCACAAGTATTTAATCTTTAATTTTCAGTTGCTGTGTGTTTTCTAAGAATTAACATGTCTGTAATTGTTACATTTGATTATGTCTGTTTCGGTTGAACATTTTTGTGTTTAATTGAACATTTTCTGAGAATTTACAGGTTTTACATTTGTGTTATTGTTAGATTTTTAATCTCTGTTTCGGTTCAACAATTACATTTAGTGTCAGTTGTTGTGCTTTACATGTGTTTAATTGTTAGTTTTATTGTCTCAGTTGAATGGGTATAAACATAAAACCTGTGTGAATATCAAGCTGCTGAAAATGGGACTGAAGCCAGTTATCTACTCTATACAACGTCTGATTATGTCATTAAACACATGAGAAAATTATATCTAAGAAATCTCAGCATCTAATATAATATTACATAATTGACAGATTATGCTTAGGAAATGAAAACATTGGCTTGTAGAAACATAAATATAAATAAACCTGCCAATTAAAGTGTTAAGCTGATTATGTTAAGTTTATGTTCTTAAATTGCATGTTTTATTTAAGTCGGTGATTTAATTAAGATAGATTGTGCATTCCATGTCCTTTACAATGCCTCTAGGAAATTAACCTGTTAATTGTATATTAGACAAAACATTTTAACCGAGAACATGGACGATTCTCAATCACAAGATAAGGCTTGTTGGACTAGAGAGATGTTGCACGCTTTTTGTGACATATGTATTAAAGCAATTGAGCAAGGTATGCGACCCAACACACATTTCGACAAAGCTGGGTGGAAATATGTTATGAATGGCTTTAAGGATCAAATTGGCCATACATTAACGAAAGCACAATTAAAGAATAAGTGGGACAGAATTAAAAAAGATTGGAGAATATGAAAAAGGTTGATTTCTGAAACAGGAGTAGGCTGGAGTGCTGAACTTGGAACAATTTCGGCACCTGATGAATGGTGGAAAGCTAAAAGCCAGGTCTGTTTTTTTCAATATGTTTAAAGCTGTTATAAACTGTTTGATTGAGTACTGGTACATTATTTTTTGATGCATTTTTATCTTGATTATCCCTTCTTGTAGAAGATACGCAGAGCAAGAAAGTTTAGGCATGCTGGAATTGATCCCACGTTGTGTTGTAAATATGATATCATGTTTACAAACATTATTGCTACTGGTCAGTATGTTTGGGCTCCAGCACAGGGTCTGAATTCTGATGAAGATGGTGTCAGTGAAAGGCAAACTAATGCAGTTAATGAGGACCCTCATATTGAGGAAGGTAGTGGAGATTCTGAGGAGGATAGTCTACCAAATTTTATTGTTGATGTCAGTAATATGGTTGCTGGTGTCCCTGTTGCCAACAACACAAGCAATCCCACTGGTAGTAGTGGGAAAAGAAAAGGTGTGCAACAAAGGTCCCAAAAAAATAAGAAAAAAAGAAGGGGTGCCGGAAGGGGATCACAATTGTTTTCGCGTTTAGATAAGTTGGTTGATAGTGTGTCTACCAAGAGTGAATGCACGTCAAGTGGTTTGGATAAAAAAGGATGTAGCATAGAAGAGGTGATGAAGGAGTTTCACTTCGTTGAGGAAGTGGTGTTCGGCAGTGAGCTGTATTGTTTTGCAACTGAGTTTTTTATGGTTAGAAGTAAGAGGGAAATGTGGGCAGCAATTGGTGATATGGACCGGAAATTTCAGTGGTTAAAATTAATGTTCGATCGAAGAGCAAGCTACAAACCTTGATGTAAGTGTACATTTGATATAGGGAACACTTACAGTTATGTATATTATTGTGTGTTATATGTAGCAGCAAGTAAATTTTGTTGTGTGTTATATGTTTTGGTAAGAATTGCATGCATTTCATATTTGAAGTGTTGTTTCAATGTTTAACACGCTTATCATGTTTGGTTTTTATGTCAATGAGTTGTTAACATATTGCATGGTTATGTGTTTTTTGCAGTTAAAAGATTACAATACCAATCCTTATGGTGAGGTGCAATGCATGAGGTGTTGCTGCGGCTGTGTTGTTGCCAAATGGTTGATGCAAACGGTTCTGCCGTTGCTGATTTTTCCCAGGTTTCTAATTTGTAGCGTATGATATGTTGAGCACTTCCTTGTATGTGTAGCTGTAGGCTAATTGGTTATGTTTGAGATGTCTGTAACAGCTGTTGTTGTACCTGTTACAAGCTGTACTTTTAGGTTTCATGTTGACTTCTATAGACTTGTTTGAAAGGCTGAAAAACTTTGTGTTGAGTTTTTTTTTCAGCCTTGAATTGAATATTGTAATTTAACGACTTTGATGGTTGTTTATGAGTTGAATGACTGCTAATTTGCTGAATGTTAGTTATTGTTGTGCATGATTGTTGTTGACTTGAATTGCTGAAACTGCTGTGAATTATTGTTGCTCACTTGAATGGCTGATAATGGTTTGAATGAGAGTTGCTGGGTTGAATGGTTGTTCATGGTACAAATTCGGGTTGGTGATGGGTATGGCAGTCAAGAGTAGTGGTTTGTGTTGTGTGTGTGGTTTCTATTTAAGCTGCATTGTCATTCCAAAACATTTTCATTGGCTGCCCACAAATATTGTAAGCATTTCCACGTGTATTGCAAGCTGTTTTTAGAAGGTTTTGTTGCTGTTTTACACTACCAAGTCAAGTTCATTGAATTTAGAAGGTTAGTTATTCATTTGAGAGCTGCTGTTTAGTTAATAAAGCTTCATCTTTATGTTTCTTGTAAACAAATTAAAAGGGTAAAGTTGATAAGGCTGCTGTTTATAGTCAATAAAGCAAGTTCATTTATGTGTTTTTCAATTTATAAGCTGAATGATAAGTTTGCTAAAGTTTTTATACTTTTCTGGCTGCCAACAAATATTTCAAGCATTCCCATGTGTATGAATAATGTTTTGAGAATTGAAATTATGGTTGTGTTGTAAAATATTGAATGAGTTATTTATAAGTAAAATATGTTCGATTATTAGGGATTGCTCCAATTTAAATGTTTTGGGTTAAGTTAATGTCGTCATTAAAGATAAAAATATTTTAAACAAATTCCGCAATGAACAATGTTTTGTTACCGTTACATTGCAGGTTGAAAATTGCTATTATTGTTGTGTTTAAAATACTGAATGAGTTACGTATAAGTAAAATATATTCGATAATTAGCGCTTGTTCAAACATAAATGTTTTGTGTTAAGGCCGCCATTAACGTCAACAATAGTCAAAACATATTATTCCATGAACATGTATTTTTTACCGGTACTCTGCAGGTTCAAAATTAATATTAAGTTGTGTTTGTAGATATGGATGCGAATTGGTTTAATGCGCTTTTTGATGACCATTATGAAAATGTTATGAATAATGTTGGTCGGTATGTGTCTGATGGGTTTGCTGGTACAAGTTCTGGAAGTGGTTTTGGAGGTAGTTTCGATGCTGGTTATGGGAACAATAACAATGATGTGCAGGACGACGACCAAAATCAACAGGATGATAATGACAGTGGCGATTTATTTTGACATAGAGAGTGTGATCGCACTAAATTAGTCATATGCACTGCTGGAGCACTGGCTTTGTATCACAATACGTATGTTTATAAAGAACCATGTATGGTTTCATACAATATTGGAATGCGATGGTTGATTGAAATTTTAAATGGGCATTGGGTGCGTTGTGTGAACATGTTTCGGATGGATGCAGACACATTTAAGAGTTTGTCTCTTGAGTTGGAAACAATGTATGGGTTGAAACCATCTAGATGGATGAGTGTTATTGAGAAGGTAGGCATGTTTCTCTACACTTTAGCTCTAGGCGCTTTGAACAGGGAAGTTCAGGAGAGGCTTCAACATTCAGGTGAAACCGTGTCCAGAAATTTCAACGAAGTTCTTCGTTCTGTGTGCGTGCTAATTGCTGATTTAATCAGACCAGTAGATCCAGAATTCACAGCAACACCACTGGAAATTGCAATGAATCCGAGATACATGCCTCATTTCAAGGTAAAAAACATACTTTTTACAAGTTGTTATTATATTTCAAAAGGTTACAATCAAATACTTAAGTAAAATTAAATTGATTCGGCAACAAATTTTTTGTTTTTCTAGAATTGCATTGGAGCGATTGATGGAACACATGTACGTGCATGTGTATCACAAGAAAATCAAATCTCATTTATTGGTAGAAAAGGTGTACTGATGCAAAATATAATGGCAGCATGTAGTTTTGACATGCAATTTACATTTGTTTGGGCTAGGTGGGAAGATAGTGCACATGATACAAGAATATTTTATGAGGCGATTGGAAATACAAACATAGAATTTCCGAGGCCACCGGAAGGTATTCATCCATAAAAAATAGGGTTGTTGTTCAGCTGGTCTAATTTTCTTTTATATGAAATAAGAAGTAAGCGTTAAACAATAATTAATTTTATGCAGGGAAGTATTATCTCGTTGATTCGGGATATCCGAATGAGTACGGTTACTTGGGTCCATATAGAGAGGAGAGATATCATCTTCCAGAATTTCTTCGACGAGGACAACCGCGAAGTCAGGAGAAACTATTCAACCGAGTCCATTCATCCTTACGATGTGTCATTGAACGTACATTTGGAGTTTGGAAGAAAAGATGAAGAATCTTGCAAAACATGCCTGAGTTTCCTTACAAATCACAAGTTAAAATTGTTGTCGTATCAATGGCCCTGCATAACTACATTCAGCGGAAGTCGGGCCAAGATGTTACATTCAACAAGTTTGATAGTCATCCAGATTTTGTTCCTCCTGATACTTTTCCCGATGTCGTTACACAATCACAACCACGAGGGCACCAAAGGGCGTCGCATATGGATTATATTCGTGATGGCATTGCAAATATTTTGATGGGACAATGATGTTTATTTTGTAATAACAAATAACAATTTATTTTTTTGCCGGTATATATTTGGACAAAATGTTTTATTTCCTCTTAACAAAAAAAATTATTTCATATATGTCATTTTTAGTCATTTTAGATACAATATCAACCGCAACCATAATTTTAACCAAATATATTTTTACCAAAATAAAATCACACCATACTTTTAACCAAACAAACAAAATATATACACAAACCATAGAAAAAATACTTTTTTTAAAATTATTTTTTTCTAACCATAATCACAACAACTACATCAAAAACAAACAGTCTCTAACTCGGACCAAGTTTACGAGTTCAACAAAAGTTACAATTTACAAAATGTACTGACTACACTGTACTCTCCCTGAGTCCCTCCCGAGTCCTCACTCCCCTTTCCCCTTCCTCTTTTGCCATAGCAACACCATAACTTCCAGTCTTCCACACTCTGCTAATCTCTCTCTCAAAAGCA